>JAABUP010000165.1_pt1 | contig 148303 bp, 253 predicted proteins | sample 5559201 | NCBI WGS metagenome assembly JAABUP01 (sample SAMN10711887, study PRJNA513373) | rock metagenome | isolation source: Antarctica rocks | place: Antarctica | reverse complement strand
ATTGAAGTCATTCAAGTCATTTCGTAGTATACCCCCTTGTCTTAGTCTTTGCATCGATAGCGCTACCCGACCAGTGCCTACTTCGGCTACGTTCTCATACGTCCCCGACAGTACCTTTGACGCTGGAATCTCTTTGCCTATCAATCGCCACCTTCGGCCACGATCGCCAGTCGTAGGAGTTGGACGTCGGGCCTTATCACTGGTCGGCGTAGCACCCTGACACAACAATTGTCGAATACAATCCACGACAAGTGCGGGTAAGACGTAGACTTACCAGTCTAGTCTTGCACAGCACAAGAGATTGCTCAACCTGAGGGTGGACGCTGCCACAGCCAGGCTGGTTGTTGGTAGGGTAGGTCCGCTAGTTACAAGACGTTGCATAAACTAGCTACAAGAACCTCGATACTAGATCTCTAGTGGGTATCAGTCATATTGGTCGCTCTCTTATAGCTCTGCGTACCTCGGTCTCTTTCGTTGTTGCCACTCCAAAGCCCGAGGTTCCAAGATCCTTCTCCCCCGCTTCTACAGCACTGTAGAGGCTTCTCCAGCCCAACTCCTCTGCTCGTCCGCCAGACCCATGAACATCCGCGATAGTCGGATTCGGCCCATTTAAGGGTGCGGACGTCGCCCGCTTTGAGGCAAGGGGCAAGTGTATTGGCGAGGGTACGTAGCTCGGCCTGGAGGGAGGCTATGAACGCGCAGTGGCTAAGAGGGTTTACCCGCTGCCAGGTGTGGATCAAGGTACCATCAGTGAGTCTCGAAACCTTGATATGCCCAAATATCCTTGGTCGTAGTCCGTCAGTCGTGGAATGTGCTCGACAGTTCTGGACATCGATCATGCTTGGTCCGAGGGGTTGGTCCCGCAAGTCGCCTGTTCTGGGTACGAGTCATGGGAAATGTCGAAGACAGTTGCGGACATGCGGAGCTTCTTGATCGGATATTCCGGTGTTATCATATTGTGGCGTCAGTGACGGTTATGCCTGCGAATTGCCGTTTGCCGGATTCTGCTCTCGTCAGATCGCTCGATTCCATCTCACTCACTCTTCCCTAAAGCCCCTCTCCCCCTCCATCACCAAGTCCTTCATCCCTTTGGTGCCATCTCAAATATGCAGGTAACATCTCTCCTTCGCTATTCCGCCGTCTGCCCTTTCCTCGGCCATTCCTCCGCTTCCTCCCTCCGATCTCTCGCCACGACGACCAGCAACAATGTTTCGGGTCTCACCACTACTGCGATGCGATGCCCTATGATGGGTCCGAACCTCGCGGTGATCGCACAGGCTAGGACTTACGCTAGCGTCGCCGACTCTCACGATGTCGCGGAGATGCACAAGGTCCGTCCTGTTTAGAGTGTTTATCCCGATCGATCTGACGAGACCTTCCAGCAAAAGGATATCCCGTTCGATCCGAGCAGCCCGGCGTCTGGCAAATGCCCTCACGCAAAGGCGGCCAATCAGGCTGCCGTTGTGGCCGAGCGAGAGGCGCAAAAGGCGAAACCTACGACTCAAACGGCGATTGGGACGTTCAACTATCAATCCTTCTACGAGACAGAACTCGACAAAAAGCACAGGGACAAGTGAGCAGCCACGATTGCTTCTCACTCTTTTCACGCTGACCCTCGCCAGGTCGTATCGTTACTTCAATAACATCAACCGACTGGCGGCGAAGTTCACGGTAGCACACACGGCGAATACGAAGGATGAGGTGGATGTGTGGTGCTCGAATGACTATCTGGGAATGAGCAAGAACCCTGTAGTCCTGGATACCATGAAGTGAGTTCTGCCTCGAAGATGTGTCAGCCTTGGTCTGACATCTCAGACGCACACTCCTGCGATATGGCGCCGGGGCAGGCGGAACTCGCAATATCGCCGGTAATGGCGCTCTTCACCTTTCACTGGAAGACGAGCTCGCTTCGCTTCACCGCAAGCCTGCAGCGCTTGTCTTCTCTTCTTGCTACGTCGCCAACGACGCGTGCCTCGCCACTCTCGGCTCCAAGCTACCCGGCTGCGTCATTTTCTCGGATAACATGAACCACGCCTCGATGATTCAGGGTATCCGTCACTCGAATACGAAGAAGGTCATCTTCAAGCACAATGACCTCCCCGATCTTGAGGCGAAGCTACAGGCGGTTCCAGCCGGCACACCGAAGATCATCGCTTTCGAAAGCGTCTACTCGATGTGCGGAAGCGTTGCCCCGATCGAGGGGATCTGCGATCTTGCGGAGAAGTATGGTGCGATCACATTCCTCGATGAAGTCCACGCTGTGGGCATGTACGGAGCCAATGGCGGTGGCGTGGCGGAGCATCTCGACTTTGAGGCGCATCTGGCCACGAGGGAGTCTCCTGAGCCCGTCAAGCGCAGCGTGCAGGATCGGATCGACATCATAACCGGCACCCTCGGCAAGGCCTTCGGCGTTGTTGGCGGCTATATCGCTGGTTCTGCCGACCTTGTCGACCTCGTTCGCTCGTACGCGCCCGGCTTTATCTTCACCACCTCCCTTCCGCCTGCTGTCGTCGCCGGAGCTCAAGCATCCATTGCCTACCAGCGTGAATTCATGGGCGACCGCCGACTGCAGCAGATAAACACTCGCGAGGTCAAGTTTCAGCTAGATAACTCGAACATCCCCGTCGTCCCCGGTCCCAGCCACATCATCCCCGTTCTCGTCGGTGACGCAGCACTCGCAAAGGAAGCCTCCGACTTGCTCCTCGCCAAGCACCGAATCTACGTCCAGTCCATCAACTACCCCACTGTCGCCGTTGGCGAGGAACGTCTTCGCATCACTCCTACACCCGGTCACACGACCGAGCAGATCGCCCATCTCATATCGTCGATCAACAAGGTGTTCGACACGCTCAATCTCAAGCGCACTTCAGATTGGGTGGGAGCAGGCGGTCGTGCCGGCGTCGGCATGCCGATTCCTGTTGAGGTCAATCCGATATGGTCCGACAAGCAGCTCGGTTTGCAGGATGGCTCGGCGCCGGTCAGGCTCGAGAGTGGCAAGCAGAGCGTGGTAAGGAATGAGGCGGTTAGGGTCGCTGAGAAGAGGTTGACCCATCTGCTTGGGGGCCCTAGCGTTCGGGATATTCCGACGACTGTTTCTGCAGCCGCTTGACTAGTTTGAACTGGGGTTCGACAGTAGTATGCTTGATGAACATATGCTGAGCGTCCACAGTGTCTTTGCCGCGCATAACTGGCCTTTGTTTGAGACTCCAGCTGGCAAATCGCGGCAGTGAACATCGACTTGCAGTTTCTTCTGTTCCTGGTGAGAGTAATACTGCGATGCATTCCAGAAGCCTGATTTCTCACCCCCGAATCCCATTCGTTGCGTCATTGCACGTCGTTATTCATCTCCGAAGCCATTCCTTTCGCCTACCACTGATCTCATCAAGCCTTCTTCGTTCCTCGACTAGGCGGCTCCCGAGTCCCCTCGCTTGCCGGCTTGGCAGTCCTTTCCAGTACATCAATCACTCTTTCCCAAACACCTTTGCTCTACTTCACTCACTTTGCCTTCTTCGGGGCCGGCTTCTCAGCCTCCTCCTCAGGTGCAGCCTTCGCCTTCTTCGACACAGGCTTCTCCGACTTCTCTTCCACAACAGCACGTTTCTCCCCAGTCCCAGCTTCCTCGGGCTTCTTTGCTTTCGATACTGGTTTCGCCTTGCTAGCGGGCTTCGCTACCTCCTTCTCCTCGACGGGCTTCTCAGCTTTCTGGGATACAGGCTTGGCTTTGGAAGGGGGTTTCTCCGCTTTCTTCGAGACCGGTTTGTCGGCTGCGGGTATGGAGGCGGGCTTTCCGACTTTGTTGGATACAGGCTTTTCTGCGGAGGCTTTGGAGGTTGGTTTCTCGACTTTCTTCGAAACGGGCTTCTCGGCTTTCTTGGAGACAGGCTTCTCAGCCTTCTTGGATACAGGCTTTGCTACCGCCTCGACCGTCTTCATCACGTCATGTCCCTAGCAGGTACCGTCAGCACCTATCGTTGATGCAGGAGTAAACTCACCCAATTCTTCAGACTCCTCGTACTCTTAGTCTTCTCAAGCTCTTCGGGCCCTTTCGTCTCCTTCAACTTCCCTTCCTGAGCGAGATGGCGTTTGCAGTATGAGACGACTCGGCGCATGTGCTCCTTGTCGTCCTCAGTGTACTTGCTCGGATCCTGCCACATGTCAGTCAAATACTGAAGGATCGGGTGAAGAAGGCTGACCTTCGAGGGATTCCGCTGGAGGATGTCGACGATCTTCCGGCCGGATTCGTGGCCTATCGACTCGCCGGACCCGTCGTCTTTCGACAAGCCGGTGGTATTGGAGCCTTCGGTCTTGAGGAAGACGTCGAGCTCCTAGACAATACCATCTTGAGCGCATCGCGCAGGCGGCGGGTCGGAACATACCTCCGCTGTCATGTTGACGATCTCTGCAGTCGAGAATCGTCAGTCGGTGGTCAGTCGGCAAGGCTTGGAGACCTACCATTGAAGTCGCTGACGACCTCGTCCAAGGATTTGACCATCTTGACAGGTACTACAGGTTCTGAGCGGAATGCAAGATATCAACAAAGGTAGAGCCTTCCCCGTCACATAAGTTACCGTCTCCCGCGTCGCGTCAGCTGATGCCGTCATAATCCATGGACAGCCTCCACCCTAATGATCGAGGCTAAGCCATCTTGAAGTGGCACTGGAGCCGCCTAGTAGGGGGGAGGCAATAAAGTAGCAAATTAAAGCTTTGGGGAGGTCCTTGGGATTTTGGGTGTTTCGGATTGTAAATGAGCATGCTTCGCAGGCATACTTGACCGCGTCTCATTATGCCGCCTAGGATGCCTGTAGTCAATGGGTGTCGTCTTCCTGTACGGCTCGGTGCCACAGCGAATGGTCATGCTGGCCCGTCACGACTGTCCACCAGCTTGACAAAGACGAAGAAGCGAGACGCTGAGGTCGTATCCGACGAGGAGGAGGATGGGGAATTGGAGATCAATGGCGACGGCTTGGACATTCCCAATGATGAAGAGCCGGATGCGAACTTTAGTGAAGGAGGTTCTGAGGATGAGGAAGGCTTTCCTGAGCTCGACAGCGGCTCCGACGAGGACGAAGACGGGGAACGAATACCCGGCGACGAGGAGTCGGACTCTGATTCCGATGGAATAGACGACGAAGATTCCGGCTCCGAGTCTGGATACAACTCCTCCGATATCGCACAGCGGTACGGCTCCTCCCCATCTATTTCTATGCCGCCTTCCCCGTCATATTCGAGCCATATTATCAAGACAGACGAGAAGCTATCCCGGATGATCAGCAAGAGTACGGTCAAGCCTGATGAGAGCGTCGGCACGGATGCGAGGATCTCTGATGCGAAGGAGAGTCATGGACGGCTGGTTAGAAGTCGGTTGGTGGATGGTGGGTATAAGAGGGAGTATGAGGATGTCGAGGCGGGGTATGGAAGTGAGAGCAGTACTGAGGATGTGAGTATTCCCATGATTCCCTCTCACCTATCATTCCACTGTTGGATTGTACCGTGTGCTACCGGACTGACACGATGGTCCTAGAATCCTAATACTGTCGGTAACATCCCCATGGAGTGGTACGACGACCTCCCACATATCGGTTACGACGTGAACGGCCGCAAGGTCTTCCGACCCGCCAAAGGCGATGAGCTGGACAAATTCCTCGCAAATACCGAAGACCCTAGAGCATGGACATCGGTGGAGGACAAGATGCTTCAACAGCAGGTTCAGCTCAGCGATAAGGAGCTGGACATCATACGTCGACTTGAGAGAGCGGAGAACCCGGATGCGGACTACGATCTTTACGCGCCGACAATTGAGTGGTTCACTGGCGAAGGGAGAGAGAGGACGATGCCACTGAGCGCTGCTCCTGAACCTAAGAGGCGGTTCGTGCCGTCCAAGTGGGAGCACAAGAAGGTGTGTTGCTCCCTTTATGGCGGGGTGAAGCTCATGCTGGATTTAGATTGTGAAGATCGTCAAAGCCATCCGAGAAGGCCGAATCATTCCCAACAGACCCTCTGCAACCAAACCATCCGTCTATGCGATCTGGACCGAAGCCGACCAACATACTCCTCATGCGATGTATATGCCCGCACCCCAAGTTCCGCCACCCAAGACCGCCGAATCCTATAACCCGCCCGAGGAGTACCTCCCGAATGATCAGGAGAAGGCCGAATGGGATGCGCTGGATAAGGAAGATCGCAAGGCCGACTTTTTGCCTCAGAAATACGATGCGCTTCGAATGGTCCCGGGATATCGGAATATGGTGCAGGAGCGGTTCGAGCGATGTTTGGATCTCTACCTTGCGCCTCGGACACGAAAAGTCAAGCTTAACATCGATCCGGAGAGCTTGATCCCGAAACTCCCTGCTCCTAGAGAATTGCGGCCATTCCCCATCCTCCCATCGGTCCAATATCGACATCCGGGCGACACGCGTGTCCGAGCAGTATGTGTCAGTCCAGGAGGCGGATGGGTCGTCTCGGGCTCGGAGGACGGGGTCGTGCGTTTGTGGGATCTAGGCAACGGACGAGAGGTCTGGCGATGGGATCTTCAAGGAGGGGCGGTGCAGTACGTCGAGTGGTGCCCGAACAAGGAGGAGTCGATGCTGGTGGCGCTTGTTGCGGGGCGAGTCGTCGTACTCGCGCCACTCGTACTCGTCGCGCCGGCCGTAGCAGCTGCTACTCTGGATCATGTCAACACAGCCTTTGCCTCAAGCGCTGCGACGACCACTGCTGGCAGTGGAAAGGAGGTGGCAGGAACGGACGCGATCAAGTGGGTTCGACCTAGCGAGAGCGAACGAGAGCGAGGTGTGTTGGTGCGGATAGAGTTGCCGGGTACCCCGAAACAGGTCTCGTGGCATCGCAAGGGCGACTACTTCTCCACCGTGTCAGCGGAAGGTGAGGGGCATTTCCGCCTTTTCAGTTGGGACTGGCACTGATGAGTCGATTTGTTCGCAGCTGCTAACAAATCCGTCCTTATCCACCAATTGTCAAAACACGCAACCCAATCCCCCTTCCGCAAGACCCAAGGAACGGTCCAGCGAGTCGCCTTTCACCCACTCAAGCCTTGGTTTTTCGCCGCCACGAAACGCTATGTCCGTCTGTACGACCTGGCCGGACAGAAGCTCGTCAAGACGCTTCAGACGGGTCTTAAGTGGATTAGCAGTATGGACATCCATCCGCTCGGAGATAACCTAATTGTCGGGAGCTATGACAAGAAGCTGGCTTGGTTCGACATGGACCTCTCGGCCAAGCCTTTCAAAACGCTTCGGTAATTCTGTTACAGCTCTTTACAACCAAGCTGATCTTTCCTTAGATACCACAATCGAGCCCTTCGATCTGTCGCTTTTCACCCCACCCTACCCCTGTTCGCCAGCTCGTCGGACGACGGCACGATCCACATCTTCCACGCGACGGTCTACACCGACCTTATGCAAAATCCGCTCATCGTGCCGCTCAAGATCCTCCGGGGACACCGGATAGCCGATGGACTGGGCGTGCTAGACATCCGATGGCATCCCGAGAAGCCATGGCTGGTCAGCTCCGGAGCGGATGGGGAGGTGCGTTTATGGTGCTCTTGAGCGGAGGCAGGTTGTAAGTCGTCGAAAATCACTGCGCCTTCACTCACGAACTGCTTCTTGCACAAGATCCGTGCGTCGCTCGATAGTCTAGTCTCCTGGATGCATTCTTCTGGAGCGTACCCAGCGGCGATTTCTGTCTCTCTCAGGATATTGCAAGGAGCATCATATATTCATAGCAGTCACTTCCCCTTGGCCTGCCTCTCGTACTCTATGTAGCCCTTTCGTATTCATCATAACCTCACCTCAATCGCTTGTGCCTCGCAGCCCCCACCATTGTGCTCAGAATCCGAGGGCTTCCTTCAACTGCGAACTGTTTTGCGCCCACGCCTTGCAGTCCCACTGCTCAGGCACGACCGCCTTACTCGCCGCAACGTCGCTTTTCATCAAGCTATGCACAGACATCCATACCGTCAGCTTCGAATTTATAATGCTGGGCAGTCGAAGAAACAGGTCATGCACCGGCGGTAGAAGAAGTCGTAATTGATCCAAAGCTCCGGTGTGACCTTTTGGGCCAGTGCTGGGTCGTAGAAGGCCTCCTTGGATATGTGGCTCGTTTCGATCTTCTTCCCGCTAACCTCGGAGAGCACTTTTGCCAAGTCGGCGAGCGAGATGACCTCGCTGCACGCATGGATGTCTTTTCCTAAAGTAGACGTCCGTCAGCGGTCTGCATCTGTTTGCGAGTTATCAGGACAAGATGTAGGAGGGACAACGAACCGATCCACTTGGCTGGATCCTTGAAAGCGGCGCGAACCCACAGACCAGTCTGCTCGACGGCGAAGATGACGAGGCCACAATCGTCCGGTATGGGTGTGGTGAGGAGGAAAGATCCATCGTCCTTCTTCTCGAGCTGATAGAATTTGGTCACGTTGGAGTAGTAGGTCGAGGTATAGAGTTGTGTCACTGGTAACTTGTTCTCCTCCATATACTTTGTCACTGCCCGATATCAGCTTGCGAAGTGATGGGCCAGAAAGGAGGACAGACCACGGGCCTTGGAGTTGAGATGCTCGCAAGTCAACTTGTCGGGGATATCCTCCAATGTCGAGTAAACCATGTGCTTGACCCCGGCCTTGACACAGGCGTCCGTGGCGGAGCGAGAGCAAGTCTCCTCGTATTTGCCGGCAGCTGGCGCGTCGAATCCATTGGTGTAGTACTTCGCCCAGACTGCATCTCGATCAGCCAAATCCAAGAGAGGGAGGAGATATCACTCACAATCAGCGTTGATGAAAGCGCCATCCATGCCTTCGAGATGCTGGGCGTAACTGGACACATTCTCCAGATCCCCTTTGACAACCTTGACGCCCATATTGGTGAGCTCTGCCGTCCCCCCATCAATCAGCGACCACTCGAGTAAGGCGAAAAGGACGAAGGGTAGAATACCTTTGGATTTCTCGCTCTCGGGATCCCGGCTCAATCCGACCACATCGAATCCGCCATCCTCCAGAAGGTATTGGCAGGTACTGAACCCTTGGTCGCCGGTCGCAGCGAAGACGAAGATTTTCGATTTAGACATCTGCTTTTAATCTGTTACAAAATGGGTGGAAAAGCGATGCATGAACCCGACTCTTCTAGCCGCGACTCTGTACAACACCCGTACCTGATAGCATCCGCACTGCTACCCTGAGAGCAGCCTACGACTCTCCCGGCGTAACATTTGAAAGAAATCAATAGGAAGTCCCGATCCCGGGATATTCCTCCAACTATATGACACTCTGGCCACCTTTTTGTGGTCGAGCTCCTGCGAGACATCTTCCCCTATATCTGACCGAAAACCTCAATTGGCTTACGTAAGGTGCATTTACATAAGGGACCCCAACTTCTCCCACGGGCGAGTTGCCGAGGCTTTCCAAGTCGTCGAAAGTCCAAAACCCAGCAACCTCTGGGGGAATCGAACCAGTGACTTGGAATTGTCATGTACGGAAAGGCCACTCTCGGGTTTTTGTATGAAAAGGTATCGGAGAGGGGCAAAGTGATCAAAAGTTTCGGAACAGCTTTCAATGATTTTGGTCAGTATGCAAGGTATAGGAACGATTAGGCAAGCAAAGCCCAATGAGCGATGTGCGGCATGATTTCTTTCAAATACACGAGGTCCCGGCTCCGAAGAAGGCAGTGCCGATTACCTTGTGTTCGGAGAGAAACTGCTCGCTCCCCGAGAATCTGGTTGGTTTGGCTTCATCGCAATCGCGATAGCGATTAGGGGAACGTGTCAGCCATCCGGTGTCCCTTGGCAATTCTCAAAATACAGTTGGGCATGATCAATGGTCGTATTTCATCGCCAGACTTTACTAGCCCTTGCCAAACCTCTCAGATCCCGCTTCGCTCCAGGTCCAGATGACGATGCCAGACTGCCGGCTCCCGGCTTAAAAAACGCAGCAGTCTTCGTCGAGCTCTTCAGTTCGTCTCTCTTCGCTGTGTTTGCTCGGCGACTCCCATCCCCGAGCACGCCGAGTCGTTCTTGCTCCAGCGCGGTAGCTGTTTCTCGACCTTTCTGACGGACAGCTTTCTCCAGCACCAATCGAGACAACGGGGTTTTGACACTCCGTCTTCGACCAGCTGCGTGTGCCTTTAGTGTTCGATTCTTCGAGTGGGAGGGCGAGAGAGGTGAGGGCGAGAGGGGTCGATGAGCGCCCCAAGAAGGGGTGCTAGCCAATGGGGAGGCGACTCCCAGATCGAGGTCTTCAATCCCACCGCCTCCAGCAGGAGTGGGCGGGAGAAGAGCCAGCATCGCTTCGACATCGGCTTTACGCTGCTCGTCAAGGAAAGCTTGTCGTTCGATCTGATCGAGAATTTAGCATATGCGAGGACTTATCGATGGATCACTGACCTCGAGCTGTCGTCTCTCTTGACCTAGTCGGACCGCTGCCTCAGTGTAAATTCTCCTTTCGTCGTCCAGAAGCTGCTTCTCCTTCGCCACTTCATAGAAGTCTACCTCATCCGCATCGTTCGCTTCATCGGCGCGGGACGATCTGAATGGCATCAGCTAAAGCATCGAAGGAAGCGGAACCCGACCCACCCGGCCTGCGCTTGCACTCTAGCAAACTCCTCTACGAGCCGTTTCGCTTCATCCTCTCTGGCCTTCGCACATGTCACCTCGACCTCCAGATCCTTGACCCTTTCCTCGAGCTCCCGGCGACACTTGTCCTGCTCTCGCTCGACCTTCTTCCGCTTCTCCTCATCTTCGATTTGCAGAGTCGTGACACCGTCACCGATTGACGACTTGGGCGGGCTACGATCCGCAAATTTCTGTCTGACTTCCGCGACCAGTGCTCGCAGTCGAGTATCAGCGATAGAAGGGTGCGAGGTGGACGAGGCGGATTGATGAGTGTAGGTGTAGGATTGCGAGAGGGATCGGGTAGCGGTAGAAGGGTTTGCGAAGAACTGCGAGTGCAGTAATCGGTTAGGCGGCTGTGAGTGAAGGTGTTTAGTAGATGGCGACAAAATCAATGTCGCTGACCTCTTCTCCGGCAGCGAGCGCAAGTGCTTCTCGCAGACCATTGCCTGTAGACACTACGACGTGACGGAACGCCTCGGTCTCTTCTTGTAGTGAAGCCCGGATCTCAGCGAGGTCCTTGAGAGACTGCTCAAGCAGTGGCGATTGGCCGGGCTAGGTCACGATTTTAGCCTGAGTCTTGGGTCCAGATACGTCACTCACCGCTACAGGATGCGTCCGACCGCCTATTATCGGATTCAGAAGCACCAGTCCTTGCGGTTGGGACAAGAGAGAGGAGTCGTTGGCCAATTTCCCGAGCTGAGCTTGGGCTTTGTCGAGCTTCATCTGTATCTTCTTGCTTTCATGCTACCATGTTATCAGCATTTGATCCCTACAGGTTCCAAGGGCAGCTCACTCCAGCAGCGATCCTGACACCATCCATCGCTTTCCGCCCTCTCCCGAGCTCCTCTCTCAACTCTTTCGTCTTTCCTTCCTCCGCGACCAATCGCTTCGCCACGTCTAAACACTTCGCTTTCCAGCCTGATACTTCGGCTTCTAGCCTAGCTCGTGCTAACAGCGCGTGTGAGTGGGTCCTGGTGAGTCGCTCGTGCTCGTATGTGAGGGTACGATGGCGTGCGGACATGTCGTCGAGATGAAGGAGATTAGCCTGCCCCGTCATGAGTTGTGAATTTCATAGATAAAGCGACACGTACCGCACTAGCTCCGAGGAGCTCGAAGAGAACTCCGACCACCTCGTTGTGGTCTCGGTCGGACAGCGCATCAAGATTAAGAGGTCGTTTGCCCCATCCATGGGTCAAAAGCTGGGAGTTGATGGCGGATAGCGACGAGTTGGTGGAGGATGATGACGCAGAATGAGGACTTCGTCTGCAAAGTCTGTCAGCCAGACTTGTTTTAGCGAGACACGCACTCGTCTAGGAGTAGGAAGGGCGAAGTGATTCGGCGATTGGCATGATCAGCGAATGTTACTCTAGGAGCGGTCGCTACGGTCGCCATATTGGACGGGATCGAAGCGGGAGTGACCGCGTCGAATGAGTAGAGAGTTTACGCGTCCTTGTTGACAAAATCGATTCCGGTGGATGAGCGGGATCTAGGACACGTGGATACTTTTTTCCCTCGTGGCAGCGGGAAACCCCATCTTGGGCCGCGTTTATCAGTCTTCAGCATATCGACGATAGATTATCACCTACCAGACATAATGACATGAAGCTAAGGACATCACTTAGAAAGGCACGCAATCCTGAAAGTCATCATGCAGCCCGACAATCACCCTCACAATCGCGATACATCGCCACTCCCTCCACCGCCTTCCTCTCCCCCTCTACCAACAGTCTTCCACCGACATCACTCGCAGCCCGCCCCAACAGCCGAGCCCGAAAATCCATCTCCATCGCTCCGCCGTCATTTCTCCGACTTACAGACTGTTCGCATCAACGTGCAAAGCCCATTCGCCGATTCAGAGTCATCGTCGTCAAGGAGAAAGGAAGGGTGCCCGGCTAGGTGGAGCATGACGGTTCAGGAGATGAAGGATGAGATTGCACGAGGAGGTCTTGGGCAGGAGGAGAAGTGGGAGCGGGAGGGGATGAGGCTCGTTTGGCAGGGGCGTATCGTGCGGGATGAGGAGAGAGTGGGCGAGATAGTCGGGAATGTAAGTCAAACATTCCTCTCTTTCTTTGGATCGTTGCGAGCTTTGTTTCAACATAGTGTGTGAGCAAAGTGGCTGATGTCACTGTCAGACTCGAGATTCATCGCATGTCCACACTTTTCACCTGGTCGCTCGCCGCATCTCACCGGCAATACGTCCTGCTCTCATCCCAGTACCTCCACCTCATCCCGAACCCACACCTACAACCTTACCTCCCCCACAATCGAGCTCCTCCGACTCCGTCAGTACCATGGCTCTTCGGGATAGCATCCACTACCTCCTCTTTACAGCTCGACATCACCTCTGTCATCTCATCTCAGCTCCTGTCCTGCGGTGGGAGGAGATGGTTCCCCCACCGACGATCGAACAGGCAAAGGCGAGGGAGGCGGTTATGACCGTTGTCAGGGTCTTTGCGGAACAGCAGCGGGATCGAGAGGAGGGCTGGGAGCGATGGGAGAGTGCGTTCGAGGGTGACGACTTGGCAGGTCTCACGCAGCAATGGGTCAATCTAGGTGGCAGGGAGGTCATCGAGCAGGAGGTCAGGGCGCTGTGGGCGTCAAGAATAGGGCGAATATGGAAGGACGGCGAAGAAGGCGAGACCGTTACTATCGAGTTTGAGTGGGTTTGATCCTTCCGACATCAGATTGATATATACTGATGACCGGGCACAGCGAGATTTCGTACCAGCTCAATCTACCTCCGCAACACCTCGTGACTCCCTACCAGCTCATCCACCTCGCCATCTACCTTCGAATCACCTCCCTTCTTCCCCTCCTTGAGCGCATCCTTGAGGTTTCATCTCGGCCCATTCCCACCCCAACATTGCCGCTCCTCGACTACGTGATCTACCGACGGACCTTCCGCATTCGTCTACCCCGCATCCCCACTCCAGTCCTCTCGCATATTCTCTTCTCCGCTTTGAAGATCCTCGCGATGATGTGGATGCTCACCCGCGACATGAGATGGAACGACATGAGTCTTTGGATCATGGGCGGTGGTGCTCTGGGGTGGTGGTTCGGGGATGCATTAAACCGATTCAATCAGGAGCGGCGACGGAACCCTCCACCGGCACCGGCCGCACAACCTGCTGAACATGGAAGGGGAGACGGCAATATTGTCGCAAACACCCCTGCGCAGGTTGCGACGGACGCACCGGTCCGCGCTGCAGCTGCATCTCGAGCGAACCGTCCTCGAATGCCCCAAGTCAGCAATCCGCTCACTTTCCTCATCCCGCTCGTCCACCTCGATCACGATGCCCGCCAACTTCACCTACCCGTCTCGTCCACCCATCGAGCGATGGGTGATCTTGATGCCTTCGCCAACGCCAACGATCCCACTCGGGCCGCGAGAGTACATCGACAACCGCCGAGGTGGAAGACTCAGCTCTGCCTCCCGGTCATGCTCTGGCTAGTCACGCTCTTCCCAGGATGGGAGGCGATCCGAGCGCGTGCGATCCGACGGAGGGAACGAGCGATGCGTGTTCTGGTTGGCGAGCTGTCTGCAGGCGGAGAACCCGTTGAAGAGGGTCAGGAGGCACCGAGGGTCTTACCAGAGGGATTGAGTCCGGCAGCGAAGGCGTATTTCAAGCGTGTGATGGAACGGGGTGAGGGGATCGATTGGGAGGAAGAGAGGGAGGCGCAGAGAGCTCTTGGGGTCGGTGAGGAGGAGCCGGATGAAGGACGTGGTGGGCTGGGCTTGGGAATGTAAAGGAGTAGAAGGGGATGTTGGTAGGCGAGATTCTTGAGCCCGATATCTTGCATATATCTTGTATGGCATTGTGATTGCCTGATCATACGGTAGATGAGATTCGGCTTCTGTGTTTGTCTGAGGGTACAATTGACACCTCAATCATCTTCGGCCCACAATGTGATGTGTGTGAAATCTTGCCGTCCTCACACCGATCGGCAAGACGGACTTGATCTGCCTTCATCCATATGGTCAGTGTCCGAGCCTCAGGCTCAGAGGCGTTGATCCTCGCGCACTAGATTCGTGGCCAGAGCTTGAGAGAATAACTTGCACCTCATCAAACCCGAATCTCATTTTTCTTCCAGTACTCGATCATCAACGATTTCGCATGAAGAATACAATAACATCCTAATCCCCACATCCGACAAGCATCATACCCTAAGACAGACGCTTCTTCGGTCCATCCTCAGCGTGAACCTCCGGTTTCACCTCATTCTCCACTAATCCATCCTCCGTCGAGATCGGCCCGATGACCGGTCCAGTCTTTCGGAATACGTGATCGACGCTTCGAGCGAGAGAGACCTTTGGTCTCGGGGTAGAAGAGGTAGATGAATGGGAGGAAGGAGGCGTTGATGATTGCGAAGATCTGGGAGAGAAGGGGGAGGACCATCAGCTGGAATCTAGAGTTAATGAAGAGGGTACGTACGATGTAGAGTTTGTAGCCGATATTCTGAAGCGCTGGAGGTGTCATTTCCACGACGGCGAAACTGCGGCAAAGTCAAGAACGCAACGTCCGGTGGGGGAGGGAGTTGACTGACTTTGTGATCCAGTTGCAAGCGGTGGAAGTGGCAGATCCTCGTTGACGGAGACGAAGCGCGAGGATCTCCGATGGGTACACCCAAACGACCGCTTGGAAACCGGTCTGCAAGGGATCAGCTTAAGTCGAGCACTATTGAGCGAGCGGCGTACCGTGAAGAGGCCAGGATAGATGAAGAGGAACGCCACGGCGGCTCCTCCAGTAGTTTAACTCCCATTCTTCTGCACCGCTGACACCAACCGCGCGTCGAGTGCGAAGCAGATTGACATGAGGGTGATGGTCACGAGGAGGAGCTTGCGTCGACCGAGGGTATCGATTAGGAACCAGGGGATGAAGGAGGACATGAAGAACCATGTGAAGAGGGCGCCGGCACTAGCGATGATTCGTGTACGTCCAAGGCGGTCGTCAGAACGAGATTGGTCCTGCTCGGATCAGCTCACTGAGTCTGACTCTGACGGGAAGACTTACACATAGTAGTTCAGCGCATGCTGGAAGAATTGGATGGAGCACGCGATGAGGAGCCGACGTCGACTACTTGAATTGATCCTCGAGGAGTAGATCGGCCCAGAGGCCACTTCCCGCTGCTTCTTGATGTCTGACCGCGTCCTACGTCCCACAGATTATCAGCATGACCGGACTCGCCAGTTTGATAGAGGAACAAACCATGATATCGTTGTGCGTTGCGACGACTTCGAGATCATCAATCGGTCGCCCTCTCAGCCTCGCGATCGTCGCCAGCGAATCCTCTGATCGTCCGTGCGACGCCAACCATCTCGGTGATTCGGGGACGATGAAGACGAGGATCATGATGGGGACGATGAAAATCGCCTGGAGGTCGACGGGGATTCGCCAGCCCTTGGATCCGCTGACCGAGGTGAAGCCCTGCGACCTGTCAGGACAAAGGGTCGAGAAGAGTTGAGGTAGAAACTCACGTATCCTACCCAGTAGGCGAGCATGATGCCGGAGTTGAGACAGGAGAGCTGGAAGCAGACGAGAGCTGGAAGCAGACGAGAGCTGGAAGCAGACGAATCGACCTCGAGCGGCTTTTGGCGAGACTTCTGATTGGAGGACTGGGTTGGTCGAGTTGAGGAAGCCCTGTCAAGAGGTCAGGGCCTAAACTTCTTCGCATAAGCCAGAGACCCTTGACGTACCATGCCAATGCCAGACACGATCCTCCCTCCGATCCGTCCCACCGAGGATGATGAACGCGCCGATAAAGATGGACTTTCGTCGAGCGAGATGTTCTTCGACAAGCGCTGTGATGATACTGCCTGCCTGCACAACATCCGATCTCGTAGATCGTCACGATCGTGCCTACGAGCGAGGCGGAAGGGTTGTGGAAGGTGTTGATGAAGGGTGGGTTGTTGATCACCCCGCCCATGACACCCTCGAAAATCAAAGTCAGCGAGAAAGTCGGGAGATCATGATCAGGGAGCCGACACTGTCATACCCGATGAGAGCGAAGCCCAGAGCGGTGAGGATGGTGGTGGTAAACAACAGCGCTGGCCCAGACAGCATGAGGAATTCTGAAATCTCAGCAAATCTTTCCTCCCAAATTGTCGATCAGCTCCCGGGTACCCACTCACAACCGCCTTCTCGTATGGCGACTATGTCCTATTCTGCGACCAGGGCAGAGGAGTCATCAGTCGTCGATCCACATCCACCTTGCCACACTGCACGCCTATCCTCAATAACTTCCACGGCCGAGCTCCTTAAACGATGTCATCGCTCTCCCACCGCCTCCCCACCTCGCCAGTCCGTCCAACCACTCGGCGATCACACGCAATCCCGATCCATCCCTCCTCCTGGTTCGACAGTATGGCTTCATCATCCCCTGCTACGGCAACGAGCAAGGATTCCGTCCTCCGTGCCAACTTCCAAACCAGGTATAAGTCTTCCACCCACCGACAGGGACGATCACAGTCGTTGCCGACGGGTTCGACCATCCGAATGGGATCGCATTCAGTCCTGATGGCAAGATCTGCTATATCACCGATACGGGCGGGATCCATGGGACTGGCAAGATCCACCCTCGGTTACCTGGTACCATGTGGGTTCACGCTTGGTGAGGGTACTTGCGCTGAAGGGCGCAGATACGCGTTCGACGTGGTTTGGCCGGACGAGACGGATCTGAGCGCTGCACTGCCGTCTTTGAGAGATGGGAGGGTGTTTGCGTTCTTAGACACCGGTATACCGGACGGGAGTAAGTGCTGCACGTTGTCTCTAATCAGAAGGCTGACGACAGGTAGTCAAATGTGATCAAGTGGTGATGGTGTTCACGTGTGGAGTGAGCAGCTCCACCCTCTGTCGGATCCCGCTGATTAAGAACAGACAAACACGGTACCCTTATTGGCAAGATGTAAATCGCCCCGTAATTCCTATAATCGCGCTAACGTGCACTTGCGCAGCGTGCTAGGAGCAGCAGATGGTAATCTCGGGACTTACTGCGCAAACTTTTGTTTCATTCCGGCGGTCGGATGGTCTGCTTTGGTGAGGAGAGGATATACCTCGTAGAAGGGTTGAGCGTGGAAGGGTCTCTTTTCGCGTAAATTGGGAGAAAGTAAAAAATGTATTTGCACAGTTTTGGTTTTGTATCAATGTCGATGGAAGAAGTAATCAGATATGTTGAATCCTTCTGGATCGTGGCGATGTAATCTGGGTGGAATGGTCCAATGATCAGCTGAATCTTTCAGTTGTCTCCAGCTTCATCCAGGGTCAAACCCTATCGCCTGACATACAGACGAGAATGCAGAAGGCTACTGTGCAAATGCTTTTGATCATACCACGTACTATAGGACTGCACTGCCCATCCCATTTTCTCAGCCCATCCCAAAATCTCGTCTCACCTCGGGCAATCCCTCCGGTCACTTCCCCATTTGCGCCGTTTGTCCCCTCTTCTGCATCTTCCTAAACTCCCTCTTCTTATCCAGCTCCTCCGCCTTCTTAAGCTCCTTCTCGCTCATCGCCGCTCGTTCCGCTCTCTTCTTGGCCAATCGCTTATCCTCCGCCGTCTCTTCTGGCGGGTTATCCTCCGCCTGCTCTTTCTGGTGGGAGGAGGTGAGATCGGTGTCGACCGTCTTTCGTGTGTTGATCAGTTTGCGGGAAACCTAGTGCAGGAAGTGGTAAGCTATGGTAGAGGGATGAAGTGAGAAGACATACGTCTGGCTTGAGGAGACTAGGCTTCGCGAGGAGGTCCGCGACGTTGAGTGCGACTTGTAGCCAGGCTTTGACGGCCTGCTCCTGCGCGGGATTGGAAGGCTTGCGCACGGCGAGGATGACTTCGCGAGATCTGTATTTGACGGGGAGGGGTCCTTTTGACGGCCGGCGAGGCGGTACATCTGTCACCTGATAAGGTAGTACGTCAGATGGCAGCTCGTTTGTATGCGCTATGTGGGGCACTCACGAGAAGGTACTTGAGCACACCAGCCGCTTCGGGCTTACTAAGCAGCTCCGAGATCCCCACGTTCGGGGTCTTGAGCATCACGTCCGAGCAGTCCGAATGTTCCGTGAAGAGCGCATGGGTGATGGGCACGTTGACCGAGTCCTGCAATCTCGGGAACGTCTAGTCCTCTTCAGCTCACAACTAGCGATACACAAGGTGCACGTACAAGATCCCACCTCTTCTCCCTAGTCTGCCTCATCAAGCCCTTATCCACCACCGCCCACACCCCGACTCCCTCGCCTTGCAGCCCAGTCTCCCCACGGCCGAGGGTGAGCTCGAAGAGGATCCCCTCGGAGCCGTCGTAGGTCGGCTCGATGATCGACTTGACTAGGTGGACGACGAGGCCTGCGACGTCGTGGTATGGGAGGAGGGAGAGGGTCGTGTGCAAGGACATCATGTTTCTGCGACCGGAGGAATAGAGGAGGTGCAGTGTGGGACCTGAGGATAACAGGGGACGAGACGCTGCGAATTGCGCGTCTATCAGGGCTTTATACGGCGTGATCCTACATGGTCAGTGTCAGTCCGGATCCAGACCCGTGAGCGGTGGGATACTCACGCTGCTCTCGCTCGCGACTGGTTGACAGTCCGTCCGATCAAGAAGACCAGCGCATAGAGCCCGAGGACCCCTAGCATGACGCCCTCGAGCACGAAAATGGCCGGACGGAAGGCGAACATCTTCCATCGTATCTCGAATCCGTCATATTCCCGCGAAGCAGGTCTGGGCGGGGGTGGAGTCACCGCTTGGAGGAGCTGCATAAGGCCTGACATGGCGTGCGGTCGTCAAGTTTTGAGATAAGGAAGAGGGAAGATAGAGGTTGAGGAAACGGAAGAGATGTTTGAGGCGGGTCTTGATCCCGTTCTGACCCCTGAGCGGTGGTTGGTGGCCGAGCAGGGGAGCCGCTATGGGCGTTATGGTCTTAAAGGGGACGCAGAGCTGAAGGCGCCTATCTTCATGGGCTAAGCCTCAACGTTCGGCGAGCAGCGAAGCTCGATAAGATGGAATCATGATACATGCTTACACCACCTCGCCTGTGAAATCCCGCTCAATCCACCTTCTCCTTCCCCCCAGCCTTCTCCATAGCCGCAATCAACCCATCCACCGTCCCTGCACTCTTCAGCGCCTCCCCAACCTCCTCCTTACTCGCCCCTCCCTCCGTCAATCCCAGATTCAAAGTCATATTCGCACCCTTCCCTTTCTCCGCAACTCCACCCTGATCCTCCTCCGGCGCGATCAATCCGACCTTGGCCTCATCTGCTGCTCCTCCATGTCCCAGTTCACCCGCGAGCTTGTCCAGATCTGAATCCGTCATCTCCCGCATGAGCTTCTCGAGCTCGCCCTCGCCGCCTGCCTTGGCGTCTTGGTCTTGCTTCAGGAAGGTGGGGAGGGTGGCGGTCTCGACGGCTTGTTCGAAATCGTCCATTGTCTATGGGGCGGTCTCGATCATCAGCGCTTGACGTGAAGACGGTACAGCTCCTTTGAACGCGGACAGCTAAGGTGGGGATCGGTGGGCGAACGGCTTAAACTCACACCAACCCATTCTCCTCCGACGAGAAACCCAGGTAAACCCACGACCAGCCCAGTAGGTTTTGCCCGCTGCCATCGTGTCTTCGCCTCGGCGTCCATTACCAGATCGTATGCCTGTGAGACAGTCAGTCACTCTGCTTCATCCGGAGACAGATTCAGGAAATAGCTCCAAGCATAAGCGAACTAACCTCATACGGTATGTCGAGACCCTTCAGTGATCTGGATGGAGAATCAGCGTTTATAAGCGAGCGGGACAGCCGGGTCTCACCGATGTAAGAGGTCAGTGTGCTGTCGGACTCGAGGCTGGGAGGTGAGACTTGTGACCTGTCAAATGTCAGTGCTCCAGCTCCTGTCAAGGGTCGTAGACTGGGAGAGTCGGGAAGGGGACGAACGTAGATGGTGACGGCAGGAGGGGCCATGGCGTGGCACCACTATCTTCGGGAGAAAATGAAACCAGATCACGAGCGGGTGACTGCGTTTCAGCGGAAAAGAAGGGGAGAGACGGAAGTCTGTGTTGCTCTATGATACCACGCTGAAGTTCGAGCTATAGTGCGGGGCACCTTCGAATAATACTCCTTTGTTTAGTCGATCGTGAATAGTTCAGGTTTGAGGCAGATCGAGATACATGCATACATGCGCTATGGGAACTGGCAGCTTGGTTGATAGGTATAATCTGACATTTCATATTCTCGTTGTCTGCATTGGCCTTGGCCACGGCCACAATACTTCCGATCCTTCAGCTACTCCCCCTTTCAAGGTGTTCGTGGGATCCGATTGCATTCCATATCTGTACGGTGGGGCTCGGCAGGAAGGGCGCAATAGAAACCTGCTCGATCAATTTGTGCGGGGATAATGGGCGTTGCATTGGATCGTCGGCGAGCAGCGGGCAAGTACGGATGAATGCGGAGAAGGGGGAGGGAAGAAAGTGGTAAGCACGAGCAGATCGAGCAGGAGATGCAGACGAATGATCAAGGAAGGGTCTCACCTAATGATTGCATGCTCTTGAACAGCGAAGCACTGTGCATTGAAAGCTGAAAAGATAGCCAGAGTCAGCCTGCATCGCTTGAGATTGAGAGACCGTCATGGGGTGCTTCGGATCCCGATCTCTCGATCTCAGAGAGAGGCTGGCGATGAGATGGACCCACCTTGACGCAGCTTCTTCCGCCATCGGGCGTCATCCTACAGAGCTCTGCATCCGGATTTTCACGATTTGCGCGGGAGTCGAATGTATATCTGCAGCAGTCGAGCATGTCCGGTGTCAGCTGATGTTTGGGCCCTTCTGCCTGGAGGACCGAATAGTCCAGGTGAAAGAAGACCGCTTGGAAAGCAGACTGACTTAGCATTTGGCGCTTCCTGCAGCATCGATGGGTCAGCAATGTTCGACGCCGTTCATCTTCCACGAGTCGGATCCGCCCTGATGGTTCAGACGACGAAGCTGACTTACCCTCACGAAATCGATGACCCGTCTGTGCTGCTCTGGCGAGGGTGCGTTCACGGATGAATCGGATCGGGGAGCGGGGATCTCATTTGCGCCTTTTGCTGCGGGCGCAGATGAAGACGAGAACCAATCGAGAATTCCCATCGCGACTGAGGGATCGAGAGTAGAGGTGTTATGAGGAAGAGAGGTAAGTGCGGAAGTCTTACGAGCACTCACACCTCGATGATCGGACTCTTGACAAGTGATCACGTGCCTCCGGCCCTGTAGAATTCCGGGGGCTAGAACCTTTGCGCGCCTAATCAGACTCGGATGAATTACCGCTTTTGATTCGAGTTTCACGTTAAGGTTCCCGAAACGTTCGGATCCGAGAGATTAGCAAGCTGCTTACCCGTTGACAAATCCGAGGGAATGATCCCTTTGTTTTCAGGATATAAGCTAAGTGGAGAAGGTCACTTGACACTCTCATCCACTCGCCGGCCGACCTTTCAAGGACCCGCCGACTATACCTTCTACGCTGGTAACGATTGAATACTTTCATTGCTCCTATCTCACCCCTTCGAGGTTTTAATTATTCAGAGAACAAAATGTGGGCGCCTTCTTTGCTACCGCAAAAGAAGCTGACGCGACGTAGGACCGCCAAACAACCTGTCATTGCCGTCGCGTTCTACTCGACCTGGGGTCATGTCGGTACTCTCGCCGAGAGCGTGATCAAGGGCGTGGAGGCCACCGGCGCCATTGTCAAGCCGTATCAGTTGTACGCTGAACCTCTCCACTAAGCATTTTGCTGAAATGTGAACCAGCCGCGAGACTCTTCCCGAGGACGTGCTGCAGAAGATGTACGCCGGCAGCTCGCTCGATCCAAAGTATCCCATCCTCACCCCGGATGCCCTGAGGGAGGTGGACGGTTTGATTATCGGTACTCCCACCCGGTGAGCGGCTAGCCAGATACCGGTAGCCGCTTTTTCTGATATGCATCAACTAGATACGGCCGAGTCCCCGCTCAAGTCTCGATCTTCTTGGACAGCTGCGGGCAGCTCTGGGCGACCGGCGCCCTCGTTGGCAAGTTTGTCACCATGTTCACCTCTGCCGCGGGTCAGCATGGCGGTCACGAGGTACGAATGTCTTTGCTTCCGCTGATCTTATTGACTGACGGATGGGTTTCGCAGACCACTGCTCTCACCACTATGCCGTTCTTTGTGTCCCGTGTGTATCTTCCGCCCTGCTCCCCCTCAGCTTACTGACATCATCGTAGAGGGCAGTATGTCTTGATCCGCCTTTCCCTCATTGGAACCATACTCACGATGTATCGCCTCGTCCACAGTGGTGTACGTGCCCATCGGTCAGTCACCTGTAGCGCAATTGAGCGTATTCTCATGCCGAAACAGGTTACGCCAATAAGAATGTCTCGATCGTCGACAAGGTCTCAGGTGGTGCTGCCTGGGGCGCCTCGACCGTCGCCGGTGGTCAGGGCGAAAGGTCAGTGATCCCGGAGGAGCTTGAGGTGGCTGAGTACCAGGGCAAGGTATGTCATTTTCGCTCCCTCGCACCGTCATCCTCTCCGCCGAATACCCTGGACTCGAGCTGACGGTACGGCTACAGTACTTCGCCAACTTCGTTGCGACCTACGTGAAGGGCAAGCAGTGAGTACGCGGTCCAGATTGAAAGTCCATGAGAAGGATCAGCGGGGAGTAGCGGGCCGAGGGGCCAGAGGTACAAACGATGCATGATTGTGAATGCCCCTCGGCCCGAGTAAAGCTTGTCCTGATGTAGGCACTGCCGGTCGTGAAAATTGAGAATTGGCTGCGAGGCTGATCTCCTGTGTTCAGGGCTGCTACTGTCGGCAGCTCCACGCACACCGGTACGACGACCGCTGCCGCTTCTACGATCTCTGCTGCCAAAGAGGTACCAGCGAGTACGACTCAGGCTGAAAAGGGTAAACCAATTTATTCCCGCTAGATCAAATCGCTGACGCATGGGCTTACTTTCAGGTTATGCCGTGCCTGCCTCGACCACCACTGCCCAAACCGCTCCGACTACATCCACCGCAAGCCAGTCGCAGACGTCAGCCCCCAAATCGACAGCACCGAAAGCTGAGCAAGCATCGGCCGCGACGACAGCACCTGCCAATAAGAAGGGCGGGATATTCGCGTCGTGCTGTGGTGGGCAAGGAATCGACGATTAATTTGGCTCGACAATTTGTGTGAATCTACGTCTCGTTTGGACTCCTTAATGTCAGACCTGACTGCTTCTCTCGTCACCTCGGAATCTGAACGAGTGGGTCAGGAGGTGGCAGACGAACAGTGCATCTCGCTATGGACAGTAATACATGGAACTCCAGGGGACCTTGCAGCTCATGAGACAATCAAGGCCAAGGAGCGAGCAGGAACTTCACTCTGCCCGCTTTGATCTCCGAGGTGGTGTAAAGGCCTTGATCATCGATACTCTCCTCAACAATTGCGGATCCGGTTGTCACGCCAGCACCAGGACCTGAGTCTTCCGTGGCCCTGACCTCGAAGACAAGTGAGATCAACGGGACGCTATAATGCTTCTCACCAGGGGTCGCCCACACGTCAAACCGTGCGAGCTTTTGGGCTGAAAACCCCTTCAGGCTTTCAAGAGCGATCTCGCCGCTGGATGACGTGAAAGCTTTCTTGAGTGACTCAGGGGAAGTGTGGGTTCAAGTCCACTGGAGGGCTGAGGGATGTCTTTCAGGTTCAGGTTGTCGAGACTTCCTGGATCTTCCATTCCAAGCTGTTGGGATCGCCACTTGAGCCTGAGTCGCTTGCGTGTGCTGCCATTATTGAGGGGGAAAAGAAAGATTGAGATGGTGGTACTGGTTGGATTTGAAGAAACATGAACGCTGAATAAAGAGCTTTATATCAGGTTATGGATCGAAGCATACAGTGTCAGGGAAGGCCGGATCAGTGGCGTCTCGCGCAATGGACGAACATGGGACGATGGATCGTGGCGCGAAGAAGAGGACACTTGGACGAAGGCCGATCAGTGACGCTTGGTCTTCAAGGGAAGGTTTTTGGCTATGCCTCGTTTATTAGAAGTGGGTCGGAAAGCGATGCATGAACGCGACTGATCTGGCTACAGTCCACCATTCTATATTACACGTCATCCCAATCTGCTCCATCCCGTGCGCGTACCTGACAGCACTCGAACTGCTACTCTGAGCGACCTGTGTTCCGCCGGGAGAGTCGTAGGCTGCTCTCAGAGAGCACTGCGGATGCTATCAGGTACCCGCACGGGATGGAGCAGAACGGATGACGCGTTGTACAGAATTGCATAAGACTGCGGCTAGATCAGTCGAGTTCATGCATCGCTTTTCCACCCACCTGTAACAAAGGGTACATCACGGTCATCAGGCTTTCTCCGCCATATAATTATCCTTCTCGGACCGCTTCAAATCCCTCTTTAGATTGTCGTGGAGACGTGTACGCTAGTTGCAATCCTCTAGAATGATAAGGATACGATGACCAGAGACTGCTCCAATATGACATGTAAGAGTAGAGTGAGTAGTAGTCACAACTTAGAGAAAAATGAGGAACTCCAGGCCAGCTCGTCCAGTTCTCCCAATACTCATCCCCTTTACAAATGCTTCAGCCGAAGTTTGAGAGTCGGCTTCATCTGATTGCTTGGATACGCAACCCCTTTGGATCAAGCCTGATCTTCGAGACCTCGATCATCACACAACCTGTCCCCACCCTCGTTCGTACCATCCCTACCCTCATTTCCATTCCCATCAATTCAAAGAACTCTTCAGACGACTCCATTCCGCGATTATTTATCTTGGTAATATCTTACAATTCCCTTCCTTCCCACTCCCTCTTTTCCCTCCCTGCTTGACAAGCCCCACATATCGGAAAACCCAAGGACGGACAGTGGTGAAGTGAAGGAGAAAGGACCAAAACCGACCAGAAAGTGTGGAAGCATCAGTAGTGCGTCCTCATTCAACCTGGATCGGTCACGGACGCCTCGGTCACCCTTCGGGGCCGAGAACCTCCTGCTGTCGAGCAAGCGATCATGTCCGGTCATCAGCTCGAAGCTGCTCGCTTGCCATCCGACAATGATTTCGTCGGTATCCTTATACCGCCCACGATTCAAGGAATACATCCTGCGCAGGTCTTTCTGGGAGAAAGCTTTGAAGAACATAGAGTCTGGTAAGGACGTGATCATACTAACAACCTGTAGGCGACTGGCGACCGACGCGGAAAAGGCGCCTGACTCGGACAGGCCGCAGTCCGCGACATACTCAAGACGACGATGTTCCACCCAGACGTCCGTTTCGCCACGCTCTTCGCCGATGAGATCGCCGACATGCGCGATCCGGAGACAAGAGTGCAATTTTCTCTCCGACGCTCAGTAGAGAAATCGGGCTACGTGATCGGGCCGACCGCTACACCGATCTACACTTCCGCCATGGATATCGTTAACATCGGTCGAGTCCTTGGCCTGCCCATCGTTGTGGAGCGCCCCGAACCCCGCCTTCGTCCTATGCGCATGCCCACGCAGCCCACCGACGATTCGAGGCCTGACCCCGAATTGGTTTAGGGGCAGGACTACAGAGAATGCACCGGGCAAATCCAGACACTGGCCGACCGATACCAGGCTGTGGAAAAGGTTGGCGAGAAAGCTCGGAGACAAGATGGCGGCGTCCAAGCAGACAGCCGAGACTCACAAGGAGCCGGCCTCGCAGGCTGTAGGTATTCGGCCGTAACCGCATTGGGCGGGCTCGGCGTCTGAGGCGAGCGACATGCTCGACAACGCTTGACGAGAAGAATTCGATTGCCAAACTCGTACGCGCCTCGATCCACTCTGCCAGACCTCAAGAAACTAGAAATTCAGGCTCCGTTTGTTTGGAACAAAGCTGTGCCGAACGGGATTTCATATCAAAGGCGCCAATAGAAAACCTCCCACAAAAAACTCCGAATGCGACAGGATTCGAACCTGCGCGACCGAAGCCAATTGATAGTTGGAAGCAAGAGCTTGCCTTCAAGTCAATCCCCGTAACCGCTTGGGTACGCATTCTCGCTTACGTAAGCGTCGTGCTTTCCGCCAATCTAATAAGTGCTTCATAGACATTAGAGCCTTGAGAAAGCCGCATCAATGGGCATCCGGTCAGAAAACGTCACACCTCCGCCAAGGAACACTCCTTGCTCATTTTTTGAGACATTGGATCCTCGAAGGCTGCTGAGAAGCAGGGTTTGATCCTTGACCATCTGCGACGCCAAGCGTATATCGACCTTATCGATACGCTCATACAGCGCAAGCTAGGGCAAGCGCGATGCTCGACGTCTGACATCTACGCCACCTCACTCAACCATTTCCTCACCACCGCTAAGCCCACCCAATGTTAGTCCAGCGGTAAGGTCGGAGAGGAAGTCACGAACCGAAGTACTCATCTGGGCAGTCCAAATGCGGGAGGTGCTTGGCCCCTTGAACCTCCACCCTGGTGACCTTCTTGGATCCCGTGAACCGCTTCACCATCGCGTCTTGGCAGAAGTTGGCCTCGTCATCGGACCCGTAGATGACGAGAATGGGTACGGTGATCTTGGGAGCGGCGGAAGCGAGAGAGGCCTTTGCGGCGTTGCCGGTCATGGTAAATTCGCTTGGATGATCAGCAAATCGAACGAGCGAAAACAAGGACAGGTAACATGCCTAGGTCCCCATACTGAGCGCGTGTCACGGCTTCAGCGGTTTTCGAGTCAAGATTCAGGTAGTCAGTTCTCACTAGTTCCTGTAAGCGAGACGTCAGGTACTCCTCACAGCGAAGATTCGCTTACTCACCGTACACATGGGTATACTTCTCCAGCTGCTCGAGCGCACCCATCACCTCCTTTGGGGCAGTCTCGAAGTTAACGGCGAAGCGACTGAAGAACTCCTACTTGAGAGTGAGCCCGCGCGATCAGAGACTTCGCGGAAGTACCTCATTCGCTTTCTTGTAGTCCGCGCCTTGGTAGTCCTTGTTTTCTTCGCCGATGCGAATAGCGTCTTGTGCCCATTGAGAAAGGGCAGGAAGACGAGCTCGAATAGCGTCAGACACTTCTTGCGCGTCTTGCATGCCGTCCGCGAGCCACAGAGCGGATACGAGGTGGGGGTACTGCAGGGCGAAATCTTGGACGATGAACGCGCCTGGGTGTTGCGTCAGCGAGATGAGTTGCTACACCGGGGCGCTTTAGGAGAGAAGGACTGACCGAAGGAGTGACTAGAAACGTCTGCACGAACTAATGACGGAAGAAAAACTCACCCTGCGAGGATCGCTCCACCCTTCCCGCCAGATGTCGGAGTCTCCAATCCCAAGTACTTCAACAAGTGACTCAGCTCCTCGATAAAGAGCTGCGTCTTCCAGAGCGGTAGATACTCGTCTTCGACTAGCATTGTCGAGCGACCGCAGCCCACCTGGCTGGAGGAATTGAGCTCTGATCCTTGCTTAGCGACCTACTCGTAGAAAATGATTGGATGACCGGTGGGGATAAGCTCGGTCCAGTTGAGGATGTAGTCATGCGGGCAACCTGCGAGGCATGTTGAGTCATGTGCGATGTATGGAGACTGGTCAAACCCACCTGGACCACCATGTACCGCAATGATAGGAGTCTTTCCACTATTCAGATCCCCATTGACCCTGTACCATGTCTTGACCGTGACGTCGGGTCTCTCAGCGGGACCCCAAGAGACTGTGCCCTCGATGTCTGGCTTCGGGATATTCCATACGATCGACATCGCAGCGGGATCGGTGAGAAGAAGACTTTCGCCAACCAGGCTCAAGGTAGCTAGCTGGAAAGCAGATGACAAAAAGCTGAATTGATCATGATCAAGAATTTCGCGGCTTTGATCGCCGATAGGCCGAAACAAGGCACAGACATCCGGAATGGCCATCTCCAATCTTCTGCTCGCGGATGCCTTTTCTACTTTTTAAAATGTAGCTACCGCTGGATTGGGCATTGGCCGAGGTAATCTCGCCACAGACCTGCTCACGTCTAAACGAGATCTCTGAGGGGAGTTCAACCAGAGCCTACTGACGCTTCAAGCAGAAACTACCCCGGCATAGGGAATGAAGTCTGAAACGGTCGTCATTCGGGGTTCAAAAGGGAGTTTACAACTGTTCATAGATCTTTAACTCCGCCATCATGACGACGTCCAACCGACACTACCTGATAATGACCCACGCGTCGTAAGCCTATCGCTTTTGCCCAATCTGATCCGCTCATCTCCTCCAGGTGGGGTCACATCCGCCCTCTCGTATTGCCTTCCTGCCTTCCTCGTCACGCTCGCACCAGATCTCCACATCACGGTGATCTTATTCGGTCGACAGGCACTGAAGGCTGCAAAAGAGGAAGAGCGCTATGGGCTGACCGAGGAGCAGAAAGGGCGGATCAGGAGGATACATCACGGAGATGGACCGATACCTGGACCGGGATTGGTGCCAGCGGCCGAGGTGCTTGCCACCGTGTGAGTCAAAATCACATCTATGGATCTTTACTGACGATACTTGTACGAAGCGGTCAGAATTGCGAAGCTTTCGCAAAGCTGTACCCGCTCATCCTCGATCACTCCCCGATACCCGACTCTCGGACTGGTAGCTCCGTAACTCTACCTGCCGATCTCCCGAATCCGTACCTCCTCATAATCGATTTGAACGTCGCTCCCGGGTGTTCCCAATCCGCCTTCGAGCTGGAACAATCTCGCCAGCTGACTTCTTCGACAAAACTCGTATGGATCCCGTGGAGTGCGTCTGCTGCTGACTGGTTGTATTTCAGAGATACGCCGTTCGGGTTGAACAACAAGAAAGCTTGGGAAGCTGCAGACGAGGGTCGGGATCTCAGTGAGGCGTACGTCGAGCTATGCGACTCTCACAACGTAGACTACCGCTGAACTTGGCATTTCTCACAGTTACATCTCGAGCAATGCCGAGGTGGTCAAGGCGATGAATCAGTCTATGTGTATGGTATGCCGACAGGAGGAAACGCGATGTTCGTCAAGGTAGGCAAAATCCCAGGCTTATTATCTCTGATGACACGCCCCAGGTCATCGCGGAGTGTACGAGGGAAGACATCTTTTCGATGGACTCGTTACCGCCTGGCCTGCAGAGTTTTCGCGCGAGTCTATCGTGGAAAGTGTGAAGACGGTGGGTTCCAAGTCAGATATCTGACCCGACACCCGTCCTCAGTCTATTGGCCCGGCAGCGTGATCAGCCCCTCATGGCCAACGAACTAACCCGAGTTTACCGCGTCGCCTGGGAGCTATACCAGGTGCGGCGCGGCCCAGGTGTCGGGAAGAAGACGTATCAAGGCGTATTGGTGGAAGGTAGCGAGGATGCTACGCGGAATGAGATGAGGGTGGTGCTCGGAAAGATGCGGGGGAAGAGGGCGAGGTGCATTGGCGGAGAGCGATGAGGTTAGGGACGGTGTGATGAAGAGTACGTGGGCAAGGGGAGAGATGAGCTTTGGGACGCTGCGGAAGTTATCCGAGGACTTTTGAGGGTAGCTTTGCGATGTAATGGGTAATGGGCATACGAGGCTTAGGTCCAGGCGGTCTGGTCGTTGCCGAGCGACCTGTAAAGATGTTCGAAGTGACAGCTGGAGATTGCCCTTCTGCCCCTCCCTTCTCCATTGGCCCTGCTCTTATTCACCTCCGGTGCTCGGTACAACACCGGTGAGCACGACCAAATACAGAGCTAAGCAAAGCAATATCCATACCGTCGATCCTAAAGGGATCGCAATATCTCCCAGCTGCAACTGGAGAGGAACCCTTCAAGGCAATGAGAATACATGAGGTAGATGTCGACCATTCTATCAAGGATCAATGAAAGAGCATAGAACGATACTGTTGTCCAAGGAATGTTCACAGAAGCCTCGGAATCAACCCATGTACAACGACTCAAACCGTGCAAGTGAGTTCGGCCTTCTCCACCAACGCCAGACCCGCTCCCAACGCCCAACCCAGCTCCACGCCATTCAGCTTCTTCTCCACCATCAATTCCCGCTCCGGACCTAGCTCGTACCCCAGTCGGAGGAGTGCGTTCATGAATGTCAGGTCGAGGCAGTATTCCGGACGATCCTCGAGCTCGGCCATCGCCGCTGCGTCGTTGCCCCATCGTCGGGACCAAATCTCGGGACCGGCGCAGACGTCTTGGGCGATCGAGGTGAGGTCGGCGATATTGACCATGGAGGTGGAAGTGGTTCGGAGGAGAGGCTTGATACGGTCGGTGAAGTAGGAGAGGGCGAGGAGCTGGCCGCGAGGGAAGGTGTCGAGGAGGGATGGTTGGTAAACTCCGTTGAAGGAGCAGGGTTTGACCTCGCAGATGTCGTCTTTCGCCATGACAAGCTCGATGACACGGTTGCACGCCTCGAACCCTCCCATTGCACCATGCATCGTCACGTTTACCGCCTTTCTCCCCGGAGGGTCGAGCTCGACGCGGCGGGTAGTTCCTCGCGAAAGACACGGGTTCGGCACCTGGATGTTCTCGCTCAGAGTGTCCCACTCGATCTCGCCTCGGCCGAAGCTCCAGGTGAATGCGACAAGGTTGTGCACGCTCCTCCTCGCCCGCATGAGACCGTAGCCAAGGTACGAGTGCTGGTAGAGGGTAAAGTCTCGTCCACCAAAGGAAAGCGCGTATTTGTGCTCGCCCTCAATGAGAGCCTGTTGCGAGTCGGCGGCGAAAGTCGGCTCAAAGACGATCTGGGTGGAGGCACCGCCGAGATCCATCACGGCCAGCGTGTCGGTCGATTGTGCGCCATCCCCGATCTTGCCGAGGAGGTAGTTGGCCGTGATCCAAGCGTAGACGCCCTCGTCCTTGCCGTCCATGATCTCGACTGACTTCTCTCCAGCCACCACAAAGTCCCAATTCGTCTCCAGCCTGTTCCGCACCTCATCAAGGATCGCCACACTCTCCTGGGCACCTAGCAGCCTGAGCCCCGCCGTGGCCTTCACCTCAACGGGTGTGCACTTCCTCAGCTCCTGTGGCACCACTCGGTATGCCTCTTCCAGAAGCGGGTCGAGGGATGCCGCTGCGGCGGTGGGGTCGCGCGCATAAGCTGATAGACCAGGCTGGACGGCTTTGAACGTCTCGTACTCGAGCATAGGCGAAGGACCGCAGGTATTGAATTTGTATACGTGGATCCGCGAGCCAGTGGAGCCGGCATCGATGGTAAGAGCGTACTGAACGAGCGGTTTGTCGGGATCGGAATCAGCACAGACGTCGGTGGATGCCGGGTCGGGATCGGTCTCGAAGGAGACGACGCTACTTCCGGTCTGGCCCTGTGTCGAGCTCTCATCGGTGATCTCGGTAAAGTCTTCATCGGCACCAGCGACGTCCTGCGCTCCACCTGCGGATGGGTCATGAGGGCTACTTGGAGGGAAATCCTCGTCCTGGTTATCTGAGATTGGACGGATCGGCTCGATTGGCAAAATGTGCATCTCGTCGTCCTCGTCCTCGTCGGCGTCAGGCCGGGCGATGTCAGAGTCGACAGGTCGGAAAGGAGGGGAGCTGTAATCGATATCGTCGACATGGCCGACCGTCTCGTCGTCGAAATCAGGAGTGTAGGTATCTGTCATCAGCCTAGCTCTTTTCAAAGTGACTCACTTTCAGCATCCCAAACCTCATCGCCGTACGACTTTGGCCTAAAGCGGGTGTAGCCAAGAGCAACGAGGATGAGAATGGCCATAGCCAGTATGGTCCATCTCTTCCACGACGACATACTACCCCCAGCGCGCTTCCGCTGGGGACCGCTGTTTGTAGGGAGAGGGGAGTATTTTCGACTGGAGAACATCTTGGGAGGTGGTTGTGGGGTTTGGCAATTACGACGCCCGCGAAGACGGAGGTGATCTAGGAGGACGTCGGTCGACGTGCAGATGGCAGGCGTATGAGTTGATGGGGCAGGTGAAGACGAGCGAGTGGAAGCAGAAGTGTTCGACGCGGATGTCGAGGTGGACACGGAGAGAGTGTGAAGCGAACGATCGTCTGATGTGGGTGGATCTAGCACGGGATAGCTCGCCTGCATGCACGAGTCTAGCATTGGCACAGGACGATCAGCAACATATCCCTGAAGCAATTGAGCGAAAGGGAATTATCAAACACACCTCTGAGCCTCTTGCACAAAGCTGAAGAGCTCTTTTGACTCTAGGTGTCGAAGGAGGAGATCAAGATGAGAGGAGAAGAGATGACAAAGGTAAGTCTGGCTGTGAAACTTATCTTGGGTGATGGAGGAGATGTGACGCGCCGCTGTTCGACCGTTTCGGGTAACTTTTCGGAATGGCGGTGTAGGCAGGAGCTTAATCCTGCTTCCGGTAGCCTTGGCGACTGAAAGCGATGCGAGTATACGCATCATGGCGAGTATGAAGGCGTCGATAGGACGCTCTGCGTGAAGGAGCGACGTCCTGCCATGCATGTAGCAAGGAGGCTCTCAGATGAGATGCTTCCCCAGCCATTCTCTGAAAGCCTCACACTCCTCCCCCGGATCTTCATCAAACTGATGCTCCGCCCCTTCCCTCACCTCCACCTCCAGTCCTCCTTCTGTCTTCCTCAGCATCTCCAAAGTCTTATCCAGAGGCTGAATCGCCGTGTCCGCGGTCCCTAATGCCAAATACACCGGCGGCCGAGGTGTTTTGAGGAGTCCTGATCGATGAGGTATGGAAAGTTGTTTCGGTTCAGGTCGGAAAGCGTCGAGACCGAAACCGACAGACTTTTGCTTCATGAAGAGGAGCGAGGGGAAGAGGGCGTTCTGGAGCATGTATGCGTAGAGGATAGATCGCGGACCGCCGGAGACCGCGTACGCGACCGGAGCGGCTTTGAGGTCGAGATACGGTTTCGCTTGCTCGTGCGATACGCTACGAGCGATCAGTCACACGATACTGGATGCTCTCAAAAGGCGTACCTGTATGACACGAAAGGCACAGGATCCGTCTTTGTCGCCCAAAATTGATCGGTCAGATCAGATATAGGACAGAACGGCGCGATGCACTTGATCCCTTCTTCGCCCCGATACCCGCCTACCTCCTCGTCTGACGCGCTCTTCGGCATCTCGATTCCAGCGATCAGAGCAAGGTAGCCACCTGCTGACCCACCAGACAGGCATATCCGCGACGTGTCTATCCGGTGACCATCCTGGCCGGTCTTACTCAGTCGATCATTTAGCTTTGTCCGGACAAAGCTGAGAAGTATGGTGATATCGCCTAGTATCTCGAGGATCGGTACTTGGGGTGCAAGTCGGTAGTTTGGCGAGATGACCGCGATGTTCTCGCTGCCGTAGTTGTGTGTTGGCAGCCGCCGAAGATGTGGAGAGAGATTCTCCTTGTTGCCCTGCAATAAGCCGCCGCCGTGGAACCAGATCACAAGAGGATGGCCTACGCCGTTCGCTGGTCTGGCAGGGAGATATAGATCGAAGTCAACATCGAGGGGTAAAGAGTCGAAAGTGGCCGCAGGCAGGGAGCGATAGGTGATCGTGGTCGTTGGTAGGGGGATAGGGAGCGTCGATGCGGCTGAAGGGGTCGGTCTTGATCTGGTAGGCCTAGGAGCAGTATCCGAGCGAATCTCACTAAGACAACAACCTGCGGTTTCTACCTTCCCCCCAGATGCTATAGAGCCAGTTACACCTCGCAATCGTGCATTGCCGGAGAGGACAAGCGATGCCAGCTCTGGCAGATCCTTCACCCCGAATCCCGTTTCCTCGAGGTCGATAACGCCGTCAAGCGAGTTGTTCTCGAGATTCAGCACTCTCATTGCTTTCAATCCAGCCAACGCCTTCAACTCCCCACTGCGGAGCTTGTTGAACCCGAGACTAAGGCTCCTCAGGACCGGCCAGACCGGCCGAGGACCCTTGCTCGACGAAGCTCGGGAGAATGAAGTCGAGAGGAAACCTGCGCCATATGCGAGGGCTTCGTCCGAGGGGCACATAGGGGATGAGAAGTCAATGCTGGTAATGGAGTTACGGGATAGGTCGAGGACTTGAAGAGCGGGAAGGAGGAGTATAGCTGGAGGTATGGTCGTGAACGCGTTATGTCTATGGCCCTCCCGTCAGTCCGGCAATGGTTTTAGAAGAGTTGACATACGACAGATCCATAGTCGCGAGACGAAGAAGGTCTGCGAAGCTATCCGGGAGACCCGACAGTTCATTCCCCCTCAACTACTACCCATTAGCTCCAGCCTGTATCGCCCAATCAACATACGTCGATACTCTTCAACCCCCCAAAAGCGCCAATCTCGATATCCAGCTCCTTAATCTCATTCTCCACGGCTCGCAACCCGACCAGCTCCTCGGGCTCCACCCATTCCTCCTTCACCCGGCTCTTCCCGCCAAAACGGTTTCCGGCGTCCTCAGCGATAGCCATGTGCGGCTCAAAGGATCTCGTCATGCCTTGCAAATCCGCTTTCAACCGGGGAGCAAGCGGAGTGGGCGGGTGCGAGAGGGAAGCAGGGTCGAGGCCGAGGAGGTCGGTGTATACCTCCGCTGGGATCCGCAGGAGTGAGAGCGAGGAGATATCGAGCTTGCCTGAAATTGTATCAGCTCTTGTTTCATCCTGAGGGCTTCTGAGCCATACCAGATTTGGCTGCCCTTCTGACTTGCCCCGAGATGGTACGGTCCTCCATGACTCCGTCTGCTGCAGGTCGTGAAGATCCAGTCGCATTGCCTCTTGTCACCGGTTGAGAAGAGCTCGTCGACCGGGCTTCCGCACGTCTCGCTGCGATCTGGTCGCGAATACCTGGTGCCATGAGGATGGGACAGTCGATGTTTCAAATAGCTAGTAGAGAACTGCTTGACATGGAGAAGGCTGAAGGGAAAGCATTGGTTGGAAACCAACAAAGTGGAGGTGGTCCGGGCGGTCCGGAGGGAGCCCTTCAAATTGCGTGTCGCTTTTTCTGTTCCCTTGACTTTGGGAGGTCAACGCCGGAAGAGTCGTCGACAATACTGACCTTGACCCTTAGCAAGCGCATATATGTAGCACACAAATTCCCGAAAGCACAAGAGCTCACCCACCGCAATGACGCGATCAAAAGGAACATCCTTTCACGGCCTGATCGGCGTCCCCATCAAAGTTGACGAGATGACGAAGCCGAAGGTTTGGTTTGGCCACTTATTCTCCTCTTGCCGCCTGATGTCAAACGAGTGCTAACCTGTCCAAGAGCTTCTTGGAGAGATCGAAAATTCTGCAACTCATGTCTGACCTCGCCGGTCTTCTCTCTAAAATGACAAGCTCCCGAGACGCCTTTATCCAGTTGATCAACCAGCTACTCCACGAGATCAGAGCATCACGTCAATCTTCTCAATCCTCCACATCCGTGATTCAGTCTGGTTTTAATGCTTGACTGATCATTGATATTAGCAAGATTCCCTCTTCCTCACCCACTCTCTCCAACCTCCTCGCCGACCAACCCCGAGGCAAGCGAAAGCGATCCATCACCCACTTTGATGGTATCCCTATCCTCGCCATCACCCCGCCTACTCCGCGATCCGATTGGCGAGGCCGGAAGGTGGTGTATCGGAAGAAGGTGATGGCGCTGGATTGGCAGATGGATAAGCTCCGTGTGGTGGGATCCGGGTCCACTATCGGGACGAGCGAGTCGGTATGTCCTTCCAGCCTCTATCCAGCATTAGCTTATGAGGAGCGACAGGCTTATGAGGCGGACGACGAGAGTGATGAGGATGACGACATGATGATAGTCATCTAGGATCAGGAGGGGTACATGTTTCTTCATGCGGTCTTTAGGAAGACGCCGGGTCATCTATCACCTTAATAGTATGCTTAGAGAACAATTTATTGTGTCGATATTGAATGACACTATGACCGTAGCCATATCATGGTGATGATGCATAATCTACTAACGTGTATCGACCGATGCGTGACTGCCACCGTCAAGACACCCGATTCCTCTTCCCCTCCCTCCCTTCCCCCCTATCCCGTTCCCTCTCCCGCTTCTCCTGCCTAGGAATATCCACGGACGCCGGACTCGATAATGGACACTCCTCGTTCGTCGGCCACACAATACCCTCTTTTTGATCAAACATCGATCCATGATCGTCATGTCGTCTAGATTGTGCCTGTCTCGCTTGTCCCACATCCGGCCACTCGAATGGCTGTTCCGACTCTGCAAATTGAGTATCGTTGGTCCCGCCCGCTCTGAATAGCTGCTCCATCAACGTCTTCTCGTCAGAGAGTATGCCGAGTTCCGCCAATTGCTGTCGCTGTCGATCGAGCAGCGCTCGTTGCTGACGCTGGTGGTTCTGTTGGAGTCGATACTCTGCGTATCGAGAGAGGAGGTTGGGATCCCACTGGATCATGTTATTGGGTAGAACCGGCTGGGATGGGGGTGTTGGTGCGAAGACGTTGTGGTAGTTTACAGGGGGAAAGCTGAAGTTCGGTTGATAGGGGAGTTGGGGGATGTCGGTCCGAAAAGGCTGTGGATGAGTGTTGGCATGAGGGAGATGGGGGAGTTGGGGGATGTTGCCGTGATTGGAGTATGAGGGGTACATCCCGTTGAGGGTTGGTTGGAGCGAGCGAGGCGATTGAGAGGGTTCAGGGTGGGTTTGGAAGTTCATAGCGTAATGCAGTCCTGCCAGACCCTTTACCCCCCATATCAGCAGATAAAGCCAATAACGCGAAGAGGACAGACCGAAGAGGTCGACACCGTCCGCTGAGCCCGCGAGCTCTCCCCAACCCCACTGCCATGTCCATGCGCGGTCCCCGGCAGCACCACCGACTTCTTCTCCGGCATCTCCCCCTCCCCTTCCGACTCACTCCCCGAAGACTCCCCATCCCTACTCGACGCATCCAGTATCCCATCGATAAACCCTGCCCTCTTCTCCGATTCCCGTCCCTTCCCCTTCCTCCCATTCACTGATCGAGCCAAATGCGCCCGACTCGTCATGCGCGACTTGAAGGATTCCTTTCCCTTCATACTTTTCGCTGGAGCACCGTTCGCCAAGTTGATGATCCTGCTCGATGATCCCCGTCGTGAGAGCTGCTCATCCTCGTCGTCGTCTGCTGCCATAGCCGCAAACTCCGGTGCTCGGCGCCGCTCGATCAGTCCCTCATACTGGTACACTATCAGCATGATGAAGCGAGGTAGAGAACGGACTCACGTCGAGATACCGATCGATCTCGCCATCCAGCTCCTTGCTCGAGAACTCGTAAGGTTTCCCAGAAGGAGAGAAGATGAGGATCGAGACGTCCGCCGTGCAAAGTACCGAGAGCTCCCATGCTTTCTTCATGAGCCCTGCTTTCCGCTGTTCAAACCGTCAGCAGGTAACTCGAGGTAGATGGCAAGGTGGAGGTGACAAACCTTGAGGAAAGTGACATTGCGGTTCCGCTCGTCCTGTAGATAATTCAGCCACTGCCTATGGCCATTGAGGAGGGACTCACCGCGAGAGGTCGGATCTCAATCTTCTTCCGACCCATCTTTGGGGCTCACTGATCGTCCGGCGACCCGGGTGATGCTTCGGCAAAGCCGACTGTGACGCACGAGGTGTGGTAGCAAGTCGCGCGATTGCGCTTAAATGTGTTCCGAGAACCTATAAGTTAGGGGCTGGAGCAGCTTGAGATTCGAGGTCGCCTGCTCGTATGCGCGCGTCTTCAGTCCGGCGTCTCTGGACTGCTCAAAGTTACCCAATCTGGGATTTTCCGGGTTTCGAAGCGTGGACGGAAGCCTCGCAAAATGCCGCAATCATGCATATGCTCTTATGACCAATGTGCTGGTATGGATAGACTATGCAGGTGTGCTCGCCGACGCCGCTCGTCTCCCTATTTGATAATTCTCGAAACCCTGCGATTTCTGCACGATGTCTTCAGGTGCATCGGGCACCAAGTAGCCCCAGTCATTCCGCCGGGCCCTGATCAACTGTCAGCTACGACTTCGCGGATACGCTAAGTGAGGACGCACTTGAAGAAAGTATAGCTCAGCACGACGTCGTCCAGTCCGTCGAGTTGAGGCTCATCGATGATATCCCGATCGATAAAGAAGAATACGGGGAGGTCGACCTCTTCTCCCGCCCTGATCTTCTGCTCTTCGAAGCAGAAGCATTCGACTTTCGCAAAGTATGGCGCGATCTACCACTCATCAGTATTCACACCAAGATGTAGGCCCATGGGCGGTGCGCACCTTCTCCGGGGTCATGTTGTACGTCGCGATCCCAATCAAATCCTTATCTCCCACATTCTTCGCCCTATAAAACGCCAAAGCCGTCTCCCCAGGCAAGACCTTCACGTTCCTCTGCTGCGGCTCAAACTTCCACGGCAGCGTATCACTCGCGGTCGCCTCAAAGTGCACTGTGATACGCTTCCGTTGTGCTGATTCGGGCGTTGTGTAGAGTCGATCGGCGGAGAATCGGGTGGGGTCGGTGACGGGTGTTCCGGAGAATCCGGTGGCGGAACAAAAGGCGCGATAGAGGGGGACGGAGGCGTAGGTGACTCCAAGGGAGAGGATTACCTGGGGGGATTAGCTTTGGTTTGTTCAGGAAAGAGCAATTCAGGTGACGTACCGATCCGGCCGCGTACATCAATATACTACGACTCTTCTTCGATCGTTCAGCGTAGACTTTCTGCCTACTCGACTCCATTGATAATCGGGCTCTCTCGTGCTTATTGGATGGTGCCTCGAAAGTTGAACTCCCCCATGTCGACGTCGATGCATGGCGAGATGTGGTAGATGGGCCGGATCGAGCAGATCGATTGGCTCGGGATGCGAGATGATGGGATGAGGAAGAGCAAGCGGGCCATGTCTGGGCTGATCAGACCGGGTGACAGACCGAGTTTTGTCTGTAACAAGAAACTCACGAGCCTGTTGGCGGCTTTGATGACTTGTCTGGTAACGGAAGCCATCCTGCTGTTTCAAAGATTATGAATCAATGGTCGTTGACATTTCGCCTTCGAATGCGGACCTTGCTCAAACTCCGCGACCGATGGGGACCCCGCGCTGTTCGGTCCACCGGGGGTTCGAGCGTGTCGGATGCCCGTTTGATGATTACCTGTGCAAAACGCCATTCTCGACCTTACGAATCATCAGGATCCCTCAAGAGTGGCAAACGGGTGATACTGATTTTCGGTGCGCCTTACCTGATCATGACTGAACCCGCTGATTCTTGCTGCCAGGCGGTGCTCTCACGTCAGGATGGGTGAGCAATCGATCCTCACTTCCAGTCGAGCTCATGGTTTTCCAGCCACACGGTCATCCAACCGGGTCCTGTCGCCGTAGACGAACAGTTGTCGTGAACAGATTCTCCTATCAGCCGACACCCCACATCCTTTCATTCAGGAGGTCTCCCGAGGATGACTACAACCGCTTGCTCGACTTCTTCACTTCAATCGTCCAACAGTATGAAAATATCGACGAGGTCCTCTTCTGCTTTCCCAGGCTCGATTAATCGCTCCGCCCGCTCGTCCAGGCCATCAAGGTAGCAACTTACCACTCCCGACGGGACTTCCGGTCGCCGAAGGTAAAGAGTCAGCGGAGGTTGGGTCTTCTTGTCACAGAAGGGTGAGTGATTCCCTCACTTCTCCGTGTGGGGAGATGGGCTGATGGTGGCTGCAGGAGACGACCTACCTTCCCTGGCTGTCGGTGAGTCCAGCTCTGTAGCTGGTCGGGCGTCATGGCTGAGAAGCGATAGCCAACGCGATCATCGGGATGTACCGAAGTATGACAGCCCGATTCCTAGCTCTTGGGGTTCGGTGAGCACAGCAACTCACCCAACCTACTTCAGCCTTGACGGATACGGCACAGATCCACCTTAGTCTGCGCTCCGTTTGACGAGGATACCTGTACGTCCTCGTTAGAATCGCTACTGAACGAAGCTGATGCCTCATAGCATTGGTCGCCTCCGCGCTCCTCCGCTCAGAGCGTCCCAGCGATGTCGAGTCCGAGTATGTCTCCCCAATCCCGTTCTCGAGAACGCACTGAGATGTGCATCAGTCACTGGATCCTCCGTATCGATCAAGGCAAGATCCAATCCCATCCCCCGGGATTCGGTTCCACCCGATCTGGGATTCGGATCGTCACAAACCGCATCCTACACCTCATGAGGTAAATTCTGTCGCCTATCCAGCTCAGGTCCCATCGCTGATTCCTCAGCATCGGAGAATGGGTTCAATCTATGGCCATTTGGAGAGAGCACAAGACTTTGCCCAAGCCATACGGTACTTCCGGCTGGACGGCGCTCACGACTGCAGCGAGTGTCGCGTGGGCCGGGGCGATGGCGTGGCTTTTGGTAGCTTGGTGTAGGACTGGGAGCTCTTGGGCGGCGTTGACTGCAGGTTACATGATGGTTCGCTCACCCAGGTGGTATCTCCTCATTTTGCCCGCTGTTTTGGCCGATCTAGGCGGAGTTCGTTGTCTCCCTCCCTTGATCGACTGGACATAGCTTCTCTTCGAACGAAATAGTGCATTGTAGATAGTCTGCAGAGTTGATTTGACATGATCGTGAACGAGGTATGTCAAACTCCGTCAAGTCATAGAAACTGCTTTCCAGCTGCCCTGACTTCCATTTACATTGATGCATTTCCTGCTCGTCTAATCCTTCTCGCCGACTCGGACTAACCAATCCCCCCTCTCGTCCTCGCCCATCTGCCTGAAACGTCCTCCCTTCCCATCGATGCTCGTCTCGTCGGGCGACGTCGACGAAACACCAATCTCGATCTCGGATGCCTTGAAGTCGGTCGAGCAGACCGACGAAAGACATTCGATTGCGATCTGACCCAGTCAGTATACAAGTAGTTTCGAGATTGCAGACTGACCTCGATGACGCCCGCTCGGTCCAGCACAGTCTTATCCGCCTCCATCGTCTTCCACCGTTTCTCCAGCTACACCTAGATCAGCCACAACCGCGAAACATCCGCGAAACATGCGAGACCGACTCACGAAGTTGGTCGCCTCGGTCTGCTTCTGTCCCGCTGCCGTAGCTTTGAAGCCCACAAAGTAGCCTGCCGGGTCAAGCTTGAATATTTGGGGTCCCCGCTCGTCGTCCGGGCCAATCAGGATCATGGCTGAAGCTGATCAGGCCAGATCGTCTTCGTGGTAAAGTAAAGGACTCACCGATGCCGAGCGGTCGCATGCCCGCTCGCTGGGTGTAGACTTGATTGATATTTGCCATTCGCTTGGCCACTAGATAACGATGTGCGTCAGCCTCCTTCGCGGAGGACAGCCTGTCCGGCTAGCTCCGGGGGACAGTCACGCACAGGCATCAGGGGTGATCTCGTATCCATATTTGTACCGAAACTGTGCGGCTTCTGATCGTGTGCGCTGGACTTGGGCTCGAGCGTCGGCTGAACCTTGCATCAGGACTTGAAAAGCTGGAGAAGTTGAAAAGCCCACCGATCATTCCGGTCATAACGCAGCCGATGGTAGGGGTGATTTGGAAGAGATGGGTGATGGTGTGGGGGTCGAGCAGCTTATCCTATGGGTGATGATATTCAGCTCGGTCGCATGAGACTCACGTTCGGAAGCGTCATAGTACCTGTGGCGCGGTCTCACGATCATATGAGCTGATCACTCACAGGCACTTTCCGCTGGGTAATCACAACGGCCGTATCCTTTCCCCGCACGGCGACGGCGGTGACACCGGCTCCTGAGATCGCTTTGAAGGCGTACTCTGACCAAGACACGCGATCAGCATCCAAGTTGTTCTAGCATCAGTTTGGCAACACTCACCGACTTGGTATAGCTATAACGAGAAGCAATGTTAGGTATGATCAGCATCCCTTTATCCGATAAAGTTGTAGCGGTGCAGGGGACAACGATTGGCCACCTACCCTGCCTTCGGGGGAAAAGACGGTAAGATATCTGAAAGAGGAGAAGCCCAAATCAGCTACCTGCGAGAGATCGTTGGACGAGCTCGCTTACCGGTCATAAGATGATCGAGACATGGTAGGCGGAGCGCTTCGAGTGGAAGGGAAGGTGGATACGGTTCGGCTGTTTGAAGTAGGGATCGTCGAGTACCGTCCGACTAGGACGAGGCCGATCTGTGGTGCTCAGGACGCTGAGAAAGTCAGAAAAAAAGTGTAGGACGCAAGCAGGGCGAACGAAACGACGCCGAAGCGCTCTCGTTTCTGGGACCCCGCTCATCCAACTTTATCTTCCGATTATTTTCAGGTTTCATCCCAACATCGACAAAGTCAATCGTTGAGACCAAAAATCTTACTGTGTCTACCAAATGCCTCTTGACAGGCGATCAACATAATCAGAAATCGCCTATCACCCGTTCGCGAGGAGCACACATCATGGCGAAATCGATCCGAGCGAAAGTCAAGATGGCGGCTAGGCGGAAGAAGCGCGCGGATGGGTTCTACGCTGCGACCGAAGCTGCGAGGTTGGAGAGGTTGCATGCGAGATTGATGGGGAAGGGCAAGGGGAAGGCGGCTGTCGAGGGCGAAGAGGCGAAAGATGATGAGGATGTGCCGATGGAGACAGGCGAGTCCTTCCTTCGTTACGGAAGAGGGACGAAGCTGATCTCGGACCTGTAGTGACTGAGGATGGGGATCTACCGATAGTTGAGGAGCAACCCAAGAAGATCTCGACGTCCGCACCACGCGATACTCGACGGGAGCAGTGGAGATTGGCGAAGGGGATGGCGGCGAGACCGAAGGGGAAAGGGTTGAACAAGCAGGGGACGGCAGGTGCTCGGACGAAGGCGGGAAGGCCTAAGCGGAGGCGATGAGCGCGAAGCCGGGTCGGGCAGATTTGGGCTAGAGCTATGATACGCTCTTGACGGTGTATCGTATGCTTCGTCGTACAACATGAACCAGCATTGGTATACCTGTTCGTTCCGAGACTCGTCAATCTCGGTACGTCAAACTGCCTTGCAGCTATCTTGATGGGCAACTCAGCGGATGCAGGCACCCGGTCGCTAAAGCTTTCCTTGCGAAGCACATAGGTACACGGCCTCAATTCTCGGTAACATCGTGCGGGGTATTTACGTTGATCCTCCCATCCCACATCCTCCAAACAATGCCTACCAGCTAGTCCACCCTCTTCAGATCCTCCAACATCTCCCTTAGCTTCTCCATCTCCGGCTCATCCCCAAAACTGTACAATATTCAGCCACATCCTCGTCTAATCTTGGGAGAACTCATGGGGGAACTCACGCATTCCTAGTCCGACCTATAAAGGTCCGAACAATACCCCTCGCCTGGAACCTCCAATCGCCCTTCTTCTTCCCCATTCCGCCCACCTCACCTAGTGTAGGACCAAGGATCGACAAGACATCCACGAGCTCGACGATCTCCTCGACCGCCTCGACGAACTTCGCCTTCTCCCGCTCTACTGAGGGATCGGATACCGGTCCACATCGGTACGCTAGAAGGTAGTCTTCCATCGCGCCAGCCCGATCTTCCTTCCATCTAAGTAATCTCCCATGTGCACGCCAGACTCTCGCATTGTCCGAAATCTTCGGAAGAATAGTAGCGTCGAACAGCCTCTCGACGGTTGGCAGGAGTCCGAATCCCTCATTACTGCTCGTCGGGACTACCTTCTCTCCAACTCCTTGTCCTGAGCGGTAGTCATCCCTTGTGACCGAGTCGACCAGCTTGTCGAGTACATCCACGTCGATAGCGTTCCCCTGGATCTCGAGGACGCGTGTCATGGCTCGGGCAGACTCGGACAGCTCGCCGACGTCGATGGCGACAATCATGTAGTTCTGCCACATTCGCCAGTTGGTATGAGCGTGTCGCAGACCCGATCGCAGGGCACGGAAGGCTTGAATCTTGTTCTCAAAAGCCACGGTCGACGGTGACTGCATCCGGTGAGCGTAAATTGACAAATTGTGCTCAATCACTCACACCACTACTTGAGCAGCCTGTCTCGCCAAGACGGAGGTATACCGCAGCAAGATTATTCCACCCTTCCGCATCTTCGTCATCCACGCCAACCTCCTTCCTGAACGCGTCCCGCGCTTCACTCCACCGTTCCAGCCGAACATAGCACACCCCGAGAGTAAACCAAGCACGCGCAAAAAGCGGATTGATGTCAAGGCCCGCCTTGGAGCATGGGATTGCCAGATCGTACTCCTTCGCGGAGAAGTGCAGAGAGCCGAGAGTCCTCATCGCTCTCGATGACGTCTTGCCAGACACCTCCCAAGCCTTCTCGTAATGCTCCGCGGCTGTGCTCTTGGCAGCGTCCGGGTCTTTCCGAGCGTTCTCGGAGGTGAGGGTGATATCGCCGAGGAGACACCATAGCTTCGCCTCCCTGCCCGCTTCGAGCTTGATTTTCCGACGCTCACTCAGGCTTGCACGACCGAGCTCATGTACCAGATCGCTCTCCACCTTCCTCCCAGCGAGTAGGTCCCTCACGATCGCCTCTGCCTCGCTCTCCCTCTCCATCCGCTGTAAGCAGCCTACAGCATCTTCCCACATCTCCAGTCTGGTGAAGATGTCCAGCGCAGACCGCACGACTCCAAGTGAGAGGTACCGCATCGCCAACTCCCTCTCCATCTCCCACTTGCTAGGTAGCGGCAGTTGATGGAAATACTCCAACCGTTCTTGAGGGCACGAGTCGCTTGTAGGCATCTGCTCGATAAGTGCGGCGAGCTGGAGTGTCGATCTCTCGACTGTGCGCGAGCGGGTCGACTGAAGGCGGGATCGGAGGAGTAGAGCGGTGGTGTGGATCGACCAGTTTCGAGGATGACTCAGTACGCGGGAGATGAACGGCATCATCTGAGACGCAGTGAGGCCGGAAGCAGGGGAGTGGTTGTGTTGTGATAGACAAAGGGAGAGGAGCAAGGATTGGTCGAGGGGGTTTAGGGGCGGCTGAGATGCGGGATCAAGGTGGGATAGTCGAGATGACCCAGATCCGTCGGAGGAAGTGCGCTTGGTGAATTCGGTTTCCTCGAGTAGGGTATCATCGTTCAGCGGGAGAGCTTCTGGGACATGACCATTGCCATTCGTCCCCGCTGCATGGTTTGGCGGCTTGTCGTCCTCGCCGATCCGATGCCGCGATTCCGCAAGCAGGACGAGCTGGCTATGCAGCTCGATTTGAAACTTCGTCCTCTTCCCCATCGCGCCTGTTAGCTCGAATTCCAGACCACTCGCTTGTGCCGCCGTCAGGAACTCCTGATTGGCAAGCTTGTCGTGGCCGAGCGAGTGGTGATATAGCCCTAGCTCGAGGCGTAGACTTGCCAGGAGGTCGGGGTCGTCTGGCATTGACTGGGGTAGGTCGCGTACTACAGCCAATACATCTGGCTGAAGCTCAATTGGCTCATCGAGGAGAGCTTGGTGAACGAGGTGAGAGCGGAGAAGCCACCATGGTAATGTTGCCGGTGGTGCGGTTTGGGCAGAGAGGAGTTTAAGCAAGCGAATGGAGAGAAGGAGGAGGGCTGGTTGGGAACAGAGATGGTATGCTGGTTCGCCCTGTAGAGTGAGGAACGGCAAAGATGATGCATTCAGCTTCTCGTTACTGATATTTGAGCCTGAGGAAGGGATCAAATCGAGGGGAGCGAAAGTCAAGTCCGGACCGGTCCAGTTCGATTGGACAAAAGATTGGAGAAGAGCGATGGCCACTGTATAGAGGATGAACTGATCATCTCGACCAAGGGCCAGATGAGTAGCTGTAGGTCCTTCTTGCAGCTCGGCTAAACCCTCGAAGAGCTTCGGACTCCTTTCGAAGACATGCTTCGCCTCGGCAGAGAAGAGGACAGCCTTGAAATCGGCTTCGACGAGCGAAACTGCGAGGCTATACGAACGAGAAGGCTGAGGTTGGTCAAAGGACGTAGCACCTCTGAGGAGGGACCACTCCAGAGCTGACATGGCTGAGCTCAAGCTTGGAGACACTCGAGAAGCGATTTCTCGCGTTGTCAACAAATCGGTTTCAACTTACTATAAAACGGAGATTGCACAATGTCCGTTTCAGCCCTCATCGAGGAAGCGAGCGATGTTGACCGACACTCTCACTTACGCCAGACCAACGCAGAATTTACCACATCCTGACCAGATCTCTCGTCATGTCATTCCGTACAGGCCTCCTCCCTCATCTCGTCCGAGCCACCCACGCTCGACCCACAGCCCCAGCCAAGCGCCTCTTCCACTTCCTTCCCAATGAATCCCAAGCTCCCCGAGCTCCTCCACCCAATCCCTTCCGCTCCCCCTCACCTCCAGCCATAGCAGTAGCCAAATCTCGATCCGCTCCAGCCTCCCGCTTGGGTTTCCGCTATTATGCCGCCCTCGGTCTTGGCCTCTCCATAGCCTACAACAATCTCGCCCCTAAACGGTCCCTGCAATGCCAGTCCGCTCCGCCTCCGACCCCACAAGTCGGAGGCGGGAATCCCCCTCAGAGTATACTTAGCGTGTACGAGCTGGGATTCGGGACGGTGTGTGGGATCTGTACGGGGGTATTTTTGAAGAAGGGTTTGAGGGCGATCGCGTTTCTCCTGGGTGGCGTGTTTGTCCTTCTCCAGGTAAGTCATCCAGCCAGATCAAGCAGTCTCGATGGAAGCTGATGGTGCTGTGTAGTACATGTCTTCGAGATCATTCATCACCGTCGACTGGGCTCGCCTGGCTGGGCGATACGATTCGGCGTTCGGGACAAAGACGGCGGAGGGGAAGTTCCAGGCTCCATCCGTAGGAGGGGCTTGGGCTTGGTTTGTAGATTTCGTCACTGCCAACTTCCAGCGTCAGTAGCTTCCCACTCACTCTACCTATCATATGGTTGTTCCTTGCCAAGGGGAATGCGCTGACGAACTCGCAGAGCGCGCGAGCTTCATGGCAGGCTTGCTGCTTGGCATACGCGTGGGCTGAAGCCGGCGAAGGGGATCGGTATCATCTAGCAAGCATCGATAAATGAATCCTTGTATTGACAACCAAAAGCCAGGCGCGGTGGTTTGGCTCGCAAATGCATTGGTGTTCTATTCCTCTGTTCTCCTCATATGCTCCCTACTCAAGCAATGACTACCTCCCATCCGCTCACGACACCCACTCCCGGGTTCTTGATCGTCAACCTCGACGCCGTCCCTTCCTGTTTCCCCCCACTCGCCGCACCCGCCTCGTAAGACCACTGCACTCTCTGCCCAGCTACCGTCACGCTCTTCGGCTCGGACTTCAGACCCAGTACGACGAGCTGCTCCACCTTGACATGCCCAATCGCCTGAGCCCATCCATTCTTCTCCTGGTAGGGTGCGATTGCAATGCTAGCCTTCGCAGACATGTCGGTGGACCGCAATACGCCATTCAAGAAGCTGAGCTCTCGCCAGACATACTCGCCCTTCTCGTAGCCATAGCCGACACCATCGTCGAGGTAGAGCTGACCACTTGCCGTCGCGTCTTTTGAGAGCGCAACGATGAAGGTGAAAGGGTCCTGCCACATGAGTGGCGAAGAGCGCCGGACGCGTTGTCGGATGGGAAGGATGGAGCCGCCTTGGATGAGCACCGGGAAGGTCGACAGAGGGGTGTTGAGGGTGATTCGGTTCGATGAAGGAGGGTAGAGATTTTGGGTGAAGTAGTCGTAATATGTCTGTAAATGCCAAATCAGCACCCAAGTAGAATGCTCGGAGATAGGCGGACCTGGCTATCGGATATATAGACTTCGGTGGTAGTGGCGCCTTCGGTGGTGACAGGCTTGACGAGTACTCCGGAATCACCGAGGTAGAATTGGTCGTCAATGCCGAAACCTTGCTCGTCTTCCGGGAAGACCACATATTGCGGTCTAGACATTATGAGCGCAATCACATCTCACCTGGATGAAGTCCTCACCGCATGATTGGTGCTCCCGTCAAACTCGCATCATGAAAAGCGTTGTACCACAGAGGAAGCATCTGATACCTCAAGCGAATCGCATCTCGCAAGTACCCCCGGATGGGCTCCTCGAATAGGTATGGTTCCCGCCTCTTGGTATCGATGTGCGCATGTCCGCGGAAGAAGGGCATGAATGCGCCTGATTGGTACCATCGGACGAGTAGTTGCGGGGACGGATTGCCGAAGAAGCCTCCGACATCCGCTCCGGCGAAGGACATGCCGGCTATATTGTTTGAGAGAAGCATTGCGGTCTGTCCAGCAAGGTGTTCTAAGACCCGAAGTTAGCTGAGTGCGATCCTCTATCCTCGCATGACGTACCCCAGTCTCCCAGATTGTCACCAGTCCTACCATTATGCTTTGTCAGGATTTCATCGACGGGTGATATTTGTGTTCACCAAATCGCGCCATACCGCTGGGACCCCGCAAAGAAGCTACGTGATAGCACAAACGGCCGCCTCGCTGGTGAATCTCGAGCGATAAGCGCATCACTCGTCTGCTTGTGCTGCGGGACCTTGAGTCAGGGGACCAAGACCCGAAGGACAAGCACCTACAAACAGCATGCCATTGATGTTGTGTACATCGCGGTTCTCCCATCCGCCGGCGTGTATCGTGTCTTTGGGGACGGTAATCTCAGGGCCGTCAAAGACCGAAGGCTAGGAATATCAGCCTAGGACCCAAGAGGAGGTTTCCTACTTCATTCATGTCGTTCCAGATGAAGAGCGCAGGTGAGGATTCCTTTGTCGTCAGTACCCGTGTCTTTGGTGGCACTTCTCCACAGACCTTCCATGTCTTGAACTGGAACATCCTCGTCCACCAGTCCCAGCTCTTCTCGTTGAAGAAGTCCACCCATACACTACTGCCCGTCCAGCACCATCCCTCAAAATTGGTCCCATCCGCCTTCTTCATGATGATGTCAAGGTCCAGCGCGTCCTTGTAGATCCGGAAGGAGTCCGTTCTCTTAATGTGTGGGTCTACGATCGCCACCATCTAGGCATGTATCAGCGACGGGAAAAATATGGAGCAGATGAGCAGACCTTTCGTCCCTTATCCGCCACTTTGTTGAGCATTCTAACCGGATCCGGGAAGTACTTGCTATCCCAGTCGAAGTACCGGTGCTCTTCTGCATACTCGATATCCAGCCATGTCACATCGAGCGGGATATCGGCCTCGTCGAATCGGCTGTCAACATCCAGGACGTCGTCTTCGTCCACGTAGTTCCATCGACATTGGTGATACGCGGTTGACCACTGGGGAGGTAGCGGTGTAGGTCCGGTGAGCATAGCAAACTGCTCGGACAAGTTCTCAGGCCTCGGTCCCGGTAGAAGAAGGAGATCGAGAATGCCCGACTCCGACATCCAATGGGTCTTGACGCCGTCTTTCTCGTGCAGCACATCTACCCATGTTTCCGAGCCGACGAGGTTGAGGACACCGACCGATGACGTTTTCGAGTGAGCGTGAAGGAGAGGGATGTTACCGTAGAGCGACATTGAGGAATCGGCGAGATACTCGAAGATGTCAACGTTGAATAGTCGGTATGGATCGGTGTAACGAGCGCTCGGACCGATAGTGTCAGGAAGAGACAGTGGCGAAGCATGTTCCGGAAGACCGTACACATGCTGATAACCAGGGAATGTGAGGTCAATCGACAACGCCTCAGGACCTAAACCAGTCAATGACGTGCAGGATTGCTAGACTCACCCTTCGGCTTGCTGTCGGTCCACTTTTTCCACCTCTCTTCGAACAGATCTTCATCACTCTCCTCGAACCAGGATCGGTCCATCTCGCCTCCCTTCAACACCATCTGCTCCCCCTCGCTGACATCCTCCTCAATCTTCTCGAGCTCCTTGATCCGGAAATGCTCCATGTGGAATAGTGATCTATCGTTGAGAACGATCTCGGGCTTGCCATTACGTGACTGCACAATCTTGAGTGGTGAATGGCTGATCTCGAGGGAGAAAGAAGTGGCAGGGCCGTAAGAGATGGTACTCTTCCCTGAGGAGCTTGAGAGCTTGGCGAAGCCGAGGGGCGGCTCAGACTCTAGCAACGCCCATCTAGCGGTCTCGTTGTATCTATTGAAGGGTGTCTCAGACCTTAGCTCGTCTATTCGCAGTCTAGCGATACCGTCGCCCTTTGCCAGCACGTCAACCCGAAGCTCAAAGCTGATTTCGGGGTACAAGCTGGACTTGAGGGGCCAGGTCCATGAAGCTTCGTCGGAAGCGGTCCCAGCGGTAGCAACCGACGCTCCAAGGGAGTATGGCGAGTGGAAGGAACCCGTCGGAGCTGTTGCTTGCCGTGAGCCGATACCTCGAAGCCGACGACAGAATGATGATTGGGAGCATGATTTCCAGTCCTCGGGTTTCACAGCTGCTGTCTGCACCAGCAATACCGACAGGGCAAGCAGAATAAGCCGCATACCGACTGGGAGTCGTCGGAGCTCTGAAGCGGGGGTACGATTCTGCGAAGAAGAGAGGCTTCCCGCGAGCACAATGTGGGGTAACAAATCTGGGGAAAAGTCGATGATTTTCGGTTTATCAAATTGATTCCGTCGGACCCGGCTTCGGCAGAACCGCTCTCGTGTCTCGCTCGATCCAAGGTCAAGATCGACATTTTGCCTGTCTTATAAACCTGTAGAATATCTTGCGAAATCTCTACCTATACATGGATAGCTTCTGAGAGCTCCGCCTAGCTTCCATATCATCCCGATATTCCCATCCATCCCTCGATCTCGATCATGTCGCTTCGCGTCGCATCCCTCCGCCACCTCGCTCGTGCCTCCCCTCGCTATTTCCGACCACTATCCGCTACCCGTCTTTATGCCACCCCCTCTAGCTCACCCCAACCATCCAACAACACACCTCCACCTGCCGGTCTCGAGTCCCTCTTCGGTGGCGAGTCCAAGAAAGGAAGTGCTGTTGCGCCCAAACCTGCTGGTGTCGATGCTCCAGCCGGACCATCGTTACCAAAGAAGCCCGATGTCGGTCTGCCAGGTCTTGGGGGTGAGGGTAAGGAAGGTAAGGCAGCCGAGGCAGCCGAGGAAGAGGCAGCAAGACGGCCTAAATTGAGCGATTTCCAAGGCGGGATGGCCGGGAAGAGGGCTGCGATGGGAGGCGGAGGAGGATCGGGTGGTCGTGGAGGCGGACCAGGAGGGCCGGGAGGGTTTGGTGGGATGACTCCAAATCAGCTGCTATTGGCTGTGGTCTGGTGAGAAGCAAGCCTTCCACTATGATTATGCTGATCCGATCCCCACTCTAGCACGTATACATTATGGAGCTTGACATCGCCCGGCGAGAGTGCTCGGGAAATCACTTGGCAGGAGTTGTGAGTGTCTATTGCGTGCATCATGATCTATAACTGACATGCCGCAGCCGCAACTCGCTTCTCGCTCGCGGTCTCGTGTCATCCCTCGAAGTCGTCAATCGCAGCAAAGTCAAAGTCCACTTGCACAACCCCATCCAACCTTCCTCGAGTCCGAACGCCAACGGTGGCACACCATTGCCATCTCCATCCCATGGCCCGGCACCCTACCAATTCACCATCGGCTCCCTCGAATCGTTCGAATCTCTCCTCATTTCAACTCAGGACGAGCTTGGCATCCCTCCCGCGAAACGAATACCTATGTCATATCGAGACGAGGTCTCCACCTTCCAGACATTCCTCCACTTCGCCCCGACCCTCCTGATCGCTGGTTTGCTTGTCTGGAGTATGCGAAGATCGGCTTCCGGGATGGGCGGTGGTGGACCCGGTGGTGGGATCTTTGGTGTTGGGAAGAGCAAAGCAAAGATGTTCAACAAGGACGAGGCGGTCTCAGTACGATTCAAGGACGTCGCGGGAATGGACGAGGCGAAGGAGGTGAGTCCTTGTATGGAATTTGCGTTCATGCTCATCTTTCATAGGAAATCATGGAATTCGTGAAATTCCTCAAAGAGCCCCAAAAGTACGAGAAGCTCGGTGCGAAGATCCCTCGTGGTGCGATCCTCTCCGGACCACCTGGTACCGGTAAGACGTTGCTTGCCAAAGCAACAGCCGGAGAGGCAGCCGTTCCCTTCCTCTCCGTCTCCGGGTCCGAGTTCGTCGAGATGTTCGTTGGTGTCGGTCCGTCTCGAGTACGCGACCTCTTCGCCAATGCCAAAAAGCACGCACCCTGCATCATCTTCGTGGATGAGATCGACGCGATCGGCAAATCTCGAGGCAAGGGCGGTGGCTTTGGCGGGAATGACGAGCGGGAGTCGACACTGAATCAGCTGCTCGTCGAGATGGACGGTTTCGGCACAAGTGAGCATGTGGTAGTGTTGGCTGGTACGAACCGGCCGGATGTGCTCGACAACGCCTTGATGCGACCTGGGCGATTCGATCGTCATATCGCCATAGACCGGCCGGACATCGGCGGGCGCCGACAGATCTTCAAGGTCCATCTCGGGCCCATCACTCTATCGACCGATCTCAGCCTCGAGTCTATCGCCGAGAAGCTGGCTCTACTCACTCCTGGATTCTCCGGTGCGGACATCGCGAACGTCTGCAACGAGGGAGCACTGCGAGCAGCGCGGAGAAGCGGCGACTCAGTCAGCGAAGATGACTTCGACGGTGCCATCGAGCGTGTTATCGCTGGTCTCGAGCGGAAGACCAGGGTTCTTGGGAAGGACGAGAAGAAGACCGTGGCGTATCACGAGGCGGGCCATGCGGTCTGCGGATGGTATCTCGAGCATGCGGATCCCCTGCTCAAGGTGTCGATCATCCCTCGTGGAGTCGGAGCTCTCGGTTATGCCCAGGTGAGACCATTCCCGTGAGGCCGGGACGCACGCTGACATTACCCAGTACCTCCCTAAAGAGAAGTTCCTGTTCTCGACAGAGCAGTTGATGGACCGAATGTCTATGACCTTGGGCGGCCGAGTCTCCGAGGAGATCTTCTTCGGCTCGATCACGACTGGCGCGCAGGATGACCTGCAGAAGATTACCAAGATGGCATTCGAGGTCTGCGCGAATTACGGGATGGACGCCGACATCGGGCCAATCTCGTATGGTGGCCGAGATCAACAGGGCGAGGGCTTCCAGAAGCCATTCAGTGAGGCGACGGCACAGGCGTTGGACAAGGCTGTGCACAACATGGTCCGACAGGCACATCGACGGACGACTGAGCTGTTGACTGAGAAGAAGGCGGAGGTGGAGAAGGTTGCGAGGCTGTTGCTTGACAAGGAGGTGATTACGAGGGAGGACATGCGGATATTGCTCGGACCTAGGCCATTGTGAGTCCCCCCTCGGAGGTGGCGGACCCTGAGAGTGGCGGACCCATAAGCTGATGACCGATACAGCGAGAGCAGCGACCAGATGGACGCTTACCTTGATTCACAATTGGACAAGAAGAAAAAGAAGAAGGCAGAGGCGGAGGCGCCGGAGGAGTGAGTTGGGCATCTCGTACGGAAGCAACCCAAGCTGACGAGGACTTCGTTTCAGGTCGAAGGAGCAAGGAGGTGAAGCAGGGCCAGAGCCGCAGCTCGCGATGAAGAGGGCTGAGATCGATTAGATGTAGGAGTTCTGCATAGCTGGTAGGGTTTAGATGTACCAACATTCTTCAAGGCCATAGTGTAGGTTGTAGCATTTGCAATGAGGCAGAGATTCATAGTCGATGAGCTCTAGCATTTGGCTGAACCGACAACGAGCCGGGTACTGATGTACTCCATTTCTCATCAACCAATTCGGACAGAAACTTCACTCAGTGTCCAGAGCAAGTAGAAAGACGTCTTTGCCGACTTGAATCAGTGGACGATTTTCACTGAGCAGTGTATCCATATATACCAAGCCATTTCGTACAAGTATTTCGCGAAGCCGAGAAAGTATAGAGTTCGGATGGTTCACTCGGTGAGTCCCTAATTCCTCTGGATCTCCACTCTCGACTCCTCCTCGACAGCACGGCACAGCTCCAACGCAACCCTCAACCTGATCCTCGCCAGATCGTCCTTCTAAGTGTACTCATCCAACACGCCGTCCTGGAGGTAATCGACAATCGGTCGAAGCCATCTTCATGTCGGCTGCACGATCGTGCCGGAGGGGTCCGACGTGGTCTTCTTGGCCAATGATTTATCGGAAGAGTCCCCCGCAGGCGGCTTCCAAGAAGCCCATTGAAGGTGCGGCTGGTCAAGCTTTCATCCAATGCGCTGCTGTCATTCCGCCTCCTTACCCTTCTTGTACATAGGGAGGCGGGATGTGGACATGAGATCGTCGAGGACGCCTGCGGGGATAGTCACTTGGTTCGCACCGAGATCTCACATCGACATGACTTCGCGTGCCGTAAGGAAGCTGAGCACGGATCAGCGATACCAATGAGACGATCAAAGGGAAGGACTCACGAAGCGGCCTTAGTGAGCGGCTGGGTCTCGCCGGTCTCCTTGAGCTTGCGATAAGCGTCTCGTGCATGGATCATTCGGCTGAACATCGGGTGTTGAGTCGAGGGATCCTCGACACGATCACTGGAGAATCATCAGGGTTATTCACTAAATCCACAGCCTACTTACTCACTTGGTGATGCTCCGCGTTGTACGCTGGTACTTCCTTTCCGCCTATTTCGGCTTAATCAATTGTCTAGACTTCGGTGCCCCACCGGCAACGCGTCGAACAAGTCCACGCGTCAGAGTCTTTCTGCGTCTCTCATTGTGTCCGTCATCCCCGTCACCTCTACCTGGCAGCATAGTGTCAGCTTGCGCTCGACCATGGAAGACTGCTTAGCTTCGACACGGACACATCATTCCCGATGTCAGCTGTCGAGCTCCCTCCACTGCCAACTCCCGAGACATTCGACTTCCCATACCCAAAACCGTATGACATCCAGCTACAGCTCATGCAGACGGTCTTTCGTGCCATCGAAGATCGCAAGATAGCCATAGTAAGGCAGACTGTCAAAGTTGCAGCCGACTGAATGTGACTCGAGGTAGAATCTCCTACCGGCACCGGCAAATCGCTAACACTCCTCACCTCCACCCTCACTTGGCTTGCAGCGCATCAACGGCGATTAGATGAACAAGCGGAGCTCAGCTTGCGAGCCAAACTGAGTGCGGATGACCCGGATGGTATGTCTACCTACGAAGACCAGAGCTTTACTGAACGCCTTCAGACCCACCTTGGGTCATAGAGCACGCCGTGAAGTCTCAATTCGCGGACCTCCGAGCCGCACAGGAAGCACGTCAAGCTCGTCTAGCGGCAGTCCGGGCGAAGGAGCGAAAGGCAAAGCTCGCCAATGGCTCGAAAGCTTTTCGGCACCCGGAGACCAAGAAAGCGAAGCGAGGCAGTACTAAGGGGCCAGCGGGAAGTGGAGGGTTGGACGACGATGAGTTCTTACCGGAGGATAAGGAGGATAAGAAGGATCAAACGGATGGAGTACACCTTTCCAAGGAGGTGCAGGAATTGATGGCGAAGTAAGCACACTGGAGAGGGTAGCAGGCTGAGCTGAGCATGGCAGGTATGAGGCGTCAAGACCGAAAGCCCACGTTGAGGAAGAAAGGGAAGAGGACGTTCCCAAAGTACGCCCATGGCCTTTGATTTTGCTTACATCCCTAGATCTACTATACTTCTCGAACGCATACTCAACTCCGCCAACTCACATCCGAGCTCCTCAAAACCTCCTTTGCGAATTCATTGCTGGCCGGAGATGCAAGTGAAGAGAGACCTGGGATCAGTATGGTGCCGCTCGGCAGTCGGAAGCAGCTGTGCATCAACGAGAAAGTGCGAGCGCTAGCGAAAGGTGGAGGAGATGAGCGGATGAACGAGGCGTGTCTTGATATGCAGAAGTCGGGTAAGGCATTGGCGTGTAACACAAAGACGAGATGGAGCTGAAGCCCTGCAGGAAAGGCGAGGTGCGACTTTCTGCCAAGCAAGGCGGACGAAAGCTCGATGGCCGAAGCACGAGATGCGGTTCTGGTGCGTTTCGTACGGCCTCTAGTTTCAAGCCTGAATGACTGACGTGACGTAGGCAACAGTGCGAGATATCGAGGATATCGTGACAATGGGCAAGAATACTTGCGTTTGTCCGTACTACGCTACCCGCAAAGCGGTGAAGCAAGCCCAAGTACGTCGAAAATACGCCTGGCAAACATTTCGTTGATGATTATAAGCTGGTCACGCTCCCGTACAACCTTTTGCTACAAAAGAATGCTCGAGAGGCCCTTGAAATCGACCTGAAAGACCAGATTGTGGTAATCGACGAAGCCCATAGTGAGCAATCCCTCTGGGCGGCAAGAACCCCCTGATGGTCCATATAGACCTTATCGATACCCTACTATCGATCCATTCGACCTCGATTTCATCGAACCAGCTCCCCAGTGCAGTTTCCCAGCTTCAGCAATACCTCCATCGCTTTCGCAACCGCCTCAAACCCGTACACGCGCTCTGGATCCGCCAGACACTAAATGTTCTTCAAGGCTTATCTCGCCTTTGTGGCGAGGCCGCGTTCAACAACGGCAAGGCGGAAATGCTAGACGCCAATACGTTGATGGCTAAAGTAGGAGGTGGAAGCGATCAGGTGAACCTCATGGAACTGGTCAGTTACCTCAAGGAGAGCAAATTAGCACGGAAGGTCAGCGGGTTTGCGGAGAAGACCGCCGAAGTTACCGCGAAGAAAGGTCAGTTCCCAACATCATGGGTACTGAGGGCTTATCAAAGGCAGAATCGAACGGAGCAAGATCGACCGCCGCCAAGCATGCATCCGTAGCGGCTTTTCACCTTGTCGAGTCGTTTTTGCTCTCGCTCACCGATGCGCGAGACGATGGAAGAGTACTGCTATCAAGCGAGAGAACTGGTATAGGGTCGATTGTCACGATGAAATATATCCTCCTCAATCCCGCTGAGAGGTTCAGAGAGGTCGTGGAACAGGCTCGGAGTGTCGTCCTGGCCGGCGGGACGATGGAGCCTGTACGTCGCTCTTCTTCCGTTTGCGTTATGCCAATACTCCGGCAGATATCAGACTTCCTGCGACAGCTTTTCCCGACTATCCCGCCTGACCGCTTTTCAACCCTCTCTTGCGCTCATGTCATACCTAAGATCAACCTCCTTACCCAAGTCATCTGTCAGGGACCGCGAAAGTTGGAGTTCGAGTTCAAATATGCGAACCGCGAGGACGAGTCGCTGGCAGGTGCACTCTCTTTCATCGAGAACGCTTTGCTGATATCCACAAAAGCTGGCCGAGCTAGGCGCGGTGATTCAGTCAACGATAGGCCTTGTGCCCGACGGAGTGGTTGTCTTTCTCCCCTCATATGCTTTTCTGGACAAAGTCAAGACAAGTTGGACTCGATCTGGTCTCTTGCAGCGATTGGGCGAGCGGAAACAGGTACGCACTGTACATCAGGGCAACATGGTAGACTGATGAGGCCCAAGATGTTCTATGAGCCCAAGACATCGGGTGATGTGGACTCTGTCCTTCGCGATTACGCCTTGGCCATATCATCGGTAAGTCTGACTGGCGCCGCATGGCTGACGAGAGCAGTCGGAAGCAGCCGCATCTGGCGAGAAGTCTCGCAGAACCGGAGCGCTCCTGTTTGCCGTGGTCGGAGGCAAGCTTTCGGAAGGTCCGTCCACCTGCAAGCAAGTCTGACTCGACTAGCGATCTGACGTTCGAGACAGGGATCAACTTTTCGGATAGACTGGGTCGATGCGTCATCATGGTTGGACTGCCGTTCGCCAATGTAGGCTCCGTTGAGCTACAGGAGCGGATGCGGTATGTCGAGAAGCTACCTGGGGCAGGGAAAGATGCTGCGAAAGAACTATACGAGGTGAATCCCTCATATCTGAATTGTCGACGTCACCTACGAGTGTATCAGAATCTCTGCATGCGAGCCGTCAATCAGTCTATCGGTGTGTCCGATCTTCCTCAACAAGTGTGATTCTAATAGCGTCGCGATATATCTCAGGTCGAGCGATCCGCCACGTCAATGACTTTGCGACCATCCTCCTCGTCGACAAGCGCTATGCCACCCCGCGGATCCGGAACAAGCTTCCCGGATGGATTGGCGAGGACGTAAAGGTGCAGGAAGAGTATAGTGGAGCCGCGAGGGCGATCGCAGCGTTCTTTCGGGAAAAGCGAGAGCGAGGCCAGGCATAATCTGATGGGCATCTGGAGTATACCCTGCATGCATAGGTACCTCAAGGACTTGGTGAACCGCATATGATCTCAGCCGTTTCGTCCCGCGTAGTCCGGCGTCTTTGCTGACATAGCTGAGAGGCAATGTCCATCTCCGCATTTGAAGATTCTGGACCAAATCGCGATCCAGAGGGTGTCATTCACTTCAAAATGCTGGAAGAGAAACAGACGGTCCGGAATATGTCTCATGCATACAGATCTACGACGCGGCAAGCTCGGATTTTTCCCGTACCCGCCCTCCTATCCGATGGAAGATGAATGGTAATGGGATGAACAGCACCATCAACCCGCCGAGCAGGCATGTTCCTCCCACCGCGCCTAGTCGCATGTACATCTGTCCCCCGAACCTATGTCTCATCAGCCACGTCTCGAGATCGAACACGAGCAGGACCCACAAAGGGAAGCCCGCGGCGAACGCTGATCGCAGAAAGCTATTGGACGCCAGGGCACTGGCTGCTACCGGTCTGTACGCACTAAAGTCCGTCTAGTCAGCTTCTCGACGGTAAACAGGTGAGGGGATGGACGTACTCGACGAGGTAGGTGAACGTGCTGGTGTACGCGTAGACCATACCGACTCCGAAGAAGGACGAGCTGAGGATCGGGATGATCCAAGGGACGTCTCGGAATGATGTGAGGCCGAAGAGGAGGAGACCAAAGGGGCAGAGGAAGGCGCCGAACATCCCAGCGATGAGACGCGCTTCGGGAGGAGCCTTGCCGCCGTTTGCTTGAGCCGATTTCCGGTATTGCCTGACAGACTTGTCAGTATAGTTTTGTAGGGTGGACATGGAAAGAAAGGATGTACCGATTGAACAAGGGTTGGGTAGCAACGGCAATGACCTGACCCAAGCCGATTCCGAGGAAAGACATGCCGGTCTGCTCGACAGTACTTTTGCCCTTGGTCAAATTGCAACGAGAAGGAGTAAACGGCGACTCACAAGCCATATTGAGTCCGGAAGATGTACGGCACGCCACCGAAAGATAGGTAGAGGATCCCGAGGATAAATGCGGACCAGAGATCGAGGAAAAGAACCATCGGTTGCGTGGTCAACAGAACTGCAGGGATCGATCAGTCGACACTCAATAGATAGGGAGTCGGGCTAGCTCACTGAAAGGCGTCTTGATGCTCTTGTGCAGAGCCTCGATGAGAGTGCGGTGCATTTTCTCGACCGGGGCGAGCCATCGGTCTTCCCCAGTCTCCTTCCTCTTCCTACTCGGATGAGCACTGATGCCGCCATCTCGGGAGTTCTGGGCCTTACTGGACAGCCCTTCGGCGCAATAGCTCAGGACTGAAGGTCTCAGGCACGAACACCATGAGCAGCGCGAACATGACAGCCGCCCAGATGATGATGGTGTAGTATGACCATCGCCAATCGGTGTTCTGGTTGATGAATCCCGATATGAGCGGTCCGAGCACGGGACCGATGAAGGGGGAAGCCGAGAAGAACACCATTGGTCTGAAGGCACGTTCAGTCGGTGGGAGGTGGTCATGAGAGATACACATACGTGGCGACTTTGGCATTTGGGTAGACGTCGGTGATAGCCCCGCCTGAGACGGACAGGAAGGCGGATCCGGCGAAACCGGTGAGGAAGCGGAAGATGAGGTGGACCTCGATGTGGTTGGCTGAGAGAGGTCAGCCGATGCTTGCGAATCTGATGGCTCAGAGCTCACCCAAAGCCACAGGGAAATTGAGGACTAGCAGATTGGCCAGTAAGCTCAAGGCGTCGGCCCATTTTGAAGACTCACGGAAGAACCACGCAAAACTGTGGTGTAGCACCCTACTCCGCCCCAAGAACTCGGATGTAGGCCCGAGAAAGACTGGGTTTCCCATCAGCACCGCTCGATTCTTTTGGAAGAGGAACTCACGGGGGCCAGTGCCGAGTCCGACTACGAACAAGCTGATGCTCAGGATACACACTTCCTCGCTGACATGTAAATCCGCCTCCATTCCGGGATATGTGAAACCCGCCACACTCGAGCAACATGTGACACATGCACACGAGAATGCCAGGACGGCCGTCATGACCCTATGTGCATCCTGGTCAGCTCGGCTTCACCACTCAGGTAAGAAAGGACGAGCTGTTTTCTCCAGGTCGGCATATTGAGAGGATCTTTGGGATCATCATCACCATCCCACTTGACTATCCATTGATCATCGTCCTCCCCCTTCTTCACTGGGCTTTCAGTCGGCCTAGGAGCCTGCTTTTCCACATCTCGTCCTGTTCCATGCTTGTTCATCTGCCCAGTCGTCGGAGGCTTCAATCCCGGCCCGCCAGCCTCTTGCGTTTTTGAAGAATGATGAGCTCCGATTGTCGATGTGGGTGAGGCCTCATGGGCCGAATTGACGTCCTCGAGTGCAGAACTTGGGGAGGGCTGATCGGGAGAAGGGGGACGGGGAGTTTCGACGTTGACGGACATCTCACGTGAGACGGGGTGTGGAGCGGTGGTTGTGGCGAGCACAAAGGCCCTTTGGTCTTTGGCCTTCTGACGCCGCGACATGGCGCTAGTCTTGTGTGAGTGAGGTGGAGCCGATAAGCGATGAAAGGGAGGTGGCAAGTGATCGCGTCTCCAGAATACAGGGACTTCTTTGAACCCCTCATGTGGAGGCGGCTTCCGGTGGACCCCATGAAAGCTGCTGATAAAATTGTTCACACACAGCCTGGTGGTCATCCGAGATTCTCCGGGCTGAGGGAATCTTTATGTTACTTATTGATGGCATTTTAGCCTAAACGGACGCGGCCGGGACCCCTTTGTTCTCATATCAAGTCGACTCAAGCATGGGCCGGAGAAGATGATCTCTTGAGGAAACGAAGCATGGATCGGACATCTTGAAAATACCGATAATGCATGTAAATGAATGTCTATTAAAGGATGAGGACTAAATCTACTGGTTCTCATCCTCCTTGAAGTTCAATGAAACTCCATTTACGCAATGACTTAAATACGTCAGCCTCGAAAAGGTAACTGCTCCACCTTAGGTAGGTAATAGCACAAGAGGAGAGCCAACTCACCGCTCATCCGTGGGTGTAGGGAAGCCCTCGCCCTTGAAGACATGTCCAAGGTGTCCGCCACTGCAGATATTCATCAGTACCGACCGTGGACGCACAGCCTGGACTCGGCTAGCGAACAAGCGGGAACTGACCAGTTTGCACACATGATCTCGATCCGCGACTGGAACATTGACCGATCCTCATGGCGGATGACCGCTCCGGGAACAGTATCGAAGAATGCGGGCCATCCACAGCCGGAATTGCTGAGCAATCGCTTGTCAGCATCCAGCATCATTGTTTACACAGCTGCTGGAAGCTACGTGTGATCGCCGTCTCACAATTTCGTTTTCGAGGTGTACAACGGGGCATCACATCCTGCGCAGGCTGGATGAAGGCTCAGTAGAGATCGGGTACAGACTCGAAAGGACCCACCATACACTCCAGGCTCGTTCCTCTTATCGAATGGGGAAGATCCCGGAGCTTCGGTTCCCTTCTGCCTTAACACTCGGAACTGAATCGCGATGTCAGCTGCCATCACAGTGCTCTCGGCCCGCTGTTGGGACGAGATCGCTGACTTGATGAAGCTGGACTCACCTGTTGTGGCGACAGCTGAGCCTGCCATTCATTATTACTCTTCTGAACTTTCGGTGCGCTCATCTCGTTCTGATTCGAGCTAGCTGAAGAGGAGAAGAGGGCAAAGGGGGACAAGATTCCTGCGAATCGGGTGGCGTTGATCGGTAATCCGTTAAGATTGGCGGCGGGTCGGACGAGTTTGAGTGCTGGTCTAGTGATTGAAACAGGGAGGAAAGGCATGCAGATAGCGGCGAGTATAAAGGTAAGAACAGATGTCTGGGTGATGGCAAAGATCATGCGAGATTTTATGTATGGGAAGAACAAGGGAACGTTGACGGGACTAATCCACGTCAGAAACAAAGGCACCAATCTGGAAAAAGTTCGTTGAATCGGGAAATTTCCCCTGATCAGCCTGCAGGGCACGCCGATCTCGACTCACTCCCGCGGAACATAGAACCTTACCCCTCTGTATTGACGTTCCCTGTGACAGTGCAGCCAGGAGATTCTATTCTTCTGCCTGACTCTCTTCCTCTTACGCCTGGGCCAGACAGCGCCATGCGAGAATCATCCTACACAACATGAACGTTTTCCGCAAGAATCGTACGCAATCATACTCCCAAGCCTCGCCCTCCAGCTCGTCATCTCCATCTGATCAACCAACAACCCGAGTATCCTCCATCATCCCCTTGGAACCATCCGCTTTTGCCAACACCGCTCCGCCAGCTGCTGACTCTCGACCAGTCGCATCCCGGTCTACCTCGGAAGCCGTCCCCGCTACTCAATCTCGAGATGTCACTGGCCTACCGAGCTATGCGCCACGACCGGCAGCATTGGCGGTCCCGAGTTATTATGACGCACAGATGCAAAGCCCTGTTGAAGGTGCTGTGAGAAGGGCATCCTTCTTGAGTCCCGGAGATGGACAGCGGCTGGTGCGAGATTATTTCGCGTCGCCCCCACCTATACGACAGGATGGAGGGGTGGAAGAAGGGGAAGAGGAGGACGGAGACGATCCTCTCGTGCCTCGAGCACTTCGACCACTACCTCAACCTAGCCTTCTCCCATTGCGGCGAGCTACCCTGCCAGTATTATTTCGCCATGAACCGCCTCCGCCACTAGAGGCACCGAACGGGTCCGAAGCTCCCCTGCAACTCCCTATCGAGCTGCCTCCACCACCTGCCAATGCCCTTCCAGCTTACAACGCCCATCTAGCTCATGACGAGCTTCGCCTCATCTCCTCCGTCCATCTCGACCAAAATCACCCGGCCGCAGCATTCTTCAGCGCCATGACGAGTTCGGTGAACCGAGCTGATCAGCCCGAAAACCAAGGACTGCAAGCCGAAGAGATGTCGACAGGCGGGAAAAAGCTGCGATTGACCATTACGAGGGGAGGACAGAGGATGAACGATAATGGCACTGGACCGATCTTCATTAGACTGGGCAGGGGTGGCGTCGTGGAAGGGCGAATAGACGTGGGGAAGGTCGATCATGTGATAGGGCTAGAGGCATCGGTGAGTGTAATCTCCGTTGGGCTTCTTGAGCTGGATTGACCGGGATGTAGATCCTGGGATTGGTGAACACGTCGTACTATGTGAGAGGACAGTACACTCTCATCGACACGATGCCATTAGCGCGGCGGCGGGCTGTATTATGGCCTCCAGAAACGCCAGAGACGGCGAGTTCCGCATCAGAATGGCCATCGAACTCAACATCGGCTCAAGTACCGCCACTACCACAGGGCTCAATCCTCTCACCCACCACGACCACTTCACCGGAAAACGTGGATCATTTCGCGTCTGATTCACCGGCAACAAATGGCAAGGAGCCTCAGGTGTTCATGATTCCCGGCCAGACCTTCTCCTTTTCGCTCAAAATCCCAGCACATCATTACCGCGACGAGGATTTCGAGCTCCCGCCGTCATGCCAAGTTTTTCAAGTCGGTCTTCAGGCAGGCGTGGAGTATGTCTTGCGGGTTAAGCTCAGTCGGAAAGGCTGGCGGCTGAATGAGACGTGAGTGGTTGCTTTCGCCTCATGGTCAAGCTGACGAGTTTAGCCTATCTGTACCTATCATCTACGAGCCTCGGGCATATCTTCCACCACGTCGCCTCCGCCAACTAACCACCAGCGATGCGCTAAACCCCGGCTGGCGGACTATTAGGCTGACAGGCGGTTCACCCGTGAAAGACACAACACCCCCCTCACCCGGCGTCGAAGTCACCCTCCTCCTCCCTTCCCCGCCGATCCTCTTCGTCGCGCATGATGGTATCCCTCCACCCATCCCCTTTCACCTTCACTTCCATAGTCCCGTCACACTCCCCTTAGCAACCTTCTCCGATCCACGTCAATCTACCTTCGTCATCCGCCTCATGCGGGTGACGATGATCCGGATCAGCACGGAGAAGGAAATCCGGCGGATGGAGCTGAAGTCCAAGATCGAGGTATGGCAGGAAGGCAGTCCGCGTATCACGCTTGGTGAGGAAAGACCGGTCGGCGGGACTCACGGTGCGAACGGTACTGGCCGTCAATACTCATCTCACGCTGCAGCCACTCCGGTAACCGGAGCAACCGGTCGACGACCGAGTACATCCGGCGGCGAGCGGAGACGATCCTTCTCCGAGAGACGATCATCCTTCCTCCGACGTCGACCATCGACAGAACCAGCAGCATTGGAGCCCGAACCGACGCCGGTGACCCAATCGAACGGACCGACCATCCCGCCGATCACCGAAGAACCGCAAGAAGAACTACCCCCTTCTGCCTCACCAGATGAGCGAATCGCACCCCTCCCACTCGATGCTACCGACGTCCACCTGATGGGACAACTCACCATCTCCCCATCCACCTCGGGCGGTTCTATGACCGCCCTCCGAACACTTGTCCAGAGCTTCACCACGCCCGAGATCTCGATTAGCTACGTCTTAGAAGTGGGGTTGCAGCCCAAGAAGGGAGCTGTGAGGGAAGCATTCAGTCATGTTTGGGGAGGCGGACTGGTGGAAGTTGTTCTGGGAGCTAGATGATCTGTTGTGCTGCATGATTGTTGTAGGTTGTATGCATTTTGGGCTCGTGGGCTGCAATGCACCGCTTCCTTCGGCTCGAAGATTATCACTAATCCCGACCGTGAAATGTCTGCCACCATGTTGCCCGAGATTTGTCCGAAACGCCGCAAGCCTGAGCTTTCCGGTTGCTTCTGCTTATTGTAAGAAATCAACGAGCGGTTCTCGGGCTCGCTCTCATCCTTATTCCTCAAGAAGCAAAATGGCGTCTGCAAGAGGTGAGTCTCGACTTTCATGTACTGTGACATGCGTACGCTCTGTGTCTGTATCCCAAATCCCAGCGTCACCTCCTCACCGATACGTTTCGACCGAGAATGAAATCCCGTGCCAAGGGCCTTGGCACTGCGGCTGGTTTGAGGGAAGACAAAGATAGACGGTCGAGGTTCATTTGACGGACCGAAGCTGGACTGTCAGGGGACTGATGTCTGCTCTGCTGTGGGGACCTCTCGTTGCTCCTACTTCTCCCCAACTCATCGCTCCGCTCGGAATCTTGCTATGGTCGAGTCTGTGCTGATGATGTAACGCCCACTTTAGGCCTCGCCTCCGATCGCCGCAAGTCTAGGAAGGCACACTTTGCTGCTTCCTCCGGTATCAAGCGCAAGATCATGTCTTCGTCGCTGAGCAAAGATCTGCGGGGCAAGCACTCGGTGGGTTCCGCCTTCCTTGTCCTTGATAGCCGGTCCTCGCATCAGCTATTTGAAGGATAACGTTGAGAAGCTGGAGATCATGCTGATAGCGCACAGACACGGTCAATGCCGATCAGGAAGGATGACGAGGTGTTGATTGTCCGGGGGAAATATAAGGGTAGAGAGGGGAAGGTCATCCAGGTGAGCACCAGTTCCTGTTGAAGAAGGGGTAGAGGCGCCATAGCAGCCGAATTCGCTGCTCTGTTGAGCCAGCCCCCTCCTTCCTTCTCATCACCGGTTCAAGCGTTGATTTCCTGAACAGGTGTACCGCAAGAAATGGGTGATCCACGTCGAGCGAGTCACCGTGGAGAAGTCGAATGCTGCGACCGTGCCCGTCGGTATCAGCCCTTCCAACGTCGTCATCACCAGCCTGAAGGTGAGCTCGGCTCTTGCATCTGGCCGCTGGGATTCATGGTGCTGGCTCGAATGCTGGAGCGAGTGCGGGCCTTTGAGACAGTTGCTGATGGCTACCTCAGCTCGACAGCGACCGACGCGCAATTCTGGAACGTAAAGGGAAGAAGGCGACGGAGAGCAAGGAGGCGAAGGGAGAGTCTGGCGACGTTGAGATGGTCGAGTAGACGTGGGCTTGGATGCATACCTTTTTACGAGCACGGGTAGCGCCTCTTTGGCTGCTGCGGTGTTTGTGTGTGGTCAGCAGCAGCCTCGCAGAGTCACGGGGAGGCTTGAAATTGCGCTTCTGGGTCGGTCCTTCGCTCCGCTTTGAAGCGAAGAGGTACCGAGTGGCATCACAGTTCCTGCCGGTTTGTGGTAATCTTGATCTTAGCATTGGCTTCTCGTGATCCTTCTCTCTTCAATTCCCATTGGGGTCCGCGCTGTAGCACCGACATAATCACCAGAGACACACACGGTTCGAGATAGATTCCCCACTTCATTCGCTCGCGGTACTCCATCCCACAAAATGAAATTATAAGGTAGTCTTCCCTCAGTCCGGACATATCCAGTCTTCCTCAATCACCTGTTCCTATCCCGGTCTCCTTAGTCCAGCCGACTCCGTCTCTTATGACATGCCTCCCCGATCGCTCCCCACCTGGCCCCCCTCCCTGACAGTCGAACAACTTGACTACCTCCTCCTCCTCTCCACAACCTATGCCCTCTCCCACGGCTTCACCCTCCTACCCCCCTCTTCCCCTACCCCACCAACCCACACCTTCTCCGCACCCCTATCCCTCTTCCCATCCCCCTTCCCCCGAACCTTATATCAACTCGCCAAGGAGATTCAGCCGATTTATAATGCGCTCTATGCGAGAATAGCGTTGGACTGGGAGTTTCTGGATAGGGTCATGGGAGGGAGCGTTAGTAAGGTTGATAGTTTTCAAGGCGAGCTTTGGAGGGGCTGGAGGAGGATTAGGGAGGAGCTCGTTCAAGTGGGTCTTCGTTTTCTTGGGGTACTGAGAGGATGAGACTGAGGAGGAGTAGCCGGTCCAGCTGGGGATATTCCGCTCGGATTATCTGTTACATGATTCCGACCCGGGCTCAGAGCTCGAGCTCAAACAGGTCGAGTTCAATACCATCGCTGCGTCCTTTGGCGCTCTGAGTCAACGGGCAGGCGAAATGCATCGGTGAGAATCCCCTTTCGTTTCCCGATTGTCGTGATGCCGGACTGAGGGAAAGCGCAGGTATCTAGCCCAAGCGACACATTCATACTTCTCCGTCTCGCCCCACCTGAGCGACCTCCCGAACTTTCCCGAGAACGACTCGCTGAAGCAGATCGCGGCGGGTCTGGCGGAGGGATGGAGAGCTTATGGGAAGGACGAGGCGGCGGTGCTGTTCGTTGTGCAGGAAGGGGAGAGGAATGTGTTCGATCAGCGATGGCTGGAGTTTGAGCTATTGGAAGCGTGAGTGGTCCAGAATCTTTCCACCTCAATGCTGATCGCTTGTCCACCGCAGCCATAGCATCCATGCAATCCGACATACCTTTTCCGAGCTGGCGGATCTGGCCCAGATCGACCGAACCACCAAGACCCTTCTCCTACCCTCACCGCTTTTACCCGACGACGCCCCGACGGAAATCGCGGTCATCTACTATCGATCCGCATACACCCCTTCCGACTACCCTACCTCTGCAGAATGGACAACCCGTCTCCTCCTCGAGCGATCACGTGCGATCAAATGCCCCTCCATGGCACTCCAGCTCGCTGGTGCCAAGAAGATCCAACAAGTCCTGTGTGAACCTGGGGTACTCGAGGATTTCTTGCTCTCGCCTGGACGGCCTGACGTGGGCTTCGGTGAAGGAGCGGGGAGCTTGACGATGGCCGATGTGGAGAAACTCCGGCAAACGTGGATCGGGTTGTGGCCGATGGATAATTCGGAGTTGGGGCAGAGGGCGTATAAGATGGTCATGGAGGAACCGGAACGATTCGTTTTGAAACCTCAACGGGAAGGAGGGGGTAACAATATCTACCGGACCGACATCCCACCCGCGCTGGAGGCTTTGGCAAAGGGTCACCGATCGCACGGGGAGCCTGAGAAGAAGGAGGGGTATATCCTGATGGAGCTCATCAAGCCTCCGCAGGGGATCAGTAATTGGTTGGTACGAGGAGGGGAGAGTAAGGCTAGGAAGGCGGATGTGGTTAGTGAGTTGGGAGTCTATGGGGTTATGTTGTTTGGTGATGGTGGTGGGGAGGAGGTGGTGAATAGGGGAGCGGGGACGCTGTTGAGGACGAAAGGGAGGGAGAGCGATGAGGGGGGTGTGGCTATTGGTGAGTTTGCAAACACTTGGTCAGAGTCAGGAGTGGCTGATGGGTGGGCAGGGATCAGCTCGATCGATAGTCCGCTGCTTTTAGATTAGATTAATAGAGTAAAGACAATGCATGGCCAGTACAGCGGTCGAGTCGGCTATGAATGGGATGCTCGAAGCTTCTCTGAGATGCACTTCGGGCAGAGATTTTATCACGCTGGCTAATGTAGCTTTCGTTAAAGTCCGCTTTCCCACGGATGATCGCCCGAGGCCCGAGATCACGCGCCTCCTCATTTTGACCGTCGGCCGCGGACTCGGACCTGTAACAAAGACGGCCAAGATCTACCACGACATTCACACTCAAACCCCTCTCGCCATGTCGACGACCAGGACAAAGAGCAGACGACGGAGCTCGAGCGTCACAAATGCTCTTCGGTGAGCTATCTTTCTAATGTTTCGCTTCCAGCTCATGGCTCACAGGCAAATCCCACTGAACCAGCAACAACATGAGGGATCGTGAGGTTTTCCATATGGCGAAGGGGACATGACACTGATTGTACGTTCCTGGGTCGTGTAGGTCCGAAGTCAAACCTATCCCAGGCCAACCTAGAAGTCGACGGAACAGAGATGAGCTGCCGGAGATGTACAAGTCGAGGGGTTTTTGGGATGATGTGAAGACGGGGAGATGGTTGCTCATTCCAGGTGGGCGCCTAGCCCTCATTCTCCTCCTATCCCTCGTCTACTCCTCATTGCCCGTAAGGGATGATTATTTTCCTGCCTACTTGACCTGGTCCAGGGTTCTGGCAAAGCCCAGTGAATGCTTTGACGGTACGGAGCTCGTCATAGCAAGTTATACACCACCACGTCCCCGTCTATATGCTGCCGGTCTCTCCTACCCGACCCGCTTCACCCGCAAAGCGGCACTGACCCCAGCCCAGAATCGGCCTTCAAGATTATGCTTATCCCCATCCTGCTCTACGGGAACCACCGTCTCCTCACCAACTTCGGCGTTCTGGACCCGTCCTCCCCCAACCCTTTCGAGAAGTTCCTCTTCCCAAGCTACAGGCTGCCGAATGGGATGTATATCAAGGGACGGGCGGATCTCCTGTTTTTCGCAAACTATATCGTCTTTTGGACTTTGTGAGATCTCACGCTGGACTTGCGAATGAAGGTCAGGCTGATGGGAGTAGTGTCAGACAGTTTATGACTATCCATGTACTGCGGCCTATGGCGGTAGCGTTGGGGATCAAAGGGAGCAAGATCGAGCGTTTCACTGAACGTAGGTCTATCTCGTAGGACTCAAGCTGACGGCGCAGAGGGCTATGCGTTTTTCTACTTTGCCATCCTGGGATCGTGCGGCTTCGTGCGTTCGGCTTTCCTTCCTATATCCAGCTGACCCGGTTTGCAGTGCGTCCTGCGCGAGCTTCCATCATGGTGTATGTCGCAGCAGTCCGTCGGCTGCTGAGCTGATATCACGCAGATTTCCAGACAGAGCACATGTGGCTCGGATATCCGTTCCAACAGATGTCCTTCGAGCTCAAGACCTATTACCTCATGCAAGCCTCGTATTGGATGCAACAGCTCATCATCCTCGTCATGGGGGTCGAGAGGCCGAGAAAGGATTTCCCGGAGCTTGTCGCGCATGTAGGTGTACATTGTCGAAACGGGGTGAGACGCTCATTAAAGAAAGCATCTTGTCTCGTTATGGCTCATCTTTTGGAGTTACAACGTTTGGGTGAGTATTTGGAATGGCAGCCCGAGGCTGATAGAACAGCTCACTCATATTGGCGTCTGCGTCTTCGTCACTATGGATGTGTCGGATGTCTTCCTGGCTGTAAGCGGACTAGACCTAACCTCAAAGATCTTGCTGATGTGATACACAGCTGGCCAAGTGCATCAACTATGTCAACGAGGCCTGGTCTACACCCGGGTTCGCGTGGTTCGTCGTGGTCTGGACGTAAGTATCGACCTAGTTGCTGTTTCCTCTCGCTTCTCGCTGACCCAATCAGATATATGCGGCATTACCTCAATCTCAAGCTGCTATGGTCGGTGTACACCGAGTTTGATCTGATACCGTGCGTCAACCCAATGCTTCCCAGAAGGTCAAAGTGGCTCACGATTCTCAGAGAAAACGAGAGAAATCTGTTCAGCCCTCGTGAAGACCGCTGGCTCGTTTGGTGGTAAGACATTGGATAGGATGGTATGTAGCGCTAAAGAACACCCAGGATGAAGTGGCAGGTCTTCATACCGATCCTCTTTCTCCAGATCCTCAACCTCTACTGGTACTTCCTCATCCTGCGGATCCTCTTTAGGTGAGTAGTGATGACCGAGTCGAGGTGCTGACACAGAATAGATCCTTGTTCAGTAAGGAACAGCCGCGGGACGAGCGGTCGGATGATGAGGATGAGGGGGAGGAGCCGGAGCTGAGTACAGCGGAAAAGTTGTGGTCTCTGAAAGGGGAAAAGGTCGAATGAATCCATAATTCCTATACTGTACTACACTTATAAGGCTAATCCAATACTATGTCATCGATATGTGCCCGCACTCGCCACGTTTCCTACCGTTCCGTTTGGTGCCATTGGAAGCAGCTGCTTTAATTGCTGTGTTCACTATCTCGTGCTTGTTGTGGTAGCTAGACATCCGGGAGGTTTCAGTCCGCGAAGTTGTTGAATGACGCCTCAGGTCATGGAGCACAATACCGGGTGACTATAGCCCGGCAGAAAACCTGTTCCTCCCCACACAATGGCCAACGGTACCGACCCCACTACCCTGATCAACGGGGATGGTCACCCACCACTCCTAGACCGCGACTGGGAGACGTCTCCAATGTACCTCGCCCTCTCTTCCCGACTAGCGAAGACCGAGTCCACCCTCTCATCCCTCTCGGCCCAGGTCAGCCAGCTCTCGCAATTGGTCAAAGCTGCTCTTCCGGCCTCGCCCACCGCGCCGACTCGACCTCAACATATTTTCTCCCCTTTTGACCCGCCTCCTCCTTGCTCATCATTCGTTCCCGTCTCCGCCTCCTCGACTTTCGCCTCAGCAGAGTCTGATCCCGCCATAGCAGCCCTCACTCAGCAGATTTCGGCTCTTTCCACAAGCGTCGCCCAGCTGCAACGTCTCCAGCAATCCCAATCCAAAATCACGCGCCAGAACTCCACTATCCAGGACGACCGTACTCCCGGTCATATACCGCACAGCGTCCCCATGCCTCGACATCTCCAGGACTTCGTCTCTGGTTCAATGACCACGCCAAACGTCGCTGCGAGCTTCATGAGTCCCGGGCCGATAGGCTCGAGTCGACCGAATAGTAACCGAAGTATCTCGTCAAGTGTGATCCGAGGGAACGGGGATGGTGGGAAATGGGGATCGTCGAATGGGAATGGATGGACCAGTCCCGGTCCAGGTCAAGGGGTGAACGGGGGAATGATGAGCCGTTCTGGAAGTGGGAGTGGACTGAACGTCAGCGCACCCGGCGGTGCTGCCACGCCGGGGGCAGGGATCGTGGTGACCAAGTGGGAGCATTTGAATCTCAGCGTGGAGCTTTTGAGGTCTATAGCGAAGTATGGGTATGTGCGGGTTGTGCGAGGTCTGAGTAGTGCTGATGGGTTTGGGGACAGGATTGGACCACCGAATAAGATCCAGACGAGAGCTCTACCGTTCATGCTGAAGGGCTCGGATATCATTGCGCAAGCCCCGCCTACTCAGGAGCGCATCATTTCATAGTAAGTCACTTCGCTAATCGGAAAGGTATGATACTGAAGATTGGCACGAAGTGTGATACCCGCTCTCCAGCTTTGCCTGTCTCTGCCACAGCAGAGCGGACCATATCGCGGACCTAATGCCATCATCGTCACCACTACCGTCGACCAAGCGACACAGTGTCACAAGCGTGAGTCCCGTTGAGCCCTAAAGTTGTCGATGTCGTTGATGCTGAGCCCAGTGATACGAAATGTTGGAGGACCTTTGGGGATCCGCTCATCGCTAGCAGCGGGCGCTGCAGGGTCGAGCGGATTGCCGAGCGAGGTCGCGGCTATGCAGAGGGATGCGCCGCATCTGCTAATTGGGACACCTGGGAAGATCAACGAGGTCATGAGCAGTCGAGGTGGACTCAGCGGTAGCGAGGTCCGGCTATTGATTGTGGGTCCAGCGAGCACTTCAAGGGCCACAGGCTGACGCACCGCAGCTTGACGAGGTGGACCAGTTAATTGTGAGCTGCTCGTTGTGGCGGTATATGACTATGCTGATCGTGGACCAAGGCTCGAAATCTTCATGAGAATGTCCTCAGCTTGGCGAAGTTGCTCCCTGCACCTGGACGAGGCGGGAGTACGGGCCCTCTTACTCCGGGCGGACCCATGGCACCCTTCTCGCCCGGCGGTATGGGCGTGACCAGTCCTCTAGATCCCGGTCGCGACTCCCCGTTTAACCCTGCGAGCAAGACGCCGTTTCCACAGCTTTCACGATTCGGTGCGCCCGGAGCTCCATTGTCAAACGGGAATCTCTCCTCATCCTCTACTATCGAGCGTCAGACATGCCTGTTGTGCGCAACCTCCCGCTTGTGTGAACGATGTCTGACTGGTCTAGCTCCAATACTGTTCCGACCGATGTCATCAACTTCTCTCAGTCCCTTCAAGTGCGGGACCCGGTCCGCGTTCTCGTTCGGCGGGAAGGCGGAAACAACTCGCAAGAGTCCGTCTCCTCGGTCACTCCCGGTATCAACCTCAAACACACCTACGTCTACCTGTCCATCACCGGATCCGCACGATCGGATGGTCCCCTTCCGCCTGACAATGGACCAGGCACGATCGGTTCGGGACGAAGCAACGGTCAGCCGAGCGAGGAGTCGAGTCGAGCCAAGGAGTACAAGTTGGACATGTTGGTCAAAATGCTCGATGACTATCCGCTCTGGCAGGCTGTGATCCATGTCGGGAGTCTATCGATGCTCGAGGCGGTCATGGTGGGGTCCTCGCCTCTCACTTGTACCTGACCTGACTTTGCTCTCAGAACAAGCTGGGCAACCGACAATGGGATACGCTGCACCTGGTAAGTGATTCTGCTGAAGACTCATGGTTCTGCTCACACCCCATCTAGGCGCCTGATATGCTTCCCACCCAAAAGAAGGCCGTGCTGCAGCGATGGCGCTCGTCGATAGTCGGGAGCGGACCTCGCTTCCTCATCGTCTTTGACGTGAACGTCCATCCTCCTGAGATCCCCTGGTCTCCCCTCGTCATCAACTTCGACCTTCCCCGATCCGTCGAAAACTACGCCAATCGAGCAGCAGCGGCTGTCCCGCCGGCGAAACGACAGGGTGCTCCGGTCAATGGTGTCATCGTCAACTTCGTGCAGGCTGCCGGAGGGGATGTGGAGATGCTCCGCTCAACGGAGTGTGCCTATCGCTTCAAGGTGGGTCATGCCGTCTTCCACATCGAAATGAAGCTGAGGAGGACTCAGTCGGCAGAAATACCGACGGTCTTCCACGACCTGTTCCAACATTAGACGTCATTATGTCGTTTCGATATCGGATTCACATCTCTAGCATCTATAGACTGTATTGATTGTATCCATACCCATCTGCATGTAGCTATCGCTATGGATTTCTGCGCTGGAGCCCATTGAGCGGACTTGCCCCGATCTCCGTCCCCACGTCACTCTCGATCGCACTGATCGATGGGCCGGGACCGTCAAGCGGAAGTCCTCTAGACCACTTCGTATAGTCATAATCCCGTATCGATCACCATGGCAAGCAGCCGCGTCGTGCCCTACATGATCGCAGGCGGTGTCGGTGAGCTCTCTTCCCTTCCTTTCACGGTTCCCACCGGAAACGTCATTCGATCGTGTGCGCTCATCCCCTGTGTGGTGGTTAGGTATCGTAGGAGGATACTACGTCTTCAACCCGTCTTTCCAAGAGCTTTCCGGAAAAGGCCCAGCTCCAGGACCAATCAAAGATGGTAGAAGCCAGAGTGTACAGGAGGATCGGCACGACGACGGGTACGTCGGCTCCTCTTCATTTGGAAGGAATGGGTATGAAGAGCTGATATGAGCAGGACCCCGTCAGCGAGCTCACCGCTACCATCGTTGAGGACAGGGGGCGCTTCACCGGTCAAGAATGATGGGCCGACTGTAGCGGGGACGTCTCCGAGTTCCAGGGCCGGTTATTCCGGTATGTCCACATTTTCCATCTCTTCCCCGTGCGAAAGTGAAGATAGCATATCTAAGCAAATGGAAGAGGCAGCGAGGCTGATGGTGGTGCTTCAACGTAGCGGACCACGATGTGGAGATTCGCGCGAACCCCAAGGAGCAGGATGGGACGAGTGGGGGTGGTGTGGGGGTTGCGGAGATGAGGGAGAGGAAGATGGAGGGCAGGGGCTTGCCTAGTCCTCAGGTGGGTCTGAGTCCGCCCACATATCTAGCACAAGCTGATTAAAGATCTCCTTCCCCCTCCTCCCCCCTATTCTACTCTTCCACGTCGGTGCCCTTTCTGTGCCCGACTTCTCCTCGGCCGAATGATCCTCGCTGTGCTGGGAATACAATCCGTATAGGGCGGAGATACCCCTGCACGACCTGTTCAGAAGCAATCACCTTATAACGATGGTGAGAGCGTCAAGCAGTCGGTCGCACAGCCGGAGGGAGGGAAGCCTTCCGAGAAGTCTGCCGTGAGCAAATCTTCTTGGTTCGGAGCGCGGTCTTGAGCTTGGAGAGGGACGTCCCGGGGTGGGACAGCCTTGATGGGAGTGAGTTATAGGGGAAGTGACGCTGCATGTCCGATGCAATGTCTAGCGCAAAAGGGATTCACTTTTGTATCGACTCGATCTCCGAGAGTTCTACGCTGCAAGACCTGCTGCTGTTATGCTGTCATATCTTGAATTGATTTCCGCAGAAAGCCTGAACAAAAAGCTCCTTGTCCTTTTCTGCCTTTTTTGTCCTTCCGAGCCACATCTCTTTAAGTCTAATCTCATTCGTCCTCTCAAGGATGCTTCGATTATGTACGGATACAGCACAGACACGACCAAAGGGGTGGGAGGAAGATTATTGATTGTTTCAGGTTGTCGTCTTGCCGTCTCCTCGTTACGAACAGGGAGACCTCCAAACGGATCGATCCTCAAGACCTGATCGTCCGGCTTCCTACGCTTGAAGTCGACCTAGCTCGCCATGCCTTCACGCGACCTATCGTCAGCTATCGGTCTCCTCCGTATCCTATCCATCACCCAAGTCGCCCTTTTACTCCTCGCAGGCCTCTTCCTCAAGCTCGTGCGCTACTACCTGATCCGACCCCTCACCTCGCCTCTCCGGTTCCTCCAATGTCCACCCGGAGGGACCGGTGTCTGGGGCCACTTCCCCAACATGATCGAGTCCGCCCTCTCCTCTCCTCTCCTCCTTCCCAAGCTGATCCAAGAATAGCTATTACAACGGCGACGAGATCGATGACTGGGTCGACACCTACGGTCCCACGTTCATGATCCGCGGGATATTCTACGCAAACCACCGTCTGTTCACGATCGATCCCCGTACCATCCACCATATCATGTCCCAGCCGAACCTCTATGGAAAACCGGCGCTGCTCAGACGCGTGATGAGTCGATATATGAAGGAGGGGCTCTTGGTCGCAGAGGGGCAACGGCATAGGGTCCAGAGGAAAGTTACGCAGAAGGTCTTTTCGTCAAAGGCGATGAGAGATATGGTGGATGTCGTGGAGGTCAAGGCGAATCAGGCGGGTCGTCCCTCCAAGTTCTCACCCAGGGATGCTGATACGGATTGATTTTGCAGCTCACAGAAGTCTTTCAGGAGCTCTGTACCGACCCGACCTTCTCCGTGCCATTTGCGAAGTACCCGCCCGCGGAGAACGCGCCGCTGAACACGAGGGTCATGGACGTATACGATGCAGCCTCACGCTCGACATACGACATCATCGGCGAGATCGCCATTGATCACCGTTTCGACTCGCTCGGAAAACCCGATGGTCGGCGGAGATCTGTTCGAGAAATACGTGCATATGCAGCAGGTCGTCCCGGGAAGTCAGGGGTTCCGGCAGGAGATCAGTGCGCTCTACCCGGCTCTCGATAAGATTTGGGTGGGTCCACTATCTCAAGGCAGGATGGAGGTATTGACGGCGGTGGTATGGTAGCCGACGGAGAATTCGAGGAGAGTGGACGCGGCGTTGCTACCGCTCGACGCGCTGGCAGAAGCGAAGGTCGCGGAACGGAGACGGGAGATACTCGAGGGAAAGAGGTCGGACAGTCGGGATCTTCTCACCCTCATGCGTGCGTCGGAGCATTTTTCCTTCGCTGCCATTCGAGACTGATTCGGACTAGTGCGTACAAATATGGCGAAAGATACACCTGAGGATATGAAGCTGTACGATTCGGAGATCACCGGTCAACTCAATACCTTCCTCTTCGCAGGGTCAGATACCACCGCGTACGTGATCCACTTTCCAACTTTGCACGATATTGACATCCGTAGCGGTACTATCGCCTGGGCTCTTCATCGACTCGCTACCAACCCTGATGTGCAAGATCGACTCCGCGCCGAATGCTTGAGCTATGGCGAGGGTCTACCTTTCGAGCAGATGGATACGTTACCGTATCTGAATGCGGTGGTCATGGAGACATTGCGGATGAATCCATCTATTCCCAGCACCGTGAATCGTGATCCGGGTTTTTGGCGTCTATGCTGAAGCCTCGCAGATCCGAGAAGCTATGAAGGATGACGTGATTCCTCTGGCTACGCCGATCGTCCTTAGATCCGGCAAGACTGTATCTTCCATCAAGATTCGCAAAGGCCAACTCGTACGTTTCCTCCCTTCCTTGAGAATCTCCACTTGACCAGAACAGGTGCATCTACCGATCGAGAATCTCAACATGGCCCGCTCGATTTGGGGTCCCGACGCCCGAACCTTCGACCCCTCCCGATGGCTCGAACCCGACTCAACCCTATCCGGATCGGAGAAATCCACCTCGTCTCGTTCCATCCCGCGAGAAGGTCCCGGCGTCTGGCCAGACATCATGACCTTCATCGACGGTCCTCGCCGATGTGTTGGGTACAAACTCGCGCTCATCGAGGTCAAGATCACCATCTTTAATCTGGTCAGGGCATTCGTCTTTTCGCCGGTTGAGGGGAAGAAGATATACAAGTGGAATTTGTGAGTCTGCAAACATCGGATTGTGGATGTGGACTGATGGGTGGGGATAGGTTTAGTACGAGGCCGTTTGTGGGGGGAGAGCTGAGGACGAAGGGGTCGAGTTTGCCGTTGCTCGTCAGGCCTTACAAGGGGTAGTTTGGCACGAACTTTGGGCCTTTGCGCCTTGCGCACAGCCGATCAGACAGGAACGCAACTAATGGAATCTTCCTGGTTGCGGACCGAACCGGAGCTCGCAGCTATATTCGGAGGCGGAAAGATGGTGCTGATTCCTGGAAGCCCTCGACATTTCCAACTATCCGTCTCGTAATGTATAGATGCATGAGCAACCGAATATGCACAGCCGACCTCGCACTCGCGATCAGAATGTCTCCTCCTCGTCATTGGCAAGCTCATGCTCGCCGTCCTCGCCCTCGACCGCATGTCCATTGTCAGGCACCTGACTATCGTCAGCTCCTCATCCGGTAAAAGGCACGATCAGCTCACCTCGAATCCCTCCTAAACGGTATTAGGTCCTGCCATCAGCGAAGCCACGCTTGCGGAATGAAGCGAGACGTGCCACCGTCGAGTACAGTATCTCCTGTAACTTCGCCAATGTATCCCGCTCACCCACCTCGATCCCCTCAATCGTCGTCCGTTGTTGCACGATAAGCTCGATATTGCGCAGTTCTACCTCGCCTCACATCAGCCACACCTCCACTACCTCCTAGCTCTGCACCCACTGTCGAAGTAGAAATCCCTCTCCTTCTCCAACCCATCGCATGACGCCTCGATCTCTGCCACCTGCGCTCGAAGCTCGTTCATCTGTGCCGAAGAAGCTGTGGACACGGATCGCGGGCCGGCGGCGCTGATGGGTGTACGGGAATTTGTGCGGGCGGCAGAGACCGGTGCGCGTGAAGGTGGTGGTGCGGCTGGTACAATTCCGCCTCTGCTCCGTCAGCTGGAATAGGTTGGGATGACTCACGCTCGACCGACGGCGTCGTAGCCCTCTCCTCGGCTGTGGGTGTCCCAGTACTTCTTCATCCATTGTAGGAACTCGAGGTTGTCCTGCATCTTACACCTGTCATCATCAGCTCTGTCAGTTCCGAAAACACCAGAGGCGGAGTAGCTCACTTGACGAGCCGGTCAACGGGTAGAGGCTGTCATCATCAGCGCTGTCTGATGACGAGAGTACGATAGGAAAAGGACGTACTTTGTCGATACGGTGAGAGGTGAAGGCTTTTTGGAGGACCTTGAAGTTGTCCAGGTACTCATACTCCATCTTGGCGTTGAATTTCACTCGGTGTAAAGGGACGTCGCCTAGGGAAGTCAGCTTGAACTCAGCTAGGATCTGCGATGGTCTTGTGATCACAGTCGATTTCCCGGCGCCGATCAGCGGACTAACCGTATATAGAGTCGATGACCTATGTTTGACGAACGATAGCTCAGCGATGACCTGACGAAGGGAGCTGCCCTACTCACTTGACAATAGATTGATCCGGTCCCACATTGCTCGAGCTTGGTGATCACCTGCGGGGCTAGCAGCTCGTTGAGCCATGCCAGAAGCTCTCCTCGTGCTGAGGGAATCGTCAACCCTTGCCCAAGGTACGGATAGCTCCTCGCTCGTCAAGCTGTGAAGCACACAAGGTGAGAGTGACTCACACTCCCCCACATAGACAGACATCGCGGATCAACAGCCCCTTTCAGCTGGACTTCTTAGCTCTGGAAGAGTAATTCAGGGTAGATCCGCTGTGCAAGGCCGATGCGGCTAATCTGAAATCAGTGTCAAGCAGGTCGGATGAGTTGCCGAGGTGGGTGTCTCGTTCTACCTCGCAAATTCAAAGCAAAGGCATGTGACACGCGCACAGACGCGACAGGACCCAATGATTTCTGCCCCTTATCTACTCACCCCGAATAAGCCAAGTTGGTTCCGTCCATCGTGGCAGCGCCATCCTTTGAAGGTGGTAATTCACATGGATGACAGGGCTCATCGGCCATTGAAGGTCCCTCTAGATTGGTAGTCTCGGAATGGGGGAACCACTCAAGTGCATACCTGCTTCCAGTCACTACTTCCCCGAAACTCTCATAGCCTCGCCATCCTCCGCGACAGTCCACATGATCCTCACCACCCTCTCCGCCCTAATCTTCTTCGTACACCCCGCCCTATCCGCCAACATCCCTTCCCTTCCCACAGGATGGGAGTTTTTTGGCTGCCTCATCGAGTCTCCGGGTACTCGTGTACTCAATGAAACATGTGCGTACTCCCCTTTGCCCCATCACTAGCTGACTGGTAGCAGTCTACCAATCGACGCAGATGACCATTGGGATTTGCGTCACCTATTGCGCGGCTAAGGGCTTGCATTTCGCTGGGACTGGTAAGTTCGACAGTTCTCTTCCGTTGATCCGCAAGCTGAGGATAGTATGCCAGAGACCGGTATCCAGTGCTTCTGTGGGAACTCCGTGACTAGTTTCGACGCCACGAGTGAGGCATCGTGCGCAACCCCTTGTGCCGGAGACCGGACGCAGATGTGTGGTGGTAACGGATACACGACTTTCTTTCGCCTATCGCCATTTGATCCGAGGAGCGTATCGTCGAGCGCGTCAGAAACTGCGTCGAGTAGCTTGATCGTGCAGTCCAGCACTATCGCGCGAAGCAACGCTGTTCCACCAATTACCAGCCTTGTCGAGGTCTCTTCCTCGACGTCGTCGAGCCTCGTCTCTTCCTCCTCCATGGCGACGACCAGCACCACGGTGCAAGTGAGTACCGCCTCAGATACTTCCACGGTCGTGGCAAGCGTAGAGTCCTCGACCGCTGCCTCGTCGTCCGCCGTGCTCGTAGCCACCTCCTCTGCTTCCGACTACATTGATTCCGTGAACTCGTCGTCCTCTACTTTCATCACAGACTCGATTTCCATCTCGCCTCTTCCAGAGCAATTCACACCCCTGTCCTCCATGATCCTCTCATCGTCCCAACCTTCGATCACTAGCGTCGCCAACTTTTCACGACGCCCAGCGGAGACGGCTACAGCCGGTCCAGTATGACCCCTTCGTTCTTCGAGGAGCGAGTGCTGACATCTCTCAGCTTGCGTCGGCGGGAAACCCTTTGCAGCCTCTTCCGTCGAATCTGCGGACGTGGGCGGTGATGATCTTGCTGTTGGTTGTCTTCGGGATATACACCATGTAAGGCCATACCTGGGTCTGCCGCGCCGGAGAAGAATAAGACAGCTTGCTGGGAGGCCACAAGTCGGTCGTTTCGCATTAGGAGCTCGTACTTGGCCGTCCAGCTTGACGAGTTCACCCCTTGAAACCAAGACAGACCCAGTACGCCTCACTCGATTCTGCTCCAGATCAGCTCCGATGACTGCCTCTCCGAGTGAACCCACCGCTCCTCGACTCCTTCGGTTTCTCCGTAACCACCTTCGCGAACCTTTTCCCCAGCTCCTCCCTCCTGAATTCGTCCAAATCAGGGTGCATAAAGAACTTCAACCTTCTCCCATCAGCTCCCTTCCCTCCTGATTGCGAAAGCACTCACACGAGATTCCCACCCGGAAACACCTTCCTCCCCCGTACTTCCTTGGCCACCTCATCTTCCCCAGCCTTCCTGAGCGCACCTACCGCGAACTCCGTAGCGGCGGTGACTAGATCGAGACTCGCTTGGACGTCTCGTAGTCGGACACCGGACATGGGTACCATCATATCGCTCAATACCGTATCCACGCCTTCCCTCTCCCGGTCCTCGTACTCCGATTGTATCTCCTCATCCAGGCCGAACCTCCTCGGTCGGTAGGCCTTGATCCGGTCTGTCAGTGTCTGTTGTACTTCGAAGCTCAGGAAGTCTCCCTTGACCACCTCGACTCCGGGGAGCGGGGTCATATCGAGTATGTCAACAGCGAAGACCCGTCCCGTCTCGCCCAGGAGGTGCGCGGCCACCTGACTCCACCCCCCAGGCGCAGCACCGAGGTCGACCACGAGCTTTTCGGGATCGAACTCCTTAGGTGGGGAGAGGAGGATTGGGTGGCGTTGGGAGAGGGAGAGGAGCTTAAATGATGAGCGGGATCGGTAGGCTGGGGCGGTCTCGGATTTGGGTGAGCTGGAGGGGTAAGATCGGAGCTTGAAGTAGGGGTCACGGGATTGGCGGGCGAGCCAGCGGGTCGAGGATGGAGTGGCCTTTGAGAAAGATGGTGAGGGCCGCATATGAGCCCAGTCTATATAATCTGGCAGCCAGGAATGGGAATTTCAGGGGATCCGTCCAGAAAGCGAAACCGCGGCGATCCCATTCAAGGGGGTTTCAGGTTTCCAACAAGGAGGTTGCTCAGTACGCAGGCGAGCAAAAGGAATGGATAGGCATGGGAAGGAGTTCTGGTGAACCCCGGACGTCCCAGGTATTTCTAACAATCCACCAGACTCCCGACGAGGAAGACCGCAGCATCAGGAAAAGAGAAGCTGCGTTGTGTGAGGTTCGAACTCACGCGGGATCTCTCCCATCGGGTTACTCAAGAGCTAAAAATCACTTAAGTCCGACACCTTAGACCGCTCGGTCAACAACGCGAATACGGGCGGGAGTCTTTGACTTGTATAAACAACTGGTGGGTTTATCCGACTAGAACCGACAGATCATCAGTCTATTGAACCATTTCAAAGCAAACGATCAGCGTTGAGTTCGAAAATTTGGTGGCTTGCAGGTCCGAGCGTTGCGCACAGACATGGTGATCAGGAACCCGATCGATAACGTAGCACAGGCTGACTGCTGCACAGGCTAACGCTTCCACGAAAAGGATAGCCTCGGCGAACGAGACGGCATTGCGAAACCTTCAGCTCGGCTTGCTCCTCGTCAACGTGAGGTCCTCCTCCGTGTCTTCCTGACCAGGCAAGACAAGCGAGGTTCCTATTGACGGACCGAGAACTAGCTTTTAGCCTTCGCCCTCCGCTTCTTCCTCTCACTGATCACCTCCCGATCCTTCATCCCCTCTAAGATGATTATCTTCCTCCATACATTCGCCCTCGGTGCGACCGCCGCTATATGGAGATGGTTCGTGCTCATCGGCACGCCTCGACGGAATGGCGGGAATGTCAAAGCTGGAGAGGATCTAGGGGGGAAGGGCGTGGTTGAATTGGCCTGGGATCTGTGCGTTGCTAGAGCGTTCTTGAAGCTGACGTCAGGGTTTACATGACATGGATCTGTATCCTCGGTAGCGCCATCCTTGGCGAATGGGTTTGGTGGTTCTATCTCCTCGTAAGGTCATACAACGTGCTTGGTCTCTCTCTGCTGACAAGCTTAGATTCCCGGGTTTGGGGCGTACAAAGCCTTCAATACGGTTCGCCCCCTGCTTGGCATGTTCCTACCAGGTATCTTCGGCGCAAGGCCGCCACGAGATGCGAATGAGGCAGCTGCCCAGGAGCAAGTGGGAGAGACGGAGTCGCGGAGGCAAGCGAAGTTGCGCACCCGGATGGAGAAGGGGGACAAACGGATACAACAAGTCCAGAAGCGATAATGCAACGCCCTATGCATGCCGATAGCATTCCCCTACTTCTTGACCACCTGATTCCGCTTCTCCCATTCCTTGGCGTACTCCTCCACACTCACCCCTTTCGCCTCGAGATACTCCTTCACCCCCTCCAACCCCGGCTCAGGACTCTTCATCCCTATCCCTCCCCTCTCCCAAGTCCCAAACAGCGCCTCCTTGACCGCCAATTCCCTCTCACTGAGCATCCCTCCCTCCGAAACCTCGTCCCGTGCCCGCTCAGACCATAGATCCTCATGTTTCTTGAACGTCCGCCAATACGTCGGTGCCGACCTCAACCTCTCCCTCTTATCAAGCTCACGTCCCACCGAGTTCGTATTCGCCCACTCGACGAGATTCTTCACCCCGCCGGCTCCCCGTTCGGCGGTACCGGAGAGTACGTCGTCGCGGTATTGTCGGTAGGGGATGAAGGAGGGATCGGAATAGGTATGTCGGAAAGCGTTCTCGAAGCCGGTGGAGATATCGTCCGGGGAGTGTAGGAATGAGGCGGAGGTGTGGTGGAGATCGACCAGATTACGGAGGACGGAGGGGTTTGCACCACGCTCGGAAGTGCGTATTCGGTTCCTGGGTTTGGGGTGTTTTGGGGATGGTCCGGCGACGGAAGAGGATGAGCGAGCGTGTGTGATGGACGTGTAGAGACGAGGGAGCGATCGAGTGCTAATGATTGACGGTGAGGAGATCATCCGTACCAGACGAATTCGGAGCATGCTGATGGAGAGGAAGCGGAAGACTGCGATCCGAGCTCTATAGCTATTTGAACTTCTGACCCGGAGAATGAGTTTATGTGACCAAATCACCCAATGTGGGAATTACAACTCCTTTGAATATTCGGCGCAAATCGTCAACGCCTTTGTCAACGTTTCCATTGATTATGTGTTTCAACTCCATCTGCTTCGCTCAGATTTGAGGCTAGAGCTTTGAGACCACCGCCATTCGCTGTGCAGAGACCACATCCCCTAGTCTGCATCATGTTATCCTTCCAGCAGAGCCATAAAATCACCCTCCCGCCATCGCCCACCACACCCCTTCTCCATCACGCATTCGTCTCACTATACTTCGTCCTGCTTCGTCTCGAGCCGCTACCAGGCCTGCCAAACGGCGTCGGATGGCCAAAAGGGCTACCGAGGACTTGAGTGAGGCGCCGGTCCGCGGGACTGGTTAAACGACGCAACTGTGGACGATCCTTCGTCTCTCTCTCTCTCTCCTTATCGATTGGCTAGGCTCGGGGAACAACTTTGAAGCCTTCAAGTTTTGTGTGAGGGGGCAAGAGACAAGTTCCGGTGGCCAAGGAACAATGTGAGGTGTGGATGCGCGAGCGTCATTGTCCCTCTCCGCGGACTTACAAGGCTATTCAGAGGAAGGTACGTCTATCCTTTCCTCTGCTTGTCTTCCTATTGATTTCTTCTAGATAAACTAGATGTGGGACGGCTGAAAGGTAGCCATAGACTGGAACGAGGGTACCGGCAACGGCCAATGGCAGAGGATCATCGATAACGCCCCTGACAGCGCCAAAGAAGACGCAGAGGCCAATGTCATGGGTGTGCACTCGTCTTCATGCTCTGGTCGCTACTCAAGTCTTCTCTAGCTGAAGTCTACCGGAGATGTCCTGAATGCGATGCTTTAGACCCTGTCTTCCGCAACAAGGACGGCCGCACAGCTTCCTTAAGGACGGACTCGAGTCAAAGCTACAACCCAACCCTTGCCGCATTCCTCAATACCCAGCCCATTCCTGCTTCCCCTGCAGCTTCCCCGCACAACACCGCACCAGTTGGACGGCGTGCTCATAGACTGTCTACAAGCCCATCTCCAACGGCATCCGAGCTAGAGGACAGGGAAGAGGAGATGATCGATGTTGAGGCTCGAATGCAAACCCCAGCACTCAATGTCTCGGCCTAGGGCGAACTCAACACTCTGTCTATCTCTGACAGGCTTCAGAGTGCGTTGCTACGGGGTGAATGAGGCTGCAGCTGATGGTCAGAGTGTCAGATAATTACGTGGAGGATGCAAGCAATGCTGATGTGTCGGTCTCCATGTCTGCTAGCGACTTTGTTGGCAGCGAACAAGCTTGGACGGAGAAGAAGGAGGCGGACATGAAGGAGCGGGCGCGCTACAGGGAGGAGCTACTGCAAGTGAAGAAGAGGAAGGCGGAGACCGCTAGCTTTGGGGAGAGAATGCGTGCTGCGGACATGTTGAGAAAGGACGATCCAAGCTTGTCTTGGGCTGAGGCGTTGAGGAAGGCTGCGGAGCTGATGGACAGCATTTGAGAGCAGTGCGTACATTGCCCTACAACGTCCATTCGTCGACGTTGACCTTGTCTTCCTCTAGCTCTAGCATTTCATCCACCAACCTCTCCCTTCGCCGATGCGACTCCATGATGTCTACTTCGTCTTGCCGCCTGATATAACGCCTCCGTCGCATCCTAGCCTCCCTCTGCATGATGTTCTCAACCTCTTCCTTGATCAAGGCGTCAAGCCATGTCGATATCAGGATGTTATGGAGGATGCAAGCCGCTTGGATGAACCCATGACCTCGAGCTTCGTCTTTGAGCGACTTGACTTTCTAGCGGAGGTAGCGGAGGCTAGACCAGCGAGCTTTTAGTATGTCAAATGCGTGCTCGACCTTGTCACGCGGTGTAGCTGCTTTACTCTTGAACTAGGCCTACAAGATCAACGCTCAAGTCTCAAGCTGTACTCACCGGTCTCCCCTGCAGGTCTGCATCTCCCCTTAGACAAGTAAACATGGCGATGATGTGGCGTATACAGGTGAAGCCAGAGTCTCCTAGGACGTATTCCCCATCATCAAAGTAATCGTCTGGATAGGTATGCAGTCGCGTTGACCTTTGAACACGCTTGTCGCTGGCGGATGCGCTGGAGCCCCAATGCAGGTAGCAAATACGCTAGGGAGGCGAAGCAGATGAGCTTAAAGTGAGTAGCTTCATAGTCAGTCAACAGCCAATGAATGATTTAGACGGATGAGATCGTCCCGCATGACGCCTTCCTTCGAGCCCTCATCATGCAGGCCGACCATGGATTGGTCGATACAACCCTGCTCATGATGAACCACACCTTTCTTAGCGCGATCGGAGGCGAAGCGCTTGTTCCTCAATACACTAGCGAGCCAGGTCAAGTCGCCGAGCAGATCATGGTATGTGGGGTGAAGATGAGGGGAGATGTCGATGTGAACGAGACGGACAAGAGGGTGCTAGAAGCGCTGTGAATGATTTTTCGACATGACTCTTGGTGTTTTTGCTGACGTGCACATGCCAGTTGAGATTCTCAACACATTATCCGCCAAAATATCGATAAATGCGATGCGGACCATGAGAAAGACCGACGAGACGCTGAATGCGTTCCTCGATTCATTGGAAAAGGGGAAGGAGAAAGGTAAAGAGTAGGATGAGTTCGTTACATTTCACGCGAGTTTCCATTTTGCGCAGCGAATCCGGTTCGGAGGATTTTCACAACCCCGTCTCCGAAGTGCCACACTCAGGGTCGAGGACTTACGTAAAATCTACTCGGCATCCACTCTCGAACCTTTCCCTTTATAGAAGTCAACTCCCTGGTGGAAAGCTTTTGCCTGTTGGAAGCCTTGGCCAATACGGCATTCTTTTTTGGTATACCGAAAGAGATAGCCTTGAAGTCTTTTTGGCTGTAGTATCGACCTTTGGCCCTCAAAGTTGTTCGGGTCTAGCGAGTCTGAACCTGCGAAAATCACGTGTTGGTTTGAGTGAAAAGCTCAAATTTACTTCGCAGCTGCGATCTATAATGAGACTCACGACGGTCATCGACTCACCAAGATGACGGCGATGATACCTACGCGGGAGCGAGACGTCCCTGGAAGTCTCTCTGACTTGATGAAGCTGCTTGATGGCCGGATACACCTCCTAGCATCGGAGGGAGATGAGCCACTGGGGACCGAATCTCTTCAAGCTACAAAAGACCTCTTTGATCTCGGTCCGTCCTCTCCTCCTATACACGAAGCTCAGCTGAGTCTGTCTTCTCGTAGGCGTATCCCTCGAACCCCTATCTCATCCCCACCTCCAACCCTTCCTCCTCTCTATCCTCCAACCCCCCCCAGTCTCGCTTCGCTCTTCGATACAGGCACCATCCGAACCCAAGCCGAAAGACGTCCTCCCCTACACGCCACTATCTGTCCTTACGATTGACGGATTGGATATTGAACAAATATGGCGACAGCTGGAGCTGCGAGCGGCGGGTGTGGGGCGGGTGATCAAGGAGGTTGGAGCGGGGGAGGCGGAGGCGGATGAGGATGACGAGGGGAATGGTGGGAGTGAGGGTGAGGAAGGGAGCGAGGGGGAGATGACGGTGGAGGAGTTTAAGCGGATGATCATGGAGGATGGGGAAAGTGAGGGGAGTGAGAGTGGGAGTGAGAGCGAGGGGAGTGATAGTGAGACGAGCGAGGATGAGGACAGTGGGGAGAGCGATGAGAGTTTGGATGGGAATGAATTTCGGCTGAAGGGAGAGCTTGGCGATGAGGAGGATGGAGATCTCAGCGACGAGGATGAGGAAGACGGCGATGTTGAGGTTGAAGAAGGCGATGAGGACGATAGCGAGGACGAGGAGAGAGAACTCGACGAGGACAACGAGATCATGGATGGGGACAGCCGATCCGCGTCAGACGAGGAGGTACTAGGCATCGACGGTATGGACGATGAAGCTCCTGGCAACGACAATACGGACGATGAAGCTCCCGGCGTCGACGAGGACGATGAGACAGCTCGTTTCGGAGCCGGCCCATCTCGCCGACGGAGCCGAAAGACCCATCCCACCCTCGACGACACCTTCTTCTCCATCGACGACTTCAACCGCCTCACCGAGGAGGCGGAAGCAGGGCGAGTCTCGGCAGGTCGGCTTGGAGGAGACGAAGATGACGAGGAGGAATTGGCGGATGTGGGGAGTATGATGCTGCAGGGTGGGGATCAGGAGGATTGTGAGTCCCTTGAGTGTACGCTTCAGGAGACGTGTGCTGATGCTCACAGCCGTCATGTACGGTGATTTCTTCGAGGCGCCAAAGGCAGCAACTTCAAGGAGAGCCGGCCCTATCAAGGGAAACGCAAACAAGGGGAGCAAGGGGAAAGGGAAACGCAAGGGACATGGGGTCCGCTTCGACGAGGAACAAGCAGAAGATGAGGGGATTGAGGAGGAAGCAGACGAGGAAGAAGACGATGGCAGAGGTATCATCGGTCGGCTAAAGGGGGACCTATTCGACGACGATGAGGAAGAGGCGGACGAGCAGAGTACGTCTTGCGTCATAACGTCATAACGCGTGACTGAGCTCATTCATCTAGACATGTCCACGCACGAACGGCGCCAGCTTGCGCTAGCCAAGCAGATCGCCGAGCTCGAGCAAGAAGCGATAGGGCCGAAAGACTGGACACTCCTCGGCGAGGCGTCTTCTCGCGCCCGACCCGAGAACTCGCTGCTCGAGGAGGATCTCGATTTCGAGCAGGTCGGCAAGGTCGTCCCGGTGGTCACGGAGGATACCGTGAAGACCCTTGAAGAGATGATCAAGACGCGGATACGAGATGTGAGCGACTCTCGGCAGATAGAGCTGATGGGTAGAACAACTTCAACTCGCCGATCCGGGTACGAGCGTACGAGCCAACGCCTTTCCTCCCATCACGATACTTCGAATTACAAGACAAGCAGTCTGAAAAGTCCCTCGCCCAAATCTACGAAGAGGAGTATCAGAACGCAGCTTCTGGAGGGAGAGCACGAGATCCACGGGACGAGAAGCTGAAGAATGAGCATGAGGAGATTGAGCGGTTATGGGGAGATATCTGTTACAAGCTCGATGCGCTGAGCAGCTTGAACTTCGTCCCGAAACAGGTGAATTCTCTCACAAGGCGTCCGCTGACAGTATATAGCCCAAAGCGCAAATCAATACGATCAGCAACCTTCCCACAACGACCCTCGAGTCCGCTCTCCCGCCTACGTCAGCTGCGACCACCCTCCTTGCCCCGGAAGAACTCTTCGCCCCGCCCAACGCATCAGCCCTCGTCTCGAGATCCGAGCTCACGCCCGAGGAGAAGCACCGGGCTCGGAGCAAATCCCGCAAGTCCAAGCAGGTGCAGACACGGAAGCTCAGCGGCATGACAGAGCTGTATGGGAAGAAGAAGGGGACCAAAGCGGAGAAAGATAGGGCTTTGGCGGGATTGGTCAAGACGGGCAAGGGGGTGACGGTGGTCGGGAAGGGGGGTAAGGGGACGGGGAAGGTGCGCAAGCGCGAGGAGGAGGTCGAGAGGAGCGATGGGAAGCGGTTGAAGCTGTAACATGCATCGCAAAAGCCGGTTCGAGAAGTCAGAGCTATCGGCTTTCTGCTGGAAGCCACGTGGGGGTACTCCGCGGGACCAGATCCACGTGAGATCGCAAGCGGCAAATCTCGTCACGATCGATGTCTTTTGACTTTTCGGTCTGCTAACTTCTGCTTTTCACGATATACGAATTCCGTCATGGCTGCTTCATGACGGAGCTCACGGCGCATCTCGACTTCTCATCTTCCGGCCTCATGACCCATGACTTCGGCTCAGATCGCCTCTTTAGTGTACCGAAGCAGCGCTACCATCGCTCCATCCACCTTTGCCCATGTTTTCGGACTCGTGCAAGGGTACTTGGCTCAATCGGCTCGTTTGACAGGCAGAGCCACTCATCCTTCAGTACGATATTCAGCTGCACACCAGGTGAGCCCTGAATGTATGGATCTTGTTCCCATTGCTGATTTTCCAGAAGAGATTTGCCCCCAGCTCCCACACCTTCTCCCAACGTCGATCCCCCGCTGTACAGCTCCGGCGATACGCTTCCGCCGCTCACGCATATGCCGAACCAGAGATCTCGCCGGAGCAAGCTTTCTTCCCCCTGGACGATTTCCCGACCCAGGAAGGCCAACCGCCAGATCAAATCGAACCTCCATCCGCGTCCCGATTCTTAACCCACACCGATCCACTCCCACTCGACGCTGGTCTCTTTTCCAAACGCAGCTTTCCCTTTCCCAATCGATCTGGGAACAATCTCCCGCCCAGTCCCGAATGGGCCCGCTTACCCCCGGCTTTCTACCCCGATCTCGTCGCCGGAAAGTACGAGACGGCCGAGGCGTTCCGGTCCGCCTGGCTTGCGCAAGGATGCGAGACGAAGCAGCTCGCGTCAAGGTGGACTCTCAGCACAGTCTTCGACCTGTGGCACCGAACAGGTGACGAAGCGAGCTGGAGGTGGTTGATCGGATTGATGCCTCAGCTGTTGAGGGAAGTGGAAATCCTGCCTTGGGTTGCCCCGTGTGTCCATGGCTTACACGGTCATGCCTTGGCGCACCTAGGAGAGTCAGCGGCGGAGGCTGAGCTCAGACTCGCTGAAGAGGGCCTGTGGGATTTGGGAGCGAGGTACACGGTATATCCAGCGGAGTGGGCGGTGATCGGACTGGGTTACGCGAAGCTTGGCGAGCACGTGCCGGCGACGAGATTTATGGCGTACGCCGTCAGGGAGCGCTTAAAGCGGTTGAAAAAGTACTATCCTCCGGACGAAACGAGGTTGTTTCAGGCGTATTGCGACTCGCTCCCTCGAAGCCGACTCCTCCCCTACCTTCTCGAGATCTTCGTCGCTTGTCGAGAACAGATTCAATCCCTCTTGGTGACGCCTGCGGTGCCTCACGATAGCACCCTCGCGTTTGTCGATATCTGGTACGACGCTCTGGTCGCCATCCCGCGGCCGATCAATTGGGCGGAAGAGCGACTCGCCAGTGATCGGTCCGGCTCAAGTCGATGGATCGTGTCGATATTGTTCGTGGCAATGGCGAGGACTGCGAGAACGGAGGAGTCCTTCCTGCTGTGGAGGCTACTGAAGGAGAATCAGATCACCACGCCGTCCGACGCGACAACACGGCTGGCCGCGGCGCTCTTGACATCCGGCTCGCGTAATCGTGCACTTCAGGTGTACTCACGTGACGACATACCCCATGTCGGCTTGTCACGAATGCTTGCGACATTCGCCAAAGTCGGCATGTACGATGAAGCGAGGGAAACCTTGCAAGAAATTACCGCTCGATTCAAACTCACCCGTGATGACTACCAGGCGATTGGTCGAGCTTATGCGGCAGAAGGCAATGTCAGGGCGACGAAATCCTCACTGATCGAAACGTACGGTCCGGTTCTACCTGAAGGCGCGATTGAAGTTCTGGTTCGAGCGAATTGCAATGCAAACGACGCAATCAGCGCCGAGGCATGTCTTGACGGCATTTCCCCGACAGTCGGTCAGATCAATCCCATCCTCGACCTGTACGCGGATCGCGGCGACCTCGCCTCGGCCATCAAGCTGTTTGGCAGATTGCTGGACAGCGGAGCCAAGCCTAACATGAAGACCTATACCGCCATCATAGCACTTTTCGCCAAGAGACTCGATATGAGTAACGTCGACCGCCTCCTGGCCACGATGCGAGCGAATGGGCTTGAGCCGGACAAAGTGGTCTGGGCTGCGGTCCTCAACGCCCACATCGATCGAGGTGACTGGCCTAGTGCGGCACAGAGGTGGCAATCTTTGCCGCCCGCGGTTAAGGCGGATTCCACCCTGATAGCGGCGATTCTCAGAGCTTTCGTGTACATTGCCGCGCCGACCGACCTCGTCATGTCACTGTTTCGGAAGTTGGAGCGGCCACAGAAACGTCAGTGGGCATTGGTAATACAGTCCGCGTCCGATAACGGTGACCTCGAGACCGCGAGAGATCTCTACGATGAGATGGACGTCAAAGGGGACCCCAAGCCGGATATCGTGACACTGTCAATTCTTCTGCATGGATATCTCCGCGACAGTGACGGTGAAAGCGCTCGTGCGGTGTATCACGAGATGCTCAAAAGACAGCTCGTTCCGAGCTCCATCACCTACTCCATGATCATACAGTCCTTCAACGCGACGCGGAGCCAGGAATCGCTTGAGCAAGCGCACGACTTTGCAATGTCGATCAACAGACTAGCCAAGAACGGGGGTCTCCCCGAGATTGGAGCGCAACGTGCGGCCGTCAACGAAAACCTCTTCTTGCCGCTCGTCACCGCTTCGGGCCAGCTTCGTCAGCCGGACGCCGCGAGCGCGTATTTCGAGCTTGCGAGGAATAATCAGGCTCCAAGCATCCCCCTGTTGACGGGTCTCCTCGACGCATATCGGCGGGCGGGTGACATTGACAAGGTACTTGAAATCTGGAAAGCGATCTTCGAATATGCGTGCGCTACCCCTGATCCGGCGGATGGATCCCCTCGACCTCAGACCAATATCCTTTGTATCCCTCTCTCGATCATGCTGGATGTACTGTCTTCGCAAGGCCGGAATACCGAGGTGAGGGAGATCTGGAAGAGCGTGCGGGACGCCGGGTTTGGCTTTGACTCTGGCAATTACAATCATTACGCCATTGCGCTCGCGAGGACTGGCGATCTCGAGAGCGCGTTCCACGTCATCGATCGAGTGGTGATTCCCCGTTCGGTCGAAGTTCGCCAGCGTCGAGCGAAGGCTCTACGCAATGGAGCAGGACTCCCGCCACTGATACCCGACGAGACCTTGGACGAACAAGGAGATCCAGATGTCGACCCCATCGACATTGACGATAACCCCGTAGACGTCCCTTACGGTCCGTCGAAACGGCGAGCAGCCTTTCGACCCGACAACCCATTTGGGTCGGCTGCACAAAGGGCACCAGAGAGCTTCGCGCAACGTCTGCTCGAGAGTTGGCGTCCAACTGATATTCTATGGCGGCCGTCATTGCTCACCATGGCTGTGCTGAATCAAGCCTACGAGGAAGTGGAGCGGGAGACAAAACGGAACGTTCTCGCTCTCGGTGCCGCTGAGAACAGTGACGAGGACGAAGTGGAGCTCACTTATGAAGGTGAACAGGAGGAGAATGCGGAAATGCACGAGGAGTCCGCCGAGCAGGACCAACAGGTGGAGGGGGGCGCGGACAAGGCGATTTTCGGGAGAGACGAGAGGCCGGTCTTACGTTTGCAGAGCTTCAACAATGTGCTCGTGCGCGATCCCGATGGACATCCATCGAGGTTGAGCGCTTCGAAGCTGGTCAAACTGTTGAATCGGAAGTACCCGAGGACGGTGGGGATGATCTTGTCGCATCGAAAGAAGTTGAAGTCGACTGCGAACAGGGAGAGGGCAGGAAGGAAGCCTTATACGGCGAGGAGATGAGGGGCAGGGCAGGGGAAGAGCATATTGTACTGTATTGCATCGCATATGGATGAATCTTACCATCATTTGTTTCTTTTGGACTCTTCATACCATGAAGGCGGGCATCATCAGGCAATTAGACCAGCTGTTGCACAAGGACTGATAGACGGGGGAGGTCGCCTACCCGGCATGACACTATGGAAGAGCTGTTGTATCAGCGAAACCCTGTATAGTATATTCGCATGCTCAAGGTATTGACCAAGAGATTTTCATAAATGTCAGCGGCCTTGAGATCCTCCTCAACCATACCCCATCTGATGAGAGGTGCAGGACCACATTGGCCATGGAAGGTAAATGACATCCCAGCCCAGAGCGTCCAAGATCCGCCACGAACAATGTCCACCCCCTAAGCCCCTCCGGACCCCAAAACCTTCATCATCTCCACATTCTCCCTCTCCAAAATCCCCAACTTATCAACACTCCTCCCCATCTTGTCCAACAGCCATCGTGCCCTCCTCCGAACGGCCGAGATCTTACCCAACCAATCACCCTCGCTCAGACCCAACGCCGCGTCCCCGCCATTCGTGCTGATCTCTTTAAGCGTAGTCAGTTCGGTCTCGAATGTCCGGATGTCAGATTCGGCTTTGACGATGAGTGCGGTGTTGTACTCGATCTGACACGAGGCTTTGAATATTGGGTCTAGGTTGACGTCAATTCAATGATACGGGGAGGGGATACGAGCCGGACTCACCGTTGACGAGTTGTTCGAAGGCGTATCGGAAGACTGGTTTCCCCGGCTTGACACGAGATGCTCGGCCCTCGAAGTAAGCGACGGATATCAACTCGTGCTCCTCGAGCGCTTTCAGACTCTGCTCAGCCCCCTTGAACGGGAAGTCCTGCAGTAATTGCGCATACGAACACTACCATCAGCTTGTCCAGACCTTATGGCTCACCTCGCCATCCTTCGCCAACTCCTGGACAACCCGCCATGCTTGAGTCCGTGTCCATGGTAACGATTTCGCGTCCTCCGCATCATCCCCAAAAGCCTGTTTCCGCAGCTCCACGACATTTCGCAGAACAATATCGTCCACCGCATCCCGGATACTCGACCCGTTCCGTACCTTGTACACCAATGTCTCAAGATCCACCATCCTTCCACCCAGCTTTCCCACTTGCGCATTGTCCTCGATTTCCATAGTCTGCTCTGCGAGTTTCTCTCGGACGTATCCTAGACTGTTGGCCTCGTCCGCGTCGGCTAGACCGACGGAGTTGAGCGGCTTCGAAGGTAATGCCTTCGTCAACGCCTTGGTCGCGGTGGGGCCTTCCGCAACGACGATGACGTGCGCCACACGATTCTCCACCAGACTCGCGCCCCACTCCGATAATATATTCCATAGGTCTCCTCTTGCCGACTTTTGCGCAAAGTTCTTCAAGACCACAATCGGGAGGGTCTTGATGAACTCGCTTTCCGTATCGAGATCCTCATTGACCTTCACCTCGTCCATCGGCACGAGCTCGCCAATCGAGGCCAGACTCGCAACCTCTGGTGTCATATCTCCCTCAAAGGTCGGCTCCTCGCCTAAGCCGAGTTCGCTCATCACCCCGTTCCCGGAAACACAGTCGATCCGCCCATCGTGCCATCCGCCCCGAGCGATGAGCTCCCGCCGTCGTGCCTGCTTGGCTCGAATTGTCACCTGATCTTTCTCATGATCCAGATCCTCCTTATGGTTGTCCCTGGCATTGGCCGAGACGTCCTTCAGAGCCCCGCCAACAAGCTCGAGGATCGATCGGAGCTGCTGATCGACCGGTGTGGCGAAGCCGGCTGTCGTCAGCCAAGTTGTCTCAGGATGACTCACCCTTTTGGCCGATCAGGCCAACCGAGGCAAGGTCGATCAACCCGTTCAGCGACGAAAGGAACGAGAACACCGGATAGTACCCTACTATCAGCTCTACTTCGGAACCCGACTCACCCGTCTGATCCGCCAACGCGCTAATCAGCGCCGCATCCGTCTTGCTCTTCCCAATCTCGGCACAATCAATCACCATTGCCGGTCTACATCCATTTAGCCCAATCCTCGGAGCCGAATTTCCGGAACCCATCGACTCACTTATCCTGCTGATTGAGCACTCTCGCAACCAAGCTGGCTTTTCCGCTCCCCGGTGGTCCAGTGATGGTGATGAAAGTACTCGGATACTCTGCCAACCATTGCTCGACGTTCTTCTCAGCCTCCACCCGATCTTGCCATGCGTCTTTCCCGATCGAGTCTTCGGAAGAGCCGGTAGTCGCGGAAGACGCGTGGAGGAAACCTAGGGACGTGGGTAGGACGAATTTTTGTCGCAAGTCTACTTGTCAGCGTGGGCTGAGCGGGGTAGCGTACATTTAATCAGGGAGTACTGCTCGAGATCCCATACGCCTTCGAGCTTGGATCGGACGAAGAATGCTCGTATCGGGTCAAAGAACTGGTATCAGCCCGTTCCCGAGAACGAGGGCGCACTGTGTAGCTGAGCGTCCCGATGAGGAAGGCGATTACGGGCAAAGCGATCCTAGGATGTGCGGATATCCAATCGCGTATCGCATGTGCCTTGAGCGGGGACTCGTAGTACAGTCGTAGCCGGCTTAAGGTGAGAGATGTGGGTGATGGCGTGCCAGTGGCTCGTAAAGTGAAGTCGGCAGTGTTTATCGGTGTCGAGTACCCGTGTAGCTGGCCGTCAGCTTGGTTGCACCTTTACACTCACGCAGTTGATAGCCGTAGCTGCCGGTGAGATCTTCGAGAACGCGACGGAAGCATAGCGCAGTGCCCCAGCCGGGACGGGTGAAGATGTATGTATATCCGCGAGTCTCCCATATGGCTGTCCTCAGCTGTACTCGAGCAAGGAGACATACTCTGAAGAGGGTATACAGCATCTCCTGCGACACGTCCGGACCGTCAAACTCCACTCGTAACCGATTCAACGGGAATCGGTCCATGTCCTATCCCACTGTCACCCACAGACCCCTGCGAATGAAGCGAACAGACCCCACTCACCTCGGTCCACTGCCTGCCTTTGACGACCCATACCCTTCCATCCCCCGCCTCCGCCTGGATCCCTGACGTCCCACCCCCGCCCTTGACCATCGTCCCCTCACCCCCCTCACCTACCGTACTCATCTCCGCAGAATACAGCTTATGTCCCGGAACCCCACCCCGACCAGACCACCGAGAAGCCCACCATTGACCCAACCAACTGGGGAACCCACCCCGCCTTTTCGCGCTCTCCACCAACTGCGGCAGAAACAGCCGTCCCGGGCTCAGGCTACTCGGCGCAATCACCTCCGTCGCTATCGCCGATAAATCCTTTTCCGGCTCGACGTCGTCTGCAGGCGGGATGTATGAGAAATGCAGAAACACACCCCCGTCTTTACGTGCAATCTCCCAACTCTCGACTCGGAATCCGTGGCCTGTGAGGTCGGAGGCGATATCGTGGAGACGTTCCATGAGGGATTTGGTGCGCAGGGAGGCCCATGTGGGTCGAGGATCCCAGTAGGCGAGTCGGACGGGGAAGACGTTGGAGATGTAGAATGAGGCGGTTTGGCGGTCGCTGTTCGTGGAGAGGGGACGACATGAGCGGAGGAGGGGTGGGGTGAGTCTGGGCCGAAGAAAGTGAGGCGTGAGGCGAGGACGTCGGAGTGGGTGCTTGAGAGGCGGAAGACGAAGCATCTTGAATGCCTCTCAGGCTACAAACGGCAGCCCATTGGAATTCTTGAATACGAATGAGAATCAGCAACAACAGCCGAGCGCTGTTGAGATTTGAGCACCTGTAGTGAAGATGCAAGACGTTCATATACAAGTATTATGTATGAATGTATGTATGAATGTCCGAGGTGATGGGGAAGCTGCCAACTAGGCCTGCTAGCTAGCTGGATAGGCGAGCTGGCCATTGCGCCTTCAAGCAGCGACGTGGGCATGTCACTTCATGCACCATTATTTGGCCAGCTCTTTGGCGACAATTTCGCTCATAAGCAGACCTGGATACATACATACACAAATGCGTAGCACCCCTACTTCTGGCCGGGCAGAGTACTTCCCTCCTTCCTGACATGAGTAAACGTCCCCGAAGCGAACCACCTCTCGTTCGCCTGTTGTACCCTCGCCGCCGCACTCAGACTCGGCGTGACGATCTCGATACCCTGTACGGGGGTGAAGGAGAGTGAGGTGGATGTTCCAAATTTGGCATCGGAGGAGACGGCGGAACGACCGAGAAGCTGAGTGCGGATCTTATTTGCTCTCGACAGTTTCGCTGTTGCCCATCAGCTTGGTTGACTCTTCGAGGTAGGGGAAGACCCACCCTTGCTGCGCGCATCCGCTGTTTCTCCTCGAACGCGACCTGAGCTCGCGCCGATCATACCCAATCCCACCGTCTCGTCGTCTACCCCCGTCTCATCTTCCGGTTTACCAAACTCCATTCTGTTCTGCAATTTCCGCAACTCGGTCTGTGCATACGCCTCCTTCTGTTTCCGCGCTCTGCGAGCATCAGCCCAGTTCACCTTGCAGGGAGCTTACTGTTTCCCACCCCTCTTCTTCCTGTTTGTCTCCTGAGGGATAGGCAGAGCCTTCGCCAGCTTATTAGGCGGCGGCTCAGCCATCTTATCGATCCGCTTTTGCAGGTCGCCAAACGTTTTCCGGCCATACGACCCATCCCTCGCGCTCTTCCCTGCATCAATCCGCGCCGCTAGCACACACTTCGCCGCAACCGTCCGCTGAGCTCTCCGCCGGTCTTCGGGTGTAGCAGATTGAACAATTGGTGATTGGAAAATGAAACCCGTATGCCGTTGTTGACTCGCTGCGGACATATGTGTGTTGGCGAGGGTCTTCTTCATAGCCCCGAACAGCATGATGTTGCAAGATGGCGTCCTCGAAAATGCCTGTAGTCCACCCGCTAGACCAAGAAGCTTCGCGGCGATACCGGTACCGACGATAGCGGATAGATTTGGCGCGACTGCCGCCATCCGGCTCTCGACGTATGCGAAGATCTGCTCCCTCGCTGTCCGAAGATCCGTCGCTACCTCAATAGCCTTCTGCACGGTCTTCCACTCGCCAGCATTGAGCTTCCTACCCCTCGTGGCAGTGGCGGTAAGAGTAATGGAGAGGATCGTTGCAGCAGGAAGTGTGTTCGGAAAGGCACATCTCGTGAGATCGTCCGCGTTGCCTATAGCGTTGACAGCCGCGATATATGTCCAAGGATCCGCAATGAGCTGTTCCAGCTCGGGAAAGCGTGGCGCATAGTGATCTCGGATGAATTTGTGAACGAGCAGGATCTCGTTGTCGACTTCCACCGACATGTTGTTGGCGGTGACGACGAGGTGGTACTCCGGGTTCTCCTCGAGCGGTCCGGAGGTCGAGGACATATCTGTGGGGGCCGAAGTGTATTTGGCGATATCCTGGCCTCCATCAGCGAGACATTCACCCAAATTTGATTGGTGCCAGTAACTCACCGACAGAACCTCCTTCAGCTTCTTCCCCATCATCAACCTCGCCACCTTACCCACATCCTCCACCCCCGCCAAATCCGTATTCTCCACCTCCTCCGCATCCAGCTCGTCCGCCGGTCGCACTCCACCCTCTGGGACGAAGCCCACGGCGCTGACCACATTCTCTAGCTTCATGTCCTCATCTTCATCCCCTTCGTCCTCGGCGGGCCGTTTCGTGCCGTTCCCGTTGAGTTTCGAGGGGAGAGGCGGCGGGAGCATGGATCCCTTTGATGAGGAGGCGATGGGTTGAGGGGGCGGAGAGGGATCTTCATCGTCGGAAAGACCGTCGAGGTCGGCGAGAAGGGAGTCGGCGAGGGACATGGCGGGCACGCCTTTTCAAAGTAATCAAACGGGAGAATGAGAAAGGAGGATTGCGTTTTGCTATTGAACAGCGCTTTGTAGGGAGTCGGGCTTAGGTGGGAGACTCGAATAGGTTCAACATACAAACCGTGTCTTCAAGGTGGTGTCCGCTTGCCTATCTGATAGACGCAAGCCAGTCACCATGCGCCCCCTCAGCCTCGCCTTTGCTCTCGTCGCGCTGCAACCCTCCCTCGCCTCCGACGTTTCTCATTGGTCAACTCTCGCCTCACGCTCGCGGACAGGCGTCATTAAGCTCAACGCCGAATCATACGAGGAGCTCCTTTCTTCCGACCGTGATTACTCGGTGTCGGTAGTACTCACCGCTCTTCCCGCGCAATTCAAGTGTCAGCCCTGCCAGTAAGTCCAAATCTCATGACAGTCTATGAGCTGAGTTGATGATGGGGATGATAGCGAATTCGACCCTTCCTTTCACCAAGTCGCGGGGAGCTGGAAACGGCAACCCCAGATGGAGAGGGATCAGCATTTCTTCGCGCAGCTCGATTTCTCGGATGGACAGGCTGTCTACCAGCAGGTACCCACACTCCCCTCTTTCATGGGCTCGCTGATGACTGGTACACCAGCTCGGCTTGACCTCAGCCCCGACCGTCCAATTCCACCCCGCCTTGACCGGGCCGAAGAAGAGCAACAAGCTCAGCGTCATCACCTACGACCTCAACCGAAAGTGCGTCCCCATTCCACTCTCTCCATACTCCACGTACTCACGTCTCCTCCCCTTCCTCCTTTTCCCCACAGCGGGCTCACCGCACCCCCCTTCCACTCCTTCATCACCCACCTAACCCCTTCCCCCTTCGAGCTCTACATCCCTACCAACCCCTGGCCCCTCATCCTCACTCCCCTCCTCGCACTTATCGCCGGAGGTTTCCTCTACGGTTCATGGCCGTTCCTCCTCCCTCTCGTCCAGTCTCGCCTCATCTGGGGCGCGGCCAGTATCTGCCTGATCTTGACGTTCACGAGCGGGTATATGTGGAATAAGATCAAGGGGGCGCCGTATGTTGCTGTTGACCAGAGCGGGAAGACGAGTTGGATCGCGGGGGGGTATCAGAATCAGCTGGGGCTGGAAAGCCAGGTCGTGGCCAGTACCTGTGCGTGCTTTCACCAACTCGATTGAATTGATTGAGCTGATCGATTTCGAACTAGATGGCCTGCTTGGGTTCTGCATCATCGCGTTGACCATCTTCGTCCCGGCTCAATCGTCGCCGATGAAGCAGCGGATCGGAGTGTACCTCTGGCTGGGACTGCTCATCGTCGTCTTCAGTCTCCTCATGAAGCTGTTCAGGATCAAGAACGGGGGTTACCCATTTGGCCTTCTTTTCTAGGCTAGACAAACGAAAACATATCAATGCATGGAAGTGGCGAAAAGACGAATGAGCAATGCACACGAGACACCGCTGACCCCTACTAAACCCGTCTTCTCCAACTACTCGACCCTCGCCTTCTTGGTCGCGGACCCTTCTTCCCCCTCACCCTTCCTCTTCTCCCCATTGACCCCTTCCGCCATATTCCGATATGAGTTGCCATCGACATTCCCATTGACACCCTCCACCCCCTTCACCTTCCCATCCTTCTTCGGCGCCTTCTTCCTAACCATCCCCGTCAAATCATTCACCGGTCCATCCTCCTTCCCCTTCTCCGCACGCAACCCCACTTCCTCCCCACTCCCACTCTGCCCGAGCAGATGATTGATACTCTCACTGACCAGATCCTCGGCAGGCGGCGCCGCCTTCAATTCCTCGATCTTGACCTCCAAATCCCCGATCAACCCATCCACGTCCCTCATCTCAGCCTCCTTCTCCTTACTTCCCAGCTTCGACACTTCATCACTGATATCACCTCCACCTGCGGACAATTCGGCTCGACGCTCTCGGAAACCGGAGAGCGCCTTCTCGACGTGGGAAAGTGCGTCGGGTCGTCGGTCGGGTGTGAACTCGAGGACTGTCGCGATTTGGTAGTGTACCGACGCGAGGGCGCGGGATGATGGTGGGAGGAGCGCGGATTTGATATTCAATGCGGAAGTATAGTCCAACACCGCTTGAGGGAAATTCTCTGTACCACATCAGCTGGATTGACATAAGTGATGAAGGGCTCACCCGTTTCGCAGCTGACATCTCCTAGCGCGAGAAAACATTCGGCGAGACATAAGCTCTCCTCCCGTCCCTCTCCGTCCGCGAACCCCTCAACGATCTTGGCGTAGATCGTCCGTGCGACATCAAGCACTTCCCATGCAGCATTGTACTCGTCCTCCGGCTCGTCGACTTCGTCTGCCCCATCTTCCTTCGCAGCTGCGGTTTGCGCGATCGATATGTCCCCTAGTCCGGTTTGCTCCTCGCCTTGCCCCTCTCCTTCTCCCTCGTCCTCATCGTCGGACGTGGGATCCGCCGAGAATACGAAATTCGAGCTCGACCCGCCGGCGCCTGTATCATCCATTCCCGCGTGATGAACTGCTCAACCACCAGTGTCAGATATGCCCTAGGGATACACTTGGAAGGGCGTACCAGCATCATCCGCCTGCTTATCCACCTCCTCCTTCCCCATAACCCCCTGCTGCGCAAACGCAAGCTCATAAAGCGCCTTCCCATAACTAAGCAGCAAAGGTGCCATTTGCGGATCGAAGTCGCCCACCAATTGCCGCCTGCTTTTCGTCAGCGGTATCCACGTGGAGACTGGGAGTGGGGACGTGCATCAAGTCGAGGGCGTCCGCATAGTTGCCTACGCCGTCTTCCCATTGTTTCAACGCTATCGCTTTCTTGCCTTCGGCAACGAGCTTATCCGCTTGGGCTCGCTTCTCCTCTGGAGATAGCTCGGGAAGTGGGGCTTCTGCTTCGGTACCTTTCAATTCCATGATTGAAGGCTCGACGGGGGTCGGGTCGGTAGGAGGTGATTCGGTGGGAGCTGGGTCGGAGGGGTCGGGTTCGATGGACTTGCTAGCGTCAGCTACGTGCTTCGCAGAAAAGCAGCCCTACATGAACTGGTCTTGGAGTGCGATGCGATATCGACGAGGAATGTGCACACTACTTGACGGCGTTCTCTCGACCAGTCGGGCTGCCTTTTGGGTGAGAGGAAAAGTCAATGACCTCAAACGCGTCTGCCGGCGCGCTTCATTGCTGATCACGTGACCTTATTCCGAATCTCCGTGCCGATGATGCAAGAGTCAATCAAATTGCCACCTAGACGAACCCAGCTTCGACCTTTTCTTATCGAACACTGCAGCTGATCTGTGGCGCTTTGTCAGCTCTCCACGATGGCCAAAGCCAACTTTCATCATCACCTTACCGACGAGTCTTGTCTCGACTGCCCGTCATCGTCCTCATCCTCCACACCCGCTACCTCCAATCCCTCTCACCCACCCGCGCAATCCTCTACCACCGCAGCATCCTCCACCACCGCTCAATCACGACACGCGGACATTCAGCCACCATCACATCTCAAGCCGAGCATAACCATCGAGTTTTGCGACCGCTGCCGATGGTCCGTCTCCCCCGTCCCCCTCTTCCACTTATCCTCGCCCATATGTCTGTGCTCACGGGTCACAGGGCACCTCGAGCAACGTGGAGCCAAACCGAGCTCTTCCTGACATTTCCAACCCCGCTCATCCGATCGATCACCCTGCAACCCCTAGACGCACCTGAAACAGGAGGGCGATTCCGGGTCTGGCTCGATATGGGCAACGGGGATGAGCTGGTTTGGGATCGGAAGGTAAGTTCTGTTCAGTTTAGATCGCGGGAGAAGACGAGCTGATGCGGGCGTGTGTTAGATTGAAGGAGGATTTCCGGACTTGAAGGTGTTGAAGCAGAGGGTTCGGAATTTGGTGCAGCCGGAGATGGGGTTGGGGCATTCGGATGTGCATGGGAAGGAGGGGAGGGCGGTGGTTGGGGGAAATGGCGATGTTACAAGCGCGGTGAAGGCCGATGGTTGGACTGGATAGTCTGGTAGCGATGTCTGTCTTGGGGAGCAAGACTGGGCTATGCAAATTGGCGTCGACGATCCCAATTTTGATATTCCCGCTTTCCGTCACGTCTCATGCAGATTGTGAATGGCTCCGGGCGCTACGTTTGATAGGCTTTACCTCGTGGAAGAAGACTCGGTGATGCCATTCATGCAATGATACTCTACGTTCAGCCACTTGTGGCTCTCTCGATCATGGAAGACCTCGTTACTTGGTCTGCTTAATAAGGCTTCGCGGCAGCCTGGCACGCCTCTGTACTCATCAGCTCCCCATCCCCCTCAGATCGAGAAGCAACGTACTCAGCGCCTCCAGGTAATACCCGCAGCTCGCCATATCCCCATTCGTCGCTTCGAGGCACTTGGTAAAATCTATCCCGACCACATCAGCCATGTCCCCTGAAGACCCCGACCCCCCCCTCCCGGTGGCGCCAAAACTCACCCTTGGCAGGAATATCGCAGTTCCCAGTCACCTGCTGCGCCTGTTGAGCATACTCCGCCGGCGGGGGAGCCTCAGCGCTTCGTCCGCCAAAGAGCATATTACTGATCCCATGCCCAATCACGGAACCGGCCATCGCGCCGCCCATCGTCGATGCAGCATTGGCGAGCATCCCCGGTGGACGCGCTCCGGTTTGAGCCTGGGCAGATGCATGTTGGGCCGGGTGGGCGGCGGTGGAGGCGCTCCGGGTCTGTTGGGCTGGGGCGTGGGCTGGGGCCGAGGGCCGGGAGGCGGGACGGGAGGAGGATCGACCACCCTGGTGGCGGGTCAATTCTCTTCTCAGTGGACAGGTAGACTAAGTGACACTTACTGAACGAGGCATCTTGATTTTACTGTATGAGAGCTGGTGAGATCGGATGAAGCAGATGGAGATGTTTGTTGAATGAGTTTATTAAGATCGGTTAAAGGATGCGTTTGGCCCAGAGAGCCGGGAGCCGAGCGCCGCGTGTTCGTGGCGCTTTTCGCCAGTCTCATCTGGAAATGGCTAGCTGAAGGAATTATATGGCGCTGATTTAAGCTCGTAATCGTGGGGAACATATGTTTGGCTCGCTACCGTAATGCTGCACCACCTGGTCCGAGCGCCGGACACGTGATGCATTCAGACTGCGCACCCCGTCCGCGTCCTCAGGCCTTCGAGATATACTTTAGAGCGACTGTAGGAGCACCGAAGACTACAAATCTAGCAACCAAAGGTGGAAGAAAGGGGGATCCTCTGGATGCGAGAGGAAGGATGAGAAGACTACAAGAGCATGAACGACGCAAAAGAGGGGAAAGCAGCCACCGAGAAGACACCGCATAACTCCGCTCACCAACCCCTGCTCTTCGACCTCGCCCAATGTGGCGACAGGCATATAGCAGAAGAGCCTGACCGTGTCGGCAACATGCTGAGCAAACTCATGCTTGGGATGTCTGCTGTAGCAGATCGAAAAAGAGTTTCGCGCTCAGAGGAAGTCCAATCCTCGCCTTCCAAGAAGTTCTTGGAGACCCATGAAGCCTGCCAGAGAGCCAGTGTCTAAGAGAATGCCTCGGAAGCTAGCGTTGTATCCCGAACAGAGGCGATCTAGCCATCCTTTGCAGAGGCTCTACCAACTAAGCTATGGCGTTCTTGGTGGCGTGAAGTCAGTCTTCTGGGCGATAGTGTCCGATTGACCGTGGGGATACACCTGTCTGGGATTGCAATTGACGAGCATGAAGCTTGTGAAAGGCAACGCTGTCTGTCTATTGTAGACCAGGCCATATACACCTGCATGAACCCGCCTACTTCCTCTTCCTCGCGTGAAACAAATAATTACACCCCTCCCCCAATCCCTTCCCCCAAGTCCCCTCTGCCCCACCCCACAACCTCCACCCCCTCATAACCGGATCAAACACGATCCCCCTCGTCTCCCCCACCTCTCCTCTCCTAACATCCCCCGCATCGTCATTCTCCTCCCAAACGTCAAACCCGCCCATCTCGGCGAACACGAATGCGCGCAGCTCGGTGGGTTTCACGAATTTGGAGTAGGTGTGGGTGCCAGGGGTGACGAGGCGGAGGATGGATTCGGCGAGGGTCAGGGTGAGGAGTTGGGATAGGGGGGTGCGGGAGATGGTGGAGAGGATGAGGTGGCCGCCGGGCTGCGAGCCGAGCGAGACGAGCATATCAGTGGAAGTGTTCGAATGAGCCAATCAAGAGGATCCAGATGGTAGCGTACATTCGTTAGTCAGGCTCAAGCTGGGCGGTGTATCTGGACGCACCTTCACCATATTCCCCAAAGACTTGAGGAACTCCCCCGGCTCATCCACATGCTCCAGCACTTCCATCGCGCAGATCAGATCGAACGTCTCGCCGGCGTCTCTCAGCGCCTCTGCCGAGGTATGCCGATATTCAAGCGAGCCTCTTCCTGTTGTCTGACGTTTAGGTGGTGTGGACGGCAATGAGGACCACGATGTAGACGCTGGTATCTCAGGTAGTGATGGGGAATAAGGGAGGAATGGGTCCCTTGACGCATGGAGATTCGCGATCGTGATATTCGATTCCGAGGCGTCCGCACCGACCACGTCCCCTCCCAGCCTCGCCAAGCTCTGCCCCATATCAGCCCTACCCTGACCATGAGCAAAATGCGTACCTCAGAAAGGAGACCCCCTCCACAACCAACATCCAAACACCTCCTCCCCTCCAACCACCTCCCAACGCCCTTCCCCTCCTCCCTAGCCCGGTCTCCATGCCGACCTGCAAACGTCCATTCCTCCTCGTCCCTCGAGTCTAGAGCGACCTTTTGTCCGATGTATTCGATCCGCGTGGGGTTCATACGGTGGAGGAGGGAGAATTCGCCGGTGGGGTCCCACCATTGTGAAGAGAGTCGGGAGAAGTGGGAGATTTCGGTGGAATTGATGGAGCTGAATACAGGTTTGGAGGAAGACGTAGCGGGCTTCGAGGAGGAGGAGGTAGAATGGAGAGGCCGGGTGAGGCGAGAGCGAGAGGGTGGGAGTCGGGATGGGCCTGCTTTGGATTGAGTGAGGAGGGATCGTGGGAGGGTGGTGATGGATCGAGTAGGCTTGCTCATCGTGGGTGGTCGACGGATGAATCTTGATGGCGATCCGATGAGCTGGTCTCTCAACGAAGCCTGTTGTACGATTGATCGAATGGTGACTCAGCTCGAATCTGATCTCGCCTTGAAGATCGGGCGATCCGGGGCAATACCTTGAAGAGTTTGAATAGCGTCAGTGGCTTCACTGTCCTTGACACGATGGGGCTTAGATCGGTCTGCAGCTCGATTTTTAAATGCTGAAGCCGAGAATTAGGCGCTGCTCAATGGCTGACAGGAGAAATGGTCAAGAGCAAATCTACACAAACCAAACTTTATTTAACAACTCGGGGCACCCCGCACCATCCTGCTCTGGCTCTGAGGAGGACATCGAACACCTTTGAACAGGAGTGCAGAGCCCGCACATAGTCTCCTAGAAAGGTAGAAGGCGATGGCATTCAAGGATCGGCCTAACGAGGATTCTCAGTACGGCTTGAACCTCCTCGTCTTCTTCATCTCCTCAACCTTCTGCTTATCCTCCTCAAACCTCTTCCTTAAACCGGCAAGTTCTGGCCAGCCAATCAGCGTTTCTCACCCGGAAAGCATTGGGAGCTCACCTTGTCGCTTCCGATCCACCTTTTGGAAGCGATAGAAATCCGTCAACTCGCCCGCTCCCACGCCCTTCTTCTTCTTCCCCCCATCCTCCTTGACCGCTTGCACTGGTTTCCTTGTAACGCCCACCCCGAGGACGCCTGATCCTCCCGTCCGACCGTATCGACCTGACCTGACTACCACCGTGAAGCCATCCTCGTCGACCAGCGCGCCTGCACCCTGCTTCTTGGCGCGAGAAGAGAGGAGTAGGGAGTGCAGATGATCGTGTCTTGCCATAGCAGAATCCGCATGTTCCTTGACACTCCCCAAACTCGGTCGAAGGGAAGTGTGTAGGCGACGATAATACTCAAGTCCAGTAGGATTCGTGGGATCGTCGCCGTACTTGTCGACCTTGATGGCGTTTCCGGAGAAAGACATCGCTCGAGTCACGCTGAAGGCGTCGAGGAAGGTAATATGGGCGGACCAGCCGCCGCTCGCCCTATATGGCGTTTGGCGAGGATCGGTAGGAGGCAGGGCGATGGTCTCGGGTACGGATGGTGGGAGTCGGGGTCTCCGTCGAGGTCGTTTGGTACGGGGAAGAGCAGGTTCGCGGGTCCCGAGGAAGCGGGGTTCGGCTCCAGGTATGGCGGGATCCGTTCCTGTAGCTTCGGGAGCTTCGTTGTCTTCATCCTCGGAATCCGAGTCGAGAGGAAGGCCACGGACAGCATCCTGGAGTGTGTTCCGGCCTGTAGAGGAACCGCCGAGCGCGATGGACTCGATGACTCCCCATCTCCCGAATTGGACTCGGAGGTCACGCTCCGTCATGTCTACCGGTAAGTTCACAGCAAATATCGTCCTGCCATCGGCAGAATCGTCCTTTATGGAGAGCTCGGAATATTTGGCCCGATGTGGTCGGATATATATGTGATGGGTGACATGGGTGAGGGGTTTGGAGGAGGCTGCGAAGTGAATTGGAACAGGGGAGGGAAGAAGGAATGGGAGGGGGAGGAAGGAGGAGTAAAGCTTTGGAGGAGCTTTGGAGGTCGAAAGACCAGCTGTGGAAGTTGAGGCTCGCTTGGATCCGTTGGGCATATTGTCCTCAGTAGATGTGAGATATCGAAAAACCTTCAGACAGCAGAATTTTGGTGATCTTTGCGGGGAACCGCGCGTGCGTCAGTGATATCCACACCCTCTCCATTCTAAACATAGTCTGCGATACATTTGGACAAGGTATGTCGGTTCTCGAAGGAGTGCACGACACAACTGAGCTAGGCCGATATAAGTGAGCACGCCTTCCTTCAGCTGGCGGGAGCTGACGGAATGTATGGCTTGCAGAGTACTGCTCTTTGACTGCTATGGGGTATGTCATGTCCACCTGTACGGGTTGAGTCCCGCTGACTCTGCTGTCCATAGACTTTGATTGCGAGTAGAACGAGCGGGAGGCCACGCCTCGGCTGATAACATCGCTTGTTCCACTCACAGGACTGGGAACGAGGGATGTACGAGAACCTCCAGCCCATCTTCACCCAAAAGACATGTCCCGACGTCGAGAAGGTCTTCAAGACCATCGGGGCGAATGAATCGAGGATGCAGAATGAGAATAAGACGATGGCGTACCCGATGGTGTGAGCTGGTGGATCGCCCTCAAGCCAAACGACAATGACTGATGAGAGCATAGGCTGGCACAGGCGTATCACCGAGTCACTGGCGAGCTGCGTTTGGCGTTTGATCCCGGTATGTCGAGGTGTTTGACGACGACCAGAGGGTGCAGGAGCTGATGCGAAGTTCAGATGCCGCACTGGCATTCGGCGAGTCGGTGGGCTCGTGGCCTGCTTTCCCGGACTCGGCAGCAGCTCTCGGTCGATTGAAAGGATTGGAACTGAAATTGGTGATCTTGAGCAATGTGGACAACCACAGCTTCAGCCAGTAAGTCGCTGCGGGACCAGATTGCTCGATGTCGAAGCTCGACATCTCACTCAACAGCTGGTACTGACTGCGAGGAACAGGACACGAAAGAAGCTCGAGACTGGCTGGGGATCGTTCGACGCAGTCTACGTTGCCGAAGACAGTATGCCATTTTTTCCGGTCCTCTCAAGCTGACGAAGGTGTCTAGTCGGGACATACAAGCCCGATCTCCGAAACTTCCAGTACGCGCTAGAGCAGCTCGACAAGTCCTTCGGTATCCTTCCCAGCGAAGTCCTGAGCGTAGCAAACTCGAAATACCACGATATAGCGCCGTGAGGGATCTAATTCAATTGTCCATCTACTGAGGTGACGGGGCACAGGGCACAAAAGATGGGCTTGAAAGCGGTGAGGATAGATCATGAACATGCTGTTATGGGTGTGAAGGGACATGATGGGCCGCAACCGAATTGGTCGTTTGGGAGTATGAAGGAGTTTGCGGATGTCATGGCGGAAGTACACGACGCGCGATCTCATCATGTGAGCTAGATTCGGAGATGATTGAAATGGTTGAATGCTGATTCAGCACTAGATACCAGCATTTTCATCAATCTCATCAATCTCATTCATGTACTCGTCTCGACGAAATCATCTCGCTGTATAGTTCCTCCGCTTACATCTCCCCTTGTAGCTCCTTGTAGTTGAGGGTTAGGCGGACGTGCTCCTTGACCTGACATTCGCATTGTGGTCCTTGTCAAAGCCTAGAGTCACTGACCGATGAGGGGACTAATCACTGTCCATCAGATGTGGGCAGCAGACCATCTCGTTCAGCATTCTTCTTGGTAGAAGACAGGATTCGAAGGCCTGTTTAAGGAGCAAAATCCTCACAAAAAGGTTTGCAAGACAGTCCTACGCTCACGTGCATGAGAACCTGATCAGCGATGCCGAACCGGGAGGCTGAATGGCTTAGATGGAAGTCAAGCGCAGGCAGGATCCTTCGTGAAATGCACAAGTAGTAGTATCGCAGGTCGGGGAGAGCCGAATGCTGGCAGAAACCGATTCGGTTCGACCGGAGCGGCTTCGGCCCGGACACTGTCGATCCGAAAATTACAGAAGCATCATTCTTCAACGTAGCAATTCCCTCTTATCCTCAATAATCCAGCACATCAAACACATCATGCCCATGTCCACCTCCACTCCCAAAGCCCTTCCTGGAGGGATCTACTGCCCGACCGTCACCTTTTTCCTCGATAACGCCGAGCAGGAATTGGACATCCCGACGCATTCCCGACATATGGAGTTTCTGGCTAGGTCGGGTATCAATGGGGTCGTGGTACAGGGGTCTACCGGGGAGGCTGTAGCTCTTAATCGAGATGAGCGGATGCAGGTGGGTCATTGATCTCGTGTCGCCCCTCATGCTCTTCCCAGAACTGATAGGTCTCCAGATGGTCCGTACGGCGAAAGAAGCGTTCACCCGCATAGGCAACCCGGGCGCCATAATCGCCGGCACCGTCGGCGCCCAATCCACACGCGAAGCGATTGAGCTGTGTCGTGACGCCGCGTCCGCAGGGGCGGATTACACACTCATTCTCCCTCCTTCATACTATCCTGGCGCGATGAAGCCCGACGCCATCCAGAGCTTCTTCGAGGATGTAAGTCTAACCCAAACTCCCACAGGATCCAAGCTGATCTCATCTTTCGCGCAGGTGGCCAACGCTTCCCCGATACCCGTCCTGATCTACTCCTACCCCGCCGTTTGCTCGGGCATCAACATGGACACCGACCTGATCGGTCGACTCGCTCGTCATCCCAATATCGCAGGAGTCAAGCATACGGACCACGATATCGGGAAGATCGCTCGTGAAGCCGCCATGGCTGACATCGGATGTACGTTTCTATACCTTTGGACCCGGACTCATCTGACATGGGTGTCCCAGCCCCGTTTATGGTTCTGGGCGGCGCAACAGATTACCTCCTCGGTTGTCTGGCAGTAGGCGGGAAAGGCGCGATTACAGGTATGGCCAACGTAACCCCTCGAGCATGCGCCAAGGCGTACGAGCTGCATCTGGTGGGACGACACGGGGAGGCTTTGGAGTTGGCGGGGAAGATCTCGAAGGCGGAGTGGGCGATGGGGAAGGGTGGGATCCTGGGCACTAAGGTGTGTCAATTTTACCAGCTCGAGTGGGCTAGAGCTGATGGATGCAGCACGCTGTTGTTTGGGCAAATGGCTATCCCGCTCATTCCGCGCTCGGCCGGAAACCACTGCCGCTTGTTTCGGAGGCAACAAAAGCGCACGTCGAAGCGGAGTTTGCGGATATCGTGAAGCTGGAGAGACAGCTCGAGAAGGAGGGAAATACTGGTATTGGACTACGGAGTGACGCGCCAGCGGTGGGCAAGAAGGACAATGGGACGACAAACGGCACTGGACTGCTGCAGTCGCTCAAGGAGACCGTTGCGGCTGTCTAGATGAGATCCGGGTCATCTTGTGGCATCTTCTGATGCGACTTTGCTTCGAAGCCAACGAAGATGTCATCCCATGACCTCGTCCAGTATGCCTTCTAAGCGCTCGATCCTGTCCGCCAATCTGTCCATACCCGCTTCCAGGACCTCCACTTGACCTGCTACCCGTCATCTCCCGCGTAGTCCGACCAGCAGCGTAAACGGACCTCTTCTGTACACCTCGCATATCCTTCTCACCTCTTCTCTGACCTCTCCAACTCCCTCTTCGGGAGCAGACTGAAGTTTGACCAGCTTATCCTCCATCATCTGTCCTAGTGCCCCAAGCACTTCCAAATCTCGCTCCACGTTCCGATCCCGACGCTCCCTCTCAGCGTCCTCATCTATACCCTCCTCCTCCTCCTCTTCCGCAGTATGGGCCATCATAACCCTCATGACCTCCACCAACCCCTCATCCACCACCCCATCCTTCCCCAACTCAAACCTCTTCCCTGCGTCCAAGCCCTTCTCTCTCAATCTCGTCTGCATCGGTCCAAGTATATGAGTGGTACCCAGCCGAAGACCGACCGTATCATCTGGATTCGGATCGAGTACGAAACCGTAAGCTAACAAGAGCTCCTCGTTGGATTTCGGGCCGTAATTATTGAATACCTGTTGTCCTGCTGAAGTGGTCGTCGAGGAGACGAGCGAGATGGAAGATGGGGAGGAGAGCCAGGTTATCGGTTGACCTCGAGCATCTGGCGATACGCGTTAGCTCGGGGTCGATGGACAGAGGTTGAGGAAGTGCGAACGATTGAAGAGGTCTATCCCTGGTAGGAGGACGGGATGTGATTCCTCCCCTTCGTCAAAGGTATCCATTCCGCTGCTCGAGACTATCCGCGAGAGTTGAAGGAGCTTAGATGGAAAGGCCCGGGAGGAGAGGTAAGTTGCTGCGGTGAGGTAACGATCCCTTCTACACCCGTCAATTCCGTTCCACCGGACGGAAGCAAGCTCACCAAGTGAGACCATCCATTCCGAGTACGTCTCGGACCACCTCGCTCTCCGTCTGCCATTCGCGTCTCCGATCTTCCACCGCTCCAGCCAGATTCGTGCCCCGTAAGAGCTCGAGTTCGGGAGGTGTAAATTGGAGAGGTGTGAGGAGGGACGAAGCAGGCGGTAGTGAATCTACGTACGGCCCATGTGCCAATGCTGCACTAGAATTCCTTCAGCTCAGCATTGGTACACTGGTCCAGCGTACGGTCGTTCGGGTATTGCCCAGTGTAAGGAGATATAGGGGCATATCCGCATTCGCTCGTTCCACTCGTCCATTGCCTCCTCGTCCGTGCCAGTCACATCGTGGATAGCTCGAGTCGATAGCTCGGGAGTGATGGCGAGATGTGGGGGACTCGATACGAGTGTCTCTTCGGAAGGTATGTTGGCGGTTGAGAAGACTGATAGTCCGGTGGTGTCATCTGTGTCATCCGAAACGTGAGCTCGGAAACAAGATCTGGGTAACAGGGGTACACACCGTTGCGAAGGATAAGGGAGGGATAAAAGGTACCGCCGGAGGAACGGAGCCAGTCGAGAAAGGCCTCAGAGGCCTGAAGCTGATCAGTCATTATCAGACTGAGCTGTGCATTTCAGGCAGTCTCAAGTGTTGAGCCATGACATGGGTGCAACCGAAAGGCGGAGGTGAATGGCGATCACCGCAAGAGGAATCCTCGCATCTGGCATATATAATAGAATTCGTCCGCCTCTCCTCCGCCGCTATATCGCGATGATGCCCTATTCACAGCCCCATAGTATTGCGTTGAGCTCCTGCTTGTCCAGCTGCTATTCTTATGCGAGCACCTCAGTCTCCTGTCAGGTATTGGAAACGCCCCTTGGCGTGGCCTGGGGAGTCGGCGGGAGGCGTCCGGTACAGTGCGAGGCGTGCTTGGATTGTGCTGAGGATGACATACACAATGGCAACAGACTAAGTGTTGGTGGCAGCGGAGAAGTTGATCTAGATGGAGGTGAAGAGCGTTGGCATGTCGAAGGTGAATGCATCTCGTGTCCTCGGACGGGCAGGACAGGCGAATCTGCTTGGACGCCCATCTCGGTGCCATTGCTGAATGGCTGCAGTTTCTCAGGCGGCTGAGTGGGGATTTGAGCCATGAGATTGACCGGATCAATAGGGCTGATGATGCCGTGGTCGGCCAGGGGGTTGCGATTGGGAGCCCGGTGGGCACGATGGAAGCTTCAGCGAGTCTCGACGACGCGCATGCATCCGAGACTTCGAAGGTCGGCAGTCGAGTGAACTTATGGCTGTGCTCGGTGACGTGTCGAATGAAGGGTGCACTAGCGCTCTCCTAGTATCCCGACGAAATCACATCGTCGGCTGTCGTGCGGTCCGAGGCCGACGACATGTTTGGCTTCCCCTCGGTATTTCCTTTCCGCAGGGCGCGAAACTCCTCTCGCGATGTCGGAGATGATTTCGATTCTATCGCGACGACCGAAGTCATTCCCAGGCGAAATTTCGGCCTCAATCTTCGCCTTGCCCTTACCCTTCTCCGCATTGCACCTCTCGGCGTCTGGAACCATCGGCTCGTTCGGCATCGGTGTAGCTGGCTCGTCGTCCGCATCAATCTCCATTGACTGGTCACCGCCATGATCAAGGAGCTCGTCATCGCCATTACTTGTCCAGTGAGTACTAGAAGCAGGCGAATGGGACGCCACCGCCCATGAGGGACCGAGTTTGATAGGTGACGGAGGCGGGTCAAGGCATGACGAGTTGTAAGGCGATCGACGCGTACTGTGGGGAAGCGGCAGAGCGTCGGGAGACAGTGCGAGAGGACGAGCGCTCGAAGTCTTCTGCACCGGGATCTGCTCGGGTGATGGCGAGCGGAGGTCGATGATGGTAGCTTCGTCGGCAGTGTTTCGGGTATGCTTGACAAGGCCGCCTTGAGCAATGGCGGTCAGGGTGGGCTTCTTCTTGTCCAGTCTAAGATATCGTCAGCCAAGGCTCTCAGCTTCGTCGGATGGGAATTGACTGCTTCTTCTTGTTTCGATGGGGATTCGAGCTGTGAGTCGCGGAGACGCTCTTCGTCCCAGCTGCACGAGCAGCCGATTCAGTAGTGTCTGGGGATTCAGTCACCGAAGGTCCCTTGGAGTGTATACCCACCATGCTTGAGTCGGATATGCCGGCTCAGTTTCTCCCACTTGTCGTATGGGTTGTTGCAGCCCGGCACGGGGCATGGACACTTGGCTACGCTCATGCGGGCCTCATGCATCGGGAGATGAAACGAGGGGATGAGAGATGAGATGCGTGGACGAGACCCCAGAATGAGAAAGGATGATCATAGTAAGCATCGCACGACTACGAGGTCTGGTCGATCACGTCGATCTTTATGCATGACGCTGCTTGGAGACCATTATTGTTGAAAGAGTGGAGGTATGCGTATGATCCATTTCATCCCGGTCCTCCACTCCGCTTTCTCCATGACCATTAATGTCTTTGTGGTACGTCGCGCGAGAAAACGCTGGGCGAAGAATGCACGATTTACATGAGATGATGGATGCACTCGCATTGAGTAAGTTACAGACAGCGGCGGGGCGGTGAGAATATGCCACGTGTCCGACGGGACTGTATTCCCGGTAACTCCGCTGGTGCGCGCAACGCTTCAAAATTTCCACATCCCTCCTTTCCTCTTCAGATTCTTCTTCCTATCCGCAGAAGGATCAGTTCACGAGCTCACGCTCCGTCCACTCCACCTTCTCACCTCTCGAGATTATCTGAGCCGGCGTCTGCCTGCCCAAAAGAGGACAAGTACGAGTGATCAAGATGTCCGCGCCGGCTACCGAGACCAACGGCACTGTCCCTGATGCCGCTCAGCCCGCTGCTGAGGTCAGTAAGGAGGATGAGGGCTTCAGGGTGAGTCAGCTGGCATCCAGAAATCTCTGCTCCGCACCTTGTAGTGGAGTCATACGCACGGACATAAGCTGATGTTGGGGTGACAGGTCTATGTTGGCAACCTGCCCTTCTCGGTAAGGCATTGGATCTTCAGGGGAGCCGGAAGCTGATGACCTCGACAGGTCACTGAGGAGCAGCTCCGCAAGTTCATGGCCAAATCCGACGGAGAAATGTGAGCTTGCAGTCCCGCATTCATCGTCAGCCCCCTAATGTCGTTTAGCCTCACCGTCATCCTCCCCATGAGGAACAGGCGCCCCGCTGGTTTCGGCTTTGTCCACTTCAAAACCGAGGAGGCCGCCAAAAATGCTGTCGAAAAGCTGGACGAGTCCGGTGAGCTGCTTTATCCGACTTGCATACAAGGACTGACAACGCGTAGACTTCGGCGAGCGAAAGGTCCAGCTCCAAGTGGCTCGCTCGAGGGAGGAGCAGGCTTCGCGTCGGGAGGCCGCGGTGGAGAGGCGTGAGGCAACGCGAGTGGCCAGGCTGGAGACGAAGGAGGCGGGAGCCGGTGAGAGTCAGGGCGAAGCTGTTGACGCCGAGGGCAAGCCAAAGAAAAAGAGGTCCGGCAAGGTACGCCTCCCGTGTCTCCATAACTTTGGCCTAACAGCCTTTCAGAAGCGCGAGCCCCGCCGCCGACTGCCAGAGGAGGGCGATGAAGCTGCCGATGCCAATGGAGAGGTCTCCGAGGGTGTTGAGAAGGCCAAGCGCCCGCCCAGGACTCGCAAGCCGAGGGAAGCGAGGATTGACGGCCCCGAGGGCGAGGAGGGTGAGAGGAAGCCAAGGGAGACGAGGGATAGGAAGCCTCGCCTGGAGCTCACCGGCGAGCAATCTAAGGTGAGTCTCGATTCAGGATATTGGCTGACTTCAGAATACCGTGTTCGTCGCCAATCTTCCTTTCAACGTGGACGACGACGCGCTCGCAGCGATCTTCACCAATCTATCTATCCGTGTCAAGTCCGCTAGTGTCGTTCGTGGCCTGCGCAAGGGCCGAGGCGGTCGCCCTTTCCGCGCTTCGAGGGGTTTCGGCTTTGTTGAGATCGAGGATTCTGCTCAGCAGAGGGAGGCGGTGGAGAAGGTTGAGGGGAGTTTGATTGGGGACCGCAAGATCTCCGCGAAGGTGGCCAACGAGATGAAGCCTATCGAGATGGAGGCTGCGACCGACGCTCCAACGGCGGCGCCGGTGTGAGTGAGCCCTTAGGATTCGTGGTACATACTGATCTTGGCGTAGCGCTGCTTGAGCTCGTCTCTGCGCAGTGTCACCTTTCCCGTATCCTTCCGACCTGTAATCATCAGTCTTGGGATACCTCGATCATCAAAAGACGTGTATGTGTATAAGTGGCATCACATGGGTACGAGGACTGCGGCATCGAGATCATGCAATTATCATGCGGCACGCAGTGGGCGAAGCATTCATGCTCGATCATGGTGGTACGGCACTCCCTTGAGGAGGTTCTACCTCTGTCTCGGACACGCACCTCGAATCAGAACCAAGCCATTTCGCTTGTCAATCAGCTCCTGACAGTCAGTATCCTTTCGTGCAAACCATCCCTCCTACAATGGTGATGCCGTCCTTCGCTGAAACTGAATGCGACACTCCCTGTATAAGTCTTGCCCTGTGACGCCCCAGATCCGTGACAGGTCTACGTCCCTTGACACTGTGTCACACTTGTTATGGGACAGCACGTCAAGAGTACAGCAGGGCCGAACATCTGTCACGGGGGACAGGTGGCAGGTGGTCTGACAGAGCTAAAGCTGCATACAAGTCATGGTAAGACTACATAATAGCGGTTAAGGGCAAGATGCGTCTACGAGTTACCTTAAGTACCCAGAGCGAGTCGGCGGCATTTCGACGAATCTCGTTGATTTCGTCGAGTGGCGATTTGTGGTGTGGCGTGGTCCATGACGGTGTCAATAGCCTTCTGGGCTTGCATCAGGCTCCAAGCACAAACGAAGTTTCAGAAGCTGGTCTAGGGTATGGCCTCTGTTCGGTGAACGGGCCGCCTCATCATGAACACATCTATTTTGACATGACAGATTAAGGTGTTAGAAAGCAACCCAAGAGGTTCACTGTGTGGGTGAGGAAGACTTCAACATTATGTGGCATTAGAAGTTAAGGTAAGCATGTACACCTTACATGAGAAGGATGTTAGTCTTGATGAAAGGCAGTATTCAATGAGCAGCTAGAGGCAAAGACTTCAGTCATGCTGAGATGTGAGCTGTTTATGCCCTGACTAAAAGCAATTTTGTTGGTGGGGGGCTACTGAGACGAACGATCGCGGTTGAACACGGGGGCTGCTCGTACGAGACCCAAGCATAATATTGCAATCGATCTCCATACCATATCTCGCACGCTCACTCGCAAAGCTTCTCCTCGGTCCCCTAAACTCCACACCGATTGATCGTCTTCCTCTGCCCACTAAACCTAAGGATCTCCCTCTTCTCCATGATATACAAACACCTCTCGAGCGCATGTTGACTATACCCCTGCTGGGTACAAAACTCCCTCGTGAGACTCTGGAAGCTCGTGCTCCATCCGATCGGTAACCGTCTTTTCAATTCTTTCTCGATCGCCTCGATCTCGTCTTTCAGCTCGGAGCGGGTCATTCCCTCGACGGATCCGTTGGCGAGCGCCGTCATGGTGGAGTATTTGAAGAGACGGATGGATTCCTCGACGTGGTGAGGGAGGACGGATCGGGAGAGCGTGATTTTAGCGACAGCTTCGGAGATACGGACGATGGCTTCGAGTTGGCTAGGGGGCGCTGTCAGCTCGGGAACCAAGGGGAGGATCGGGAGATGCTGACATACCGGATGGTGATAGGGATAGACGATCGCTCATCGTTATCCCGCTCAATCTGCTGAACCTCCTTTCTGAGTCCGACGAAGTGCGAGCTCAGCATTTCCGCAGCCTCAGGCGAGAGTCGAGGAGCACATCGACTGGTTCAGCTGTCAACAGCCATCCCAGATGCCATTCAAAACTGAGAAATCGGTCTCACCTTTTGATATATGAGATGTACCGCTTCATCTTGTCAATCTCGATCTCGCCAACGACCTCGTTGTCGGTCTCCCGGTTCATGTGAAGCTGCATGACGTGTCGCGCGATGGTCTATGGATTGGGTCAGTGACGAGGACAGAGACAAATATGCGGGACATGCCCTATCCCGAGCCTCGTTGTGCTCGTCCTTGATCAAGAAGATCAGGTCGAACCGCGAGAGGATCGTAGTAGCGAAGTCGATTTGCTTCGTATAGATTGTCAGCACAGGCGGTTCCACAAAACGCAAGGAAAACTCACCTCGCCAGGACTCTTCGAATCGTCATAACGCCCGAAAACTGGGTTCGCGGCGGCCAATACACTTGTCCGGGAATTGAGGATGGTCGTTATGCCTGCTTTGGCAATGGAGATGGTCTGTTGCTCCATCGCTTCGTGAATCGCCACTCGGTCCTCATCTCGCATCTTGTCGAACTCGTCAATGCACACCACCCCTCCGTCGGCGAGTACCATCGCCCCACCTTCGAGGTAGAACTCGCGCTGTCATCGATGCATCAGCCAGTATTCGCGGAGAGGTAGCGAAAGACCTACCGAGACCGGATCACGCTGAACCGACGCCGTCAGACCGGCTGCGGAAGAACCCTTGCCTGATGTATAAACAGAGACGGGCGACACCTAGATCATCCTTTATCAGCATGTGACCGCATCATCGCGATGACAGGCTGACCTTCTCGACGAACTTGAGCAGCTGTGACTTCGCCGTCCCCGGATCACCCAACAGCAAAACATTGACATCCCCTCTCAACCTCATCCCATCAGGCAAGATCTTCTTGCTCCCACCCATAAGCAAGCACGTCACCGCCTTCTTGATGTCCACATTCCCATAGATACTCGGTGCCACACTGCTGGCGAAGCGTTCGTACAGACCGTCGGAACGTGCCATCTGCTGAAACTCCTCTTCTTCCTCGGGGGTGAAGACGCGGGAGCCGGGAGAGGAGGCGAGAGAGGTGTCGAGCTCGATACCGAGTACGCGGAGGTAGGGTTGGCGGAGAGCAGGAGCGCCGGACGTATTTTTCTGGGAGGCTTCATCAGCTGCTGAGGAATTTCGAGGAGAAAGCCTAGACTGACGCTTTTCGAGGGAGAGAAGGTGGAGTAGATGCCGGTCGCGATGATCCGGGAACCGGGAACGACCTTGGCGGTGAGATACCTAAGGGAGTCAGATTAAGTCAGGGTAATGAAAGCGAGCGAGTCGCTCAACTCACCGCTCAGCATGCAGCATCATATGCCTCGGCAGCTCGCCGACGGGTACCATGTCCGGCGCCTCCTGCAGCTTAATCGTTTGTTGATCGACGAAACGGCATCGATCATGCAGGATCATGTATGGGTCGAGGGGGCAATCTTTCGCTTGGCCTTCCTGAGCAGGACTGCTTGGTCGTCAGTCTCCGATGTCGGTATCCTCGCTTAGGTGAATTCAGATAAGGGCAATGACTCACGCATCACACCTTCTCGGCAACGCAGCTTTCTCCCCACCCAGCGTACTCGGCACCTTCACAGTCTTGACCGATCGACAACCCTTACACTGGAGGTGCAACTCGGTTGCTCGAGATGACAGCTGACTCGCATTGATGACGATACCAGGCAATCGGACGAGAGTAGTAAGGGTATTTGCCTGGTACGAACTTAGCTCAAATTGACCTATGCGGTGAAGGAGAACTGACGGTAAGCTCGCGGAACTGCAGTAGATTCATCCCACTCCGGATGGTGACCTGCATATCCGGGATCGACTCCGTCACACTGCTGGACGCCCCAGTCTCGCTATTCGTAGGACGAAGCAGGAGTCGAGCAAGGCGGAGCAGCGCCGATTCCAGCTATTCCCAATCAGTCCTCCCCATATCCCTTCAAGGAGACCTTCGCGCACCAGCGTCATCATCTCCCCAGGCTGCTCCTGCACCTTTTGCGCCAACTCATCGTTCCAAGCCACCAAGTCCTTCAGGTCGACATCGAGCGTGTGATGGTGAAGAAGCAGGGAAGAGCGGAGTCGATCCCGGTAGATGAACTCCCCACCAACGCGGAAGCCGGAGAGGAAGTCTAAGAAGAGCTTCTCGACCTCTGCGGGCGAGTCGGGGTGCTGTTCGCCTTGGAGGACGGAGACGCTGTAGATTCGGTTGGGCTCGAAGCCGCTCTGAGAGGAATCAGCTAGGCTCTGCGAAGGATGGAGGTGTCTTACCATGATGAATGACGTCTACAGCTGTAGGGTGCTTGATTAGCTTCGAGGAAGGTGCTTAAGATGTGAGACTGACGGACACAAGATGAACGTGGGAGTCTAGCTGAATATTCGTTGGAAAGGTTTCCTGGAGATTACTGACGCGTCAAGACGCGTCTCGTGTTGAAGGCGTGCAGTCCAATACGCCTATGAAGCTGGCCCCCAGGCCTAGTTTGCAGCTTACTCATCACCTTGGACATTCATACATCATACTTCTACGACGTCTTCAAACACCTACACAAAGGTGGCTGAAATCCAACAAATTAAACAGTCGATTATTCTGTGTGTCTGCTACAAAGTCCATAACCTTTGACAGACATTGCCAGCCACTATGACGGCGAAGACGACTCGGTTGGTAGCGACCAGCTTGCTACCTATCCACATCAAGATCCGCTGATCCGATCGCAACGAGACTCCGTAGGGCGACGGCTATAGACCTCACCTACAAACTCCGCTCATTCTAGATCAACACTCTCTCTCCTCATTATCCTAGACGCTCCCATCAACGTCGTTCAACTCCCATCAAAATCCGCAGTAACTCGAGTCATGGCCGATTGCCTCTCTTCCCTCGCCAAGACGGTCCCTACTCTACAGGGAACCGAGTCCTTCATGAACTGTCGAAGGGCAATAAACTCATACCTAATCAGGAAGGGCGCGCACAAGACACTCGAGGGTACTGAGCTCGAACCATTCAGGACGCCTGGGGCGTATCTGGCCGGGACTCGAGCTGGAGACGACCAACCCGATGCTGCACAGAGCACTATCGGGGCAGTTCTCACAGCCGCTCAGAGGCTGCTGTTGGCGGAGTGATTGACCAGAGAGCACGAAGCTCGCTCGATGGTGATCTTGATCGTCTCCCATGGTGTTCAAGCGGAGATTGAGTACATGTGGTTGGCGAACGATATGTATCGACACATCAGCTCTCCACACAAGGTAGACACCACCTGTCGTTACGCCGACCTCTCTGCGCGCATATCACTCTTGCGACTTCCACTCAAAGCGATACGGGAAAAGATGCTCGAGCACTATGAGCAATACTCGAGCTTGAGTGCCGAAGCCGTGAGCGCCGGCATTCGTATCGGTGATTGGGAGAAGTCCGAGCGGTTCCTTATGTCCCTCGGCGACGGTCTCGGGTCGCTGAAGATCGCTTCCTGAACAACGCCAACTTTGGACAGAGCTTGTGCGTATCTACAAGGCCCTCGCAGATCGTCGCGGTCATGAGCATGAGCGCGAGTCTCAAGCAGCTCCCACCAACTACGAGGCCAACGGCCAGCTTTACCATCTCTCCAAACGACACACATCGAAGCGCAATGCCAAGTCAAGCTCGAAAGCAAAGGGCAGTACAGACCAGAGGAGGAGGCGCAACGGCAACGATAATGACAGCAGCAGCGGCAGTAACGGCGACGACGCCCAAAAAACCCGCTGCAACCACTGCAATCTCCGTAATCATACTGTCAACAAATGCCGGAAGAAGGCAGCTGGTGAGCCCTCTTGGGACGAGATCAAAGAAGCTATAGCCTACTTGAAGGAGAAAAAGAAAGGCGGCGGCAATGGGTCGATCAATAAAGTTGAGGGCTATGGCTATATCTCGGCACCTCAAGCATTCCTTGGACACATCTCTGCCGACATCTCTGCCAACATCCCCTCTAGCAAGAGTAACACCGGCGACTTCCTCATTGACACCGGCTCAACCCATCACATCACTTCAGACCGTAGTCTACTCGGAGACGTAGTCAAGCTTGATGCGCCGCTACCCTTCAGCTTACCCGACACCTCCAATGCAAGGGTCGAGTCAAGCGAGAAGGGAGATCCCCAAGTTAGCCTCGCTACCGGTCAATCCGTCCCCCTCAGGGATGCCCATTACATTCCCGCCGCACAATCCAACATCCTATCGGCCGGCAAACTGCAGGAAGACGGGTGGATAGTCGACCTGTGGTCCGAAAGGGCAAGATCAAGCTCGACATTGTCTACAAAGGCGTCCTTCCCTACGTCCAGATCTTCCCCGTCTATCCCTCATCTCCAAGTCTCAGAACCGAGGAGAAAGGGAGAATTGACGGAGACGGAGACGGAGTCGGCGAGGCAACGGATCACGCAGATCGTGCGCGGACCCGGCGGTGCTGAACACAGACCCGGCGGTGCAGCTACGGCGTTCAGGGGAGAGATCTAGCTCGACGGCGAGCAGCTTAAGGGGAGTGTTGAAGGCGTATAACCTCACTCGCCTATCCAGCTAGCTATCAGGCCTAGTTGGCAGCTTCCCATCACCTTGGACATTCATACATACATACATCATACTTCTACAACGTCTTCAAACACCTACGCAAATGTGGCTAACATCTCGATCATTATGAGTGAGGCACGGAGGATAGCCGACCGGTGATTAGGTTAACCGGAATTTGGCCAGTTTGGCGCTGTGTCCTCTTCGCCCTTCTATCGGATAACAGCGACAACCAACTTACGGTCTGACTCGTCGCAACGCGAAGGGCTGGACAAGCATCGTCGTCCGATCGAGTCCGCTCGCTGTAGCAGGAAGATTGGCGTCATCAGTTTGTCCATGAAGCTGTAACGTGGATCGACGACTACGATGCTGCCGAACCATCTCTGCGCCCGTGAGAATCAGCTCGACTATGATAACGGACGGACTCCGGAGGTGACGGCTTAGTCGGTCCAGTTGACTTATCAGCGCTCATCTCAAGGCACACGGATCATCGGTCATGGGCGGACCGCCGAATTTCCCGGGAGGAAGGATCCCCTAACGAGCCTAAACAGCTTTGATGAATGAAGCCCCGCCAATCTGCTGGCAGAAGCTTCGCAATTTACCAAAGCCGACGAGACCATATGTGTCGATCGATGAAACGGTCAAGAAGTGAACAGGAACCAAGTCGAGGCGAAATGGGGGCACCGTATGCGCCCTTTGATTGATCACCATCCTTTGGCCCTAACAGCTGATAGAGAGGGGTCCTTTCCGACGCAAACCAGTGCCTCAAGGCTCGGGGACACGCAGTGACAGTTTCAACCCCGCCGGATCTCGTCCTCTCTTCACACAGAGCTCCACAGCTATCTGTCGAGAGCATGCGGTTTCTCCGTTGATGGGACCTAAGATGGGAGCGTGGACCCGAGCTTGCCGCAGCATCCATCAAACTCTACATCTCGCCGCTATATGGGGTAAACCCCGTGCTTGTTATCCTTCTCGCCACCATATACCTCAAGAGTGCCGTTCTCATCATTCGCCACTCCACCGAGTCAAGTCCTCTTGATCCTACCTTTCACCACCTGATCGTCATTACGAGGATCCTCAAACGCCCCGTTCCCCTCTTCCCCGTGGGAGACGTCGTTGCCATCCCCTCCTTTGACCACAACGCCGCCTCGATGCGAATGATTCACAACCCCTTCCCCTCTCTCCAAGGGTTGAGGACCCCAACGTCCTGATATACCAGTGCGTTCCAGCTAATCTCACCATCCTTTGTCTCTCGACCCCTTCTTCCTCCTTTGACGGTCTCCGAAAGAACGTCAGGAGGGGTATAAGGTGGCGAGAAGAAGATGCTTTGTCATGAACTCGCTCATACCATTCCTTCTCTCTTGGACAGATTCGCATCCGATCAACTCCGCTTCGCTTTCAGCGATCTTCCGAGGAACATCGGCTTCTCATTGCTTCAACATATCAAGAACAGCTTCTGGTGAGTCGGGCTTCTCAGAAGCCCGCTTTGACCTTCTCTTTGGACGATTCTGATACCATCCTAGTCCAGGCTTCCTGAGCCATGTCCGACAACCGACCCGTTCTCTCCGGTCCCCGCCAGCCAGCCGACTTCGCCGTCTCCTCCTCGTTCCCGCCCCCCGCTCCTCGCCTCAACCCGAATCGCCCACAATGGGCGGTCGACCCGCCATTCTCCCAATCCAGGACGGGATGCTACATCTCCCCCGACATATCTCCAACGACGCCGTTACACGAGCAGCAGACGCGCGACTATCCTCTCCCCTCTCTCGTCCATCGAGCTCCAGCGGACTTCAACAGGCGCTCGTCCGAAGGCGCACAATATTGGCGGCCACCAGGTATTTTCCATCCCAGACAGGAGGATACGGGTGCATATCACGAGGTCGGGCAGACGCCAATGCAGAAGCACAGGAAGGGGAGGGCGCCGAAGAAGGCTGAGGGGAAACAGCCGACTTTCCTGACGAAGCTTTACTCGTGAGGCCTCCATCATCAAAGGAACATAGCTGATACGATTTCAGGATTCTGTGAGATCTTACCTTCCGTCATGCTGAGCCGTGACATTGCTGACATAGTGCCACAGGGAACAACCCGACTCTCAGCATGCGAGTACTGTGATTGAGCGACGGGAGTTCGCTGACTGTAGTAGATCATCCGGTGGGACGAGCCAGGCGAAGTCATCATCATCGAGAAGCCGGATGAGCTCGCCGACAAGATCCTCCCGCTCGTCTACCGTCAAAGCCGTTTCGCGAGCTTCTCTCGCCAGCTCAACGTGGGTCTTCCCGGCTCAGTATCACCTGCCCAGAACTGATCTGCTCAGATATACGGGTTCATGCGCAGGGTTAGTCTTCGTCACGTCGATCGCGGCATCTGCGATCCAGATGCAAGCACATGGTGTGAGCTCGCCATAGGCTGATGTCTTTCGCTGACTCTGCTAGCTCACCCATTTCTCCGCCGCAACTCAAGCAGAGAGGAGATCCTCGGCTTCAAGCGACGTGTTCCGCCTCGTCCTTCGCAAGCTGAGAAGCGTCGCGCCAGCATGCCCGACGATAGTCAATCACCCGGTTCCATCTCTGAGGGTAGCTACCCCCATTCGCCACCCGATCAATACCCGCCACATGGTCTAGCGAATGTCCAGGAGGGAATGCCATCGATCTTTGCTCACGGCTCGACAAGGTCAATGAGCGAGCAATACGGTAATGGGCCCTCCTTCATCTTCCGCCCAGAGACCATTGGCCAGAAGCCAACGTTGTTCGGCTCGTTCGAGCGGGATCCAGCGAGTCTCACCCCGCAGTCCGCCCCGGCCAATACGAAGGTCTTCCCAACTCGCGTGAATCAAGGCCACATCCGTACACGCAGCGTTCAAGTCGAACCACCCACGGCGACACTCTTTAGCCCGATCTCGCCACTCTCTCAGCCCGCCTGGATGGCTTGCCACCATGCCGAGACTATCTTGCGCGATGCAGGCGAACCACCGACGTACAACCCTGCCGACGCCATCACCTGGGCCCGGCGCGGCTTCATGAACTTGCCAAATCACGGTAATCAGCCGTCTTCCCTACCTAGTGACTTTACGGGGGGCAACCGCTTCCCGTCCCCCATGCATCTCGCTCCGTCAAACTTCAGCGCCGCACTCAGCGTAGATTCCCCAAAGACCGTCTCACCGGGAGTATATCAAGCGGGATACCCGATGCCTGCTTATCGCCCAGCGTACATCCCGCCGTCCCCTAGAGCGGTCTCGGCGAGACCTGAGAAGCGTACTGCGGTACTGAGTGCATCGTATGTACCCCGAACGAGGGCGATGTTACCTCCGGTAGGCGATCTAAGGCGACACAGTGGTGAGAGGAGCCGCGAGACGAGGTTGGATGAGGAGTCGGCACTGCCGAGTGCGTCGCTCAAGGGGTTTGGTAATCACCCATTCGAGAGCGTGCTGCCTGAGGACAATGTGGAGACCACAGTCGGGCCCGAGGAGGTACGTATTTTTCTTAATCCGGGCGATACCGGCTGATGCGATCAAAAGGCCGATTAAGCCATTGGCAGACATCATAGCCCTCATGTCGCAAACCATCGCTACTTTCATAGCTTGACGACCTGATTCTTCCTGCTTGTATGACCTCATACCTCCCGCATCTATCTTCGATGCCCTTTGGTTCGGCTGGTCTTGTTGTACGAGTATCTTGAGGGGGGAGAAAGCATTGAGGCAGTGACGACGCTTGATGGCATGTCATACTGTGCGCCGTGCGGCTGCAGTCCGGGAAACCATTTGCGTCAAAGTCAAAGTCTGATACTCTATCTAAGAATCGTTTCACTCTACGGCTAACTACCAGAGTAAGCCCAAATGCGGCAGTCATGTACACCTAGTCAGAAGGCCAATCATTCACGTACTTTAGATTATAGAGGATGAACAGGCAGCTCCCACCAGATTCTATTTTTGGCTTTCTCTTCACCTGACGGGTAGAACAATGACTCTACCCACTCTTCCCACTTGTTCAAGCCGGACATGTGAAAGTTCAAGCAATTTGGTCTTCAGACCTATCAAGGTTGTATGAGAACGTAGCCAAACTAGACACTGGTTGGGTAGCACAAGCAATGCAGAGGCAGATGTATATCCCTCCGCAATCCATTCGGTCTATACATCTTCTCTCCTTTGCATCGCTCATTCAACCCCGCTGGCCCAAGTCCTGGCCCAACCAGTAATCTCAATGAATGAGAGGGGCAAGCCTTGGCTAGAGACAGACAGTTCATCCAAGGGGCAAGGTCGTTTTTCATTCCTTTCCCTTGTTCAAGACCTTCTGCCGATCGTGTCAATCAAGCTGGAAGCATCGGTTGAGAACATGCACCCACCACAACGGCCCATCACTCGACAACCAGCTATCGACCCGGACGAAGCGATCCGTCAAACCGATGACGATGCAGCCGCTTCTCGTCTGTCCGTTCTCTCTCCTTCTCTGTTTCGCCTTTCCTCCTCCTGATTCCTCATTCTACCATCCTATCAGCCGTATTGATACTCACTGACATGTCCTCAGTTCCGCCGCGACTCTCGGCTACCTCCCTGACCCCTTCACCACCCTCCTGTACAAACCCCCACTCTCCACTCCCGGAGCCGGACCAAGCCGGAGGCCACCCCTGATCAACGTGGGCACCCATCATCGTACGTACGCTATTGACCTCCTCGTCGACCGATTTTTGGAGAATGGGGGGAAGCAGGTGGTGAGTCTTGGTGCGGGGACTGATACGAGGTTCTGGAAGTTGATGGTGACTCCCTCCTTCCACTTAAGCTCGGGCTGATGGATTCTAGTCTCGAGACAAACCTCCCGAGTTGGGACGATATGTCGAGCTCGACTTCCCGCACGTCACATCCATCAAAGCCCAACGCATCTCCAGATCCTCAAACCTCTCTTCACTCCTCTCCCCCCCTTCTTCCACCAACACCACCCCCCCAGGGTCCATCATGGAACCGTTCAACATCTCCCGCGGCGGCACATCCCTTACCTCCCCACTCTACTCTCTCCTCCCATTCGACCTCCGCACATCCCCTTCCGCTTCCCTGGCCGGGCACCTCCTCCCCCTTCTCGATCCGGAACTTCCGACGCTCTTCCTGGCGGAATGCGTGTTTTGCTATATGAGGCCTGAGGAGAGTGCAGAGATCGTACAATGGTTCGGAAGGACGTTTTGGAGGTGTGTCGGGGTGGTGTATGAGATGTGTGGCCTCGAGTAGGTGGTCACCTACCCTTATGCGAGGTGAGGTGCTTATGGGAATAGGGATACCTTTGGGAAGGTGATGAGACGCAACCTGGCTGTTAGTCCTTCTTCTTGCGTCCAAAATGATCGGGAGGTACAGCTGACGTGGGCGAGCCAGTCGAGACACCTCTCCATACCCGGCGCCGAACCGTTCCGGGATCCGCAATCACAAGCCGCACGCTTCCTCGATCCTGCGTCGGGTGAAGGGGTATTCCAGCAATCCGGCGCGAAAAGCCTTTGGGAGATCAGAGAAAGCGTCATTCGACAGGAAGAATTGACTCGGTCAGTCGCCTCGCAAGGTGTCGAAGTTGCAATGAGGAAGCTCGGTCGTACTTGCAGAATGGCTGATATACGTTCGGTCACCAGGATATCGAAGCTCGAGCACCTGGATGAAATTGAGGAGCTGAGGCTTGTTTTGAGCCACTATTGTGTGGCATGGGGGACCAAGGGGGAGGGTATGGATGGTATTGGGCTTTGACCATGCTAGCTCCCACATTCTCGGCCAGCACAGTCAACGACAGTCCGCCCATTTCTGATCTACTCCCACGCTTGCCTGGCATACCAAGGATTTCATTCCAATGTGCATCCAGCTTTCAAACCCTGCAACCCGCACTTATACATCCCCTCCCACCATCCCCATTCCTCCCAGGCCGGACTCAAAATCCCCCGTAAACCCATTCCTCCCAGACCCACCCAGTCCACTCCCATTCCCAAACGTGACCGCAGTTCCATCCCCCGGCAACCCCAGCAGATACCCCAGATCCGACTGAGTTTCAATCTGCGGAAAGCTCTCTGTATCAGACGGCACCTTCTCCCCTTGAGCTTGAACTTGGTCCGGTGGATCTACAGGTTGTGGTTCGTCGCCGATACCGGTGATACCCGCCGCTCGCGAGGTGTCCCGGATGGTCTTGGCGATGTAGGTCGAGAGACGAGTCTCGGAGATATCGGCGGACTCGAGAAGGTCGACCGACATCTTCAGGTAGTGCGGGGTGACCGAGGGGTCGAGATTGATCACTGCTTGGACTGGGAGGGGGGCTTTGGTGATTCGGACGAGAAAGATGGCGGCTTGGGCTAGGGTGATGGTGAGGTACTAGGCCGAGCGTCAATGAGGCGTCCAAGAACTTTCCAAGTGGAGATTAAGGAGCGGCACTGACGTCCGTGGCAAAGCCGAGGGCGAGATCGGTCCACTCGAAGTGCCGTCTGGATCGTGCTCATCGCCGCGTTCAGACCCTTCTTCAAGCATTGCGCGATAAGCTCATCCTCGTCGGGTCCGGATTTCAGCGCGAATGAATCGAGGCATAGCCGCATATGTTATGCTTGCAGCCTCGCGATCCGCGCCGACGACCCTCCGCTCTGCAGTCCCCAAGCCGCAAGGAGGAGATCGCCTGGACATCTGACAGCGCGTGTTGTTTCTGCAGGAGCGTCTGGGCCAATTGGGACTCAGCGAGATTGGTGAAATTGGCTGGGACGGAGGGATCGAGGTGAGGGTAAAGTAAGCCGCGGAGGGAGCGAGCGGTCAAACGGCAGTAGAAGCGGGCGGCATTGGCGATCATGGCGGACATGAGGGGCGGAGACTTTCGGATCGTGTTGAAGGCGTCGTCCAGAGCGACATTGACTATCGGGAGAAAGGGGTGACAATGGTCAACGAAGCTGTCGGACATCAGCGAACGACTCGTTTACAGGCAGGCGCACTGACAATATGAAGAGCGTCTCCGCCATGTTGATGTCGACGATACCCGTATGCACCGGATCATCCTTCTCCCGTGCGAAACGCCTTTCATACCCTATCCCGCTCAGCTCGTCTCGACTCGCTGGGTTACTGCTTCGTGCGGGCGAGTTCCGACGTGACTGCTCGCGATTGTCCCAGACCGAAGGCTGCTTGGAGTCAATGCAGCACACAAATTCGGTATGAGTCCTCTTACCTAGTACACCAGCGCCTTGAGGGGCGGCTCAAAACCTCCCTCTGTCGCTGCTGCCAGTCTCTCTTCCGCCTTCTGCCCTTCCCTGACCGACGTCCGTCCGCCTTCTTCTCCGCATCACTTTTCCCGAACCCAGCAGACGCTGGGCTCAGCCCCATTCCACTAGACTTGCATGTCGATGGGTGAGGTGATGTGTGCTCCAAAGGGGTTGCTAACATTCGGAGATGAGGCAGACCTGACGTGCGATCTTGAAGGATCTTCCGGCGAGAGACTGGGTTGTAATGGATTCGGACCGAAACGAGGTGGGGTTGATCGGTCGAGAGTGTGTCGCTGGTGAGAGATTCGGTGCCCATCCGCCTGCATGGGATGCCGAGAATCGAGCGTCCGGTCGTCGTTCCGGATTGAAGGTGTGCATCACCTCTCCATTCGGAAACCCTCCGACCCCGCCAAGTCCTGCCAAAAGACTCGCAACACTGCTCTTCAGCTGCTCGAGTCTCGCATTCGCTTCGTCGGGAGCATTTTCTCTCGGTGCACTTGGTAGTGGGAAAGCAGATCCTGATCCAGGCCTTGGGACGGACCGGCCGAAATCGCAGACGTTCCTCGACTTGGTACACCGCTTACACGGCCATCCACCAAGACATCGCAGCTTCTGCTTCCGACACTACCATCCCCATCAGCTTAGTCTTGTCACCCAGTACGAGATTCTTACGCGAAGACAAACCTGTGCAGCTCGCCGGGCACCTCCTTCCGAATCATCATTCCCTCTAGATGATGAAGCTGATCTCCTCTTGCCTTCGTACTTCTCGGCTGGAGCCGAATCGCTTCGATGTCGCCTGTGCTTGATCTGAGGCGACTGAGATGGGGTTTGACTGTACTCTGCACTCTTCGGATGGAGGTTGAAAGGGGATTGGATGGGCCGGGTCCGTTCGAGGGATGATACCGCCTCGAGGGCCGATAGGCCTGTTCCATTCTCGGCTCAGCTCCAGCCATAAAGGGCTACGCTACGGTTTGCCGCTCGGGCTCTCAAGGCTTCAAAGCAGGCGATTAGCCGTAGGACGTGATTCGGGTTCGGATGGCCCTGCAGTCGGGAAGGAGAAGGAAACGAACAAAGCACGGCCAATCTGATCCCGCGCTCGGCTCGTTTCCGGAAGGGGGCCGAGGGTCGGACTCGATTCTTTCATTCAAAATCTACGGGTGCATAACGTCTTCGATGTACGAGGATCAGCGGCTGATAAGATATCACACGGGTCATCCAATCAACCCTGCGAAAGACAGAGCTTTTTCATGAACTCTTGAACCTTGGTCGTGAACGATTTCCACCAGATTCAGAGTCTACGGCAGCATTGACCGGACCCCTCATGCCCCTCCCCTGACTTACAATTACTGGACATATCAGTAGCGAAGACGGAAGGACGATTCCCTTCATGCACCGCATGCACCCAACTCATCCCAACTCATCCCTCTTTATCCTCTCCAACAACACCCCCATCCTCGCACCCATATTCGGCTGTCCCTTCCCCGCTCGCCCGCCCGCTCTCGCACCTCCCACTAACCCTCGGTCCCCATCCCCTCGTTGTCGAGGCAAGTGATATTTCGTAAAAGCCTGTTTCTTCAGCTCCCGCAAACTGGTCTGGGGCATCGGCGGGCCGATATCAGAGGGCGAGAGCGCTGGAGCCGGTCGTCCTCGCTCCTTATCGTGTTCCGCAGGTAGTGCTACCGACTCCTTGCCTTTTCGCTTCCCCCTCGTGATATCGGTGTCTCTTCTCTCGCCCCGCCGCAGACTCCCGTCTCCCAGTCGAGATGACTCCATACCCTCCTCCTTCAACACTTTTGCGTACTGCTTCTTCACCTTAGCCCGCTGGATGAGATCGGCTTTGATCTGATTAGCTGGAGATGAAAGGCGTCAGCTATCTATCCACAGCATGTCATCAGGTTTGATTGGATTAGTGTAGGAAGGAACAGCGGACTGACCTTTGCCGAGGTAGGCGTCTCGCGGCGCATGGGCTGGTCCGACGTGAAAGCCTTTCTTTCGTTCCCCGCAAGCTTTGGGCTTTGGGACCCCAGGGTCGGGCTCGCTTTCGCTTGGTCTGGGCATCGTTTCGGTTGGACGATAGCAGCGTAGAAGTGAACCCCGAAAGTCAGCCGAATGGGATCCCGATTCTGCTTGCCACTACTGGATCAACGCTTGAAACGCCGACGGTCCCATAGGACGCGGAGTTACTTCCACCCTTCATACACACAGCTCTTCACCTCATCCTTCCCACGAAACAGAGCCAGCGCGTGAACCAGCCTTTTGAATGAGCACTACCGGTGAGTGTTTCCCTCATCGCTCCTCTCCGCCCCGAAAAAAAGGTTGGTATGTCGTGCGAAGTGCTGATAAAAACGCGCTTCTCCTTTCGTCCTCTCAAATACAAATCTCTCCCTCGCCACGCTCGCAATACCCGCTCGCTCGTAGCCACCCAGACCAAAGTGGATCCCACCGCCAAGAAGACCAAGGCGGCTCCGGCTCCGGCCCAAGCAGGTGCTGGGGTCACCAACCTCGGTCCGAAGTTTGGTGAGTCACGAGTCGCAAGTCGCTAGTATCATATCACCCTAGCTGCTCTGGCGAGCTTGCCAGCAGCTAGATACGAGTCGACCTGGGTAGTATGTAGCTGATGATTATTCGGCAGATCCGTTTGAGACTAGTGATCCGTTTGGCGGAAGGAGTGGTGCTGGTACCCCATCAGTCGAGACCAACGTCGGCAGCAAGAGCGACAAGATCCATATCCGTGAGTCCTTCCTTACCCATCCCATCCACCTCCGCCCATGTGATCGGCTGACGCCAACCAGGTCTCCAGCAGCGTAATGGTCGTAAAACCCTCACGACCGTCCAAGGTGTTCCCGTCAAGTATGACCCCAAGAAACTGGTCAAGGCGATGAAGAAGGAATTCGCCTGTAACGGTACCGTCCGTTCCTCCGTCGAATCTTCAGACGAGGATTCGCCTGGCCCGAACAAGGCGACAGATTTCGGAGAGGTGTTGCAGCTCTCGGGCGATCAGAGGAACAAGGTCAAGGATTTCTTGGTCGCTCGTGGGTTGGTGACGGAGAAGGAGGCTAAGGACCTCATCGTCATGTATGTGACACTTGTGCCGAGGGGTGAACAGCAGTACTGACCGAGCTTCAGCCACGGCTACTAAGCTATTTCCGACAAGAGTCCGGCGCACCGACTTCCATTCCCGACCCGTCAATATCCTCGCAGCGATGTCCTGGCTCGCTAGCGAAGACCGCGTACATCTCTGTTATAGCTTTGATTCTAAACATACATTCGTGTCACATGGGTACTATTGTGCGGGGCATATATGTTGTTGGTATTCCCGGGCCTCGCCGTTCTCCTTGCGAATCTCTCTCACTCGTCATCTTCCAGCGCGTGCATCTGAGGCAACCGTGATTAGCAGTATATTTCGCCCTGTCGTCCAGAACGCACCTTAAACTCCAGGATACCCGAGTGCTCGCCCAGCGGTACCCCGTCGGCCACAGGCATCATGATCTGCACGCAGAGGAAACCTGTCCCCTCGACTTGGATGCAGATCTTGATGGACTGTTGGAGCGCTCGGCTGAGTAGGGTGAAATGCGAGTAGTGGTAACTTTGGTCCATCAGGCTTGGGTGCCTACCTGTCAATCTGTCACATACCTGAAGGACACGAGTTCCCGGCAATCGAACTTGTCCATCACCTCTTTGTCATTCGGGTAGTCCAGCTAATTTGATCAGCCTTACGCATTGTATAACCGGGAAGGGCCCACCTCAGTCTGCCCGAAATCGCCCTTCGCCTGCAGGGAGAATTGGCCAACGGTTGCGCGATGTGACCTCCTGGCGTTGGAACTCCCTGTCGCATCAGGTATCTCCATCGGTCGAGGCTGATCTCGAGGTGTCGCGGTGAGGGTGATCTTGGTGCATGAAGGAGGTAGGTCGAGCAGCGCGTCACGGAACCATTCAGACTGTCATCATACCGTCATTGTCTACCAGGATGGGAGGTGGGGGAGGGGTTGTGCAAGGGGAGGGAGGAGGGGGGTTGAAACGCTTACCTTCATAATCAGATACAGCGCACTAAGCGTCAGCGAGGTGCTGGTCAGTGGTAACATACCAGTCATCAGAGTTGAACTCCTGATTCATCAATTCGTCGGGCTCGAGCGGGGTGAGCTCGCATTTCGTCATCGGGCCTTTCGCGTCGTCCTGCCTACTCCCACCTCCATCAATCTCCCTACTCCTCTCAACCGAGCCTGGACCCACAGAAGCATAGAGAGCGGATGACCCGGCCCATTCCAAGTCATCCTCATCGTCGTCCTCTTCTCCTTCCCCCCACCTCTCCCCCTCTCCTCCCCATCACCCCCTTCCCCGGCATCATCCCCCTCCCCCGCCCACCGCCTCCTCGTCCTCCCCAGAGCAGGAACGACATTCCCGCTCGACGGACCGGCGTTCCCGAAGATATTGAGGCACTGTAATATCGCGTCGAGGGAGATCTCGAAGCATGCGGGCTCGGAGGAAGGGAGTCCGTGGAATTCGAAGGTCTGGAAGAGGTTGGTCGGGATCCATGCTATCGCTGCGACTCGTCAGCAGTGAAGGCGGAGTGAGAAGGGGGAAAGGGTTGAACACACCGCAGAGGGTCCGGACTTCTTCAACGGTGACTTCGAAGCCGGCTTGGGAGATCGTCATCACAGCATTCTACCTCTACTCAGCTATTGGTGGAAGGATAGAGAATTGGGAGAAAGTGGAGAGGGGTAGATGTACGTGTCTGAGCCCAATACCTCGGAGAAGTCTCGCGAACGCCCGCACATCGCTCGTCTCGGCGACCAGCACCTGGACCTATCCAACGGCATGAGCTTCAGGCATGCCAATTTGGTGGATGAAAGCGTACGGGAGGCTGATTGCCGGACATGCCCGCCGCTTCACCCCATGTAAGAGAATGGGCACCGAGGCAGATTTAGGATATGGGGAAGGAGGAAGGAGATGGGCGACGACAGTGGTTTTGATTCCGCAAAAGATTATTCTATTCCATAGTCTCGCTGTCGAGAGAAATGCACTCACGTCGAGAGCTCAGGATTTGACTTCACGAGTCCTGGCGGATGAGCGATGAGATGGTGAAATATCACTGCATAGCAAGGACAAAATAGGTTGTAGCGGCTGATTGCCAAATCAGAAGGGTCAATTGACAGTCATTCCACCATTTGCATACACTCATTCAAGAGGGCTGGTTTGCTGTCCACAACAAGACTTGCCAATCTCCATGCCCATCATGCTAGATCTGGTCCACAGTAGCTAATCTCTTCTCTCCCCGTGTCTTCCGCCTCGCCTTCTCAACCTCAGCTATTGCTACATAAGCATCAAAGCACTTGACCCCCAGTGCCTTCTTGAAGATCTCAGCATCCCCTTTTAAAATATCCAACCCCTCCAGATCCCTGGGTAGTTTCTCATTCACACCCAACTCTGCTTTCAACTCATCCGGCATGGGAGCCTTTGACTGGTGAGTGCTCTCCTTGATGGTCAATGGCATTTTGTTATCCATCCCTGCAGCAAGTATTGATGCTAGCTGAAGGTATGAATTGGCAAGACAGTCGGGCATGCGGAACTCCCAATGGGCTTCTTTGACTCGGCGGATGAGAACAAGCTTTTATGCATCCCAGACCACATCTCATGACCCCAAGAAGCCTCTCTGATCCACCAGCTATCATAGCCACCCAGCATGAATGTGCTCAGGTGTCACGGGGGACAGGTGGCAGGTGGTCTGACAGAGCTAGCTGCATACAAGTCATGGCAAGACTACATAATAGCGGTTAAGGGGAACATGCGTCTACGAGTTACCTTACCCAGAGCGAGTCGGCGGCATTTCGGCGAATCTCGTTGATTTCGTCGAGTGGCGATTTGTGGTGTGGCTTTCCATGACGGTGTCATATTGTGGTGTGGCTTGGTCCATGACGGTGTCAGTTACGACCTCTCCCTGGAAGACCTCTGATAATGAACAACAAAAGACATTATGGACCGCAAAGTTTTGTTTTGACTTGGCTGAAGCTGACAAGGGTAAGGGAGGCAGCCGAGCCACCTTGTCTTGATGTTTTCGATCCATGACGTGCACAGCTTCTTCCGGCGGTAAGTCGGAATGGGTTCGGGACACGGTTGCGAAAATCTGGCGGGCCAATACCGAATGCGGAGACACGACAGTAACATCGAAGTCGGTCCCGCTCCCCCGTAGTCTGCACCCGCCGGTGAGGCGAAAGCAATTTTGGCTCTCCTACCGGATATCGTTGCGCCTGGAAGAAACACCGATTGTGGGTTCATTGGAGACCTGGGCTCCGGAAAGTCATTCATTTCCGTCTCTTGATAAGCGTAAGTGAGAACCACGTCATATAGTCGACGGGTGCAAGCGCTCGACGGTCCGTGACGATCGGGCATATTTGACCTTTAATTGAACTATCTGGTCATCCCCTTGAACTTCATTCGATATGACATGATTTTCATGCTATCTAAAGACATCTGACTTTTCCAATGGTACTGCAACCAGAGCCTCCAACAACTCCTTACTGGCTAAACAGGCATGACTAAGCCAGAATACGTTGCATATTTGACAAGTATCTGTCTGTCAGAGTGCTATGCCGACCCGTGAATGCTCCCAACGCTCGACTCCGATGTTTGGCAAAGGTCGGCGACCTTGAGCAAATCGATGGCTCACGACGAACAGCATGGAAACCCTAGGGGACGTATGCAAATGTCGCCGAGGTAGCCACTGTTTGGGTAAGTTAGCAAAATTCGATGCAAAGGGCAAGTCTAGAGTGTTATGAGGTGACTTCAATCTCGAGTTGCTGAGGCTATCCCTCACCGATCTATGTGGCCTCTATACGTCTTTGGATCCCTATCCTTTGTTGCGCCCTACAATCATACTGTCTCGGCCCCAATTCTACATGGCTGAACGTGGTAAGATTTGAAGTGGGAACGCAATGAGGGAAAGAAAGGCGCTGCGTAATGTTTTGAAATGAAGCCGAGAATAGGCCATCAAATATTCGATGAGCCTACTTCGATTTAGTCGTCATGACAGTGTTAAACGTGTTAAACCGGCCTCGTCACGTTCAAATCGTCCAACGGATCCGCCAACGGGAAGTCACCACTCGACATCTGTTCATCCACCATTTGTTCGATGCCGCGGCCTAGATGTCGTTCCTACGCAACACGTAGCAGCGCATTTCCGCCTCGACGTACTGCCTTCTCAATCTCTCCCAGCCTTACCTCAATCAAACCCCCAATCCAGCTTAGGAGGAAGGACGACATGGCCACTCCGGAGCTGGTCTCGAGCTTCCGCTTCGTCACCCCTGAAAACATCGGCGAGAGCAGTACCTCTCATCGAAAATCAGCAAGAGATGTAGACCTGGAAGTTCAGGCAGGATTGAAGCATTGGGAAGGCAGATCCATCTTCTCAACAACGACGTAAGCTCACTGTCCCGTACTGCTACAACAGCTGATACTCGGCAAACAGCCCGAAGAAGACTCCCCGTTCCGGCTCAGCTACCAGTCCAATCTCCCTCTCCCCCTCGCCAACAGACCTCCCCCGGCCTCGTGCGGTCCCCAAGTACAGCTCCCCGCTCCCAAGAACAGCCTTCAGCCCTCCCCGCGCTGCCCCCTCTCAATCCACCTCGAAATCAAAACCGATCCACCCATTCTTCGAACGCGCCCGGTCGATCCCCGCCCCTCCGCCAGCTAGTCTACGTCCAAGGTTGGTGGCGCATTACTCGTCGACTTCGGATTCGGGCAAGACGGGGAGTCAGGAGACGGCTTCAACGTGCGAGAGCTATTCGGAGAGGTGGATGATGCGGGATTCGGAGATTGAACTGCTGGCCGAGGAGGTGGGAAGGCTCGGGATAGGATTCGGTCGATCGGGGGTCCCAAATCGAATTCGCACGGAGCAGGAGAATGAGGAGATTGTACAGCTTGGAGTGGAGATTCCGGCGAGGAGACCGCTCGCCAATGCGCAAACCGTCCCAACCCGTCAACCGCCGATCTCCCTCCCGAGCTCCAAACCACCAAACAGTACGACGATTCCACGCGCCAAACCCCCTCCACAACCATCAAACCTGCCACCATTCCACCACCGCAACTATCTCCCCAACACTCGCCCCCGGGTCGTGTACACCACCACCTCAGCCGAAGCCGACGACCTCCTCTCGTGTCTCCGTGGTCCGGTACTCGGGTTCGACCTGGAATGGCCAGTCTCCGGCAAATATCGGACCGTGGGCGCGGATGGACGGGCGGTGGAGCAGAGGGTCGGGATGAAGTGGACTGCGAATGGGTGGGGGTACGAGCAGGCTCGAACGGCGTTGGTTCAATTTTGCGATGAGAGGCTTGTTGTGCTTGTTCATCTGCGTGATATGGAGGGTGCGCCCAGCTCTTCCTGAGTTGTGCGCAATCTGACGAGTGTGCAGAGCTGCCAAATAAAGTGGTGGAGATACTGCAAGATCCGACCATCTTCAAGACAGGCGTCCAGATCCGAGGTCCGCGCCAGTCCCGTTTGTCGTTTGTCGGAGCTTATCAAGTCTCGTGTGATCAGGGGACGGCCTGAAACTCCTCCGTGACTTTCCCAAATCCTTCCCCACCGGCATACACTCCCTCCTCGAACTCTCCCAACTCGCTCGCCGAGTTGATCCCATAGGTACAGGGCCTGGCGCGACGCTCATCTCGCTAGTCAACCTCGGAAGGGCGTATCTGGGGAGGGAGATCGACAAGGATGTAGGGGTACGGAAGGGGAATTGGACGAAGAGGTTGGATCCGAAACAGATTGACTGTACGTATTAGCTCCTAAGGTGATCTTTGGATTCATGCGGAGTGGGTAGACGCGGCGAATGACGTTTTTGCGTCGTTACATATTTATCTGGCATTGGCTAGGCGAGCGGAGAGGGAGCTTGATACGAGGGAGTTCTGTGCGAATCTCGGGAGAACGGCGGTCGCGCCTGAGACCTCCGGTGCGACGACGACACAAGCAGCACTCGGCATAAATGGACCCATACCAAGCGGGATAGGTGGACCTCGACCAAGCGAGTTGCGAGCTCTGGAGAAGTTCGTCGCAGGGATAACCACAGATGCCATCGCGCTTGACGGAGGCATCAAGACCGCTACCATTCAGTACGCCTCCTTGAGCGGCGTCAATAGAACACATGGAAAGAATCAGCTGATACGGATTCGTGTAGAGGGTATATCTGTAAAGCGCTGGAAGTGCTCCCGCCTGACACCTTCGACATCGAGCAAAAGAAACGGTTCCTCTACGAGATACCGGCAGGAGCGTACATTCTGAAACATCACCGGCACCTGGTTCGCGGCTTGCGGAAGGAGGTAGGGGATGTAGTTAGCGATTCTGAAGAGGAAGCGATTGAGGGCGAGGGTGGTCTTTAGTGACCTTGGGGGAGCATGCCATATCCATCGTATTTTACCCCTTATTGATCTGCATCGCTATCGCCGCGAGTATGGCATATGCGCGACTTGCTGCTCCGCTCAGGCTATGGCGTGATCTACCTTTACTTGCATCCTGAGGGACTATCAGTCTGGAAATTGCTTGCCCGAAGGAGACACTCACGCTGATGCACGATGGCAACTCCATGCTCCTCATACTCATCCTTCGTCACCCACAGCTGATGGAACGTTCCCAGACTCGCCAGTACTGACCCACCGAGCCAGGCCGAGTATTTCCGCTCAAACGGTATTGTCGGTGAATGGATCTTGATCTTTTGCTATTCGCAATATCAGTCATAACAATCAATGGGAAAGGGAGAAGTGGATATACGCTAGGCAAAAGACCTGCTAGCTCGAGGTCGAGCCGTTCGACCAGTCCCCGTGTGAGTGAACTATTCCCGACCACTACGATGTTCTGGAGGAGAGCAGCGCGGACATCGACGTCGCATGCCATTACGGAGTCGTGCACGAGCTGTGAGAGTGGGACGAGGTCTTTGAGCGAGTGGGATTGAGGTGTGGATTGGACTGTTCGTAGCGATGCGGGTGGCTCGATCGACTTGCAGCGAGTAGCTAAATTCAGACACAGACGGAGGTGCGATCACTGAGACGACTAACCTGATTGAAGTAATTCTTCGGATCAAACAGCATCTCCGTGAATCGATACCGCTCCTCCCCAAAATACTGATGATAACCATCCGGAAACTCGTACAACGCCTGAGGCAGCTCTCTCGCCGTCTGGAAGTCGAATCCCCTATAGCTGATCACCTCTCCACAAGCTTCCTTCCATCCTTCGACTACCCCCTGTTGCGCCCACGATTGCCAGGATGTGGTGGTCTGCGGTGCTCGGTCGTCCCGGAGGATGGGTTTGGGTTGGATGCCGGGTTCGGGGGTAGGGTCGCGTTTCGAGATGAGTTGTCGAGGGAGGAGGGAGAGCGGGAAGGAACGGGATGGGGCGGGGTTGGTGAAGTGGTTGTGGAGTTGGGATAGGAGAAGAGAGGAGCCGAGGGGTTGACGCATTGTTCCTGTGACAATTCAATGCTGCTCAAAGGGCAAGGCTGTTCGAGGGCTCACCAGCTCGGAGGGCATAGCCGTCGACGACCGGGACAGCGCTACTACCTGAGTAGCCAACGTCCAGTACAAGCGCCGTCGGCTTGCCAGCAGCGAATCTACCCATTCCAAGCATGAGCTTCCACCTTCTCCCTCAAACCAAAGAGGGACTCACGCTGAGAGCACGCCGGCCGAGCCGAGATACATCGCAGGCACGCCCTCTCCCTCAAACGCAACCTCCGCCAGCATCTCCCTCGCCTTCGAGGTATTCCATGCCGGCTCAGTCAACATCAACGGGTGCTCTGCCGGGTCTACCGAGAGTCGTTCCCGCAAGATATGATGCAACAGCGCAGCAGCCGGTTCGGGGTCCGTCACTACGACCATCAGCCCATTCTACCCAAATAGAAGGAATGCAGGAGAAGCGCACCGACCCCATCAGTCATGAAGTTCCCCACCTCCATCCCAGCTCTCCAAACGCCCACACCATCATCCCCGACAAACAACTTCCTTCCCAACCCTTTCGTACCTTCCCCGTCCATCGATATGTCGCCATCTCCGTTCGTCCCGGATGTCGAGGATGAGGGATCGGAAGAATAGCCGTAGAAGGATGGGCAAACTACCCGGGGACAATCCTCACCTGCGTAGCCGGCTCGGGTGGTGTGGGTGCCAAAGTCAATGACGATGCCGGAGACCTCGTCTGAAGGATGTCAGACGAGACTAACGATATGATACAGATCCTCACCACCGTTATAGACCATCTCGAAGACGCGCAAGACACGGCTCGCTGCCTCTTGAGGAAGAAGTTAGCGATTATATTGAAAGAAACCTTTACGAGCCGCAAACCTGAAAGTCATAACTAGCTGTTTGATGAGCGCGTGGTCGGAATCCCTGACGTGTTATTTTGACCTGACCAGAAGATCACCATTCCAAGCGGGGATCATATCGAACCGTACTTTTCAGGCTTCTTGGCATCAATCACCTTCAGAACCTAGTCAAACCGTTATTGTACTTGTCTCCGCTCTTCCTCTTCCCTCACCGAACCAGCCTGTCTTGCAATACTGCCACATCTTGTTCAATCCTAACTCGCATTGTCCATGCCGAACCCGCCAATCACTTCCAACGCAACCCTGCACGCCCTGACCGAACGCCTAGCCTCCCACTCACGCAGCCTCCACCCGCTCATCGGTTCAAACTTCGCCTCATCCTTCTCGCCTCAGGCGGTCGCGGCTGCCGCTTCTGCCTACCGACAACCCGCTCCTCCACCTCAACTCCCCGTCCTCCAGCTCGTCGGGCGGCATCAGGATGTCCTGCAGCAGTCGTTGGTGAATGGGCAAGCCAATGGAGATGCTGGGAGGTGTCCGGCGGGGAAAATCTGGCCGGAGAGTGGGGTGCATGAGGATATACGATGTTCGAGGTGTGAGGAGGAGGAGCTGGAGGGGTTCATAGAGGATATGGGAAGGGTGTTGAGGCGGGAATTTGACTGTTGGGTGGAACAGTGCTGGTGAGGCGACGTTCCTCCCTCAGCTATTTCAGCTTCCGGTCAGGTATCGTCCGTCTCGCTGATCGTCCTCAGGACTCAAGCGTTCCATCACCTCTTCACACATACCGTTCCGAACCTCCTCATCCATCTGATCCTGACCGGTGCCTCGCCGACCTTCCTCCGGCGCCGAGTCGTTCACGGCGGTCTGGCTCTCGATCACCTCTTCCAAGTTCAGATGTTGGACCTCCTCTGCGTCGAGCTGGAACTCCGTCTCTCGGGCGCCAGACCCTCCGAAGCTTCGTCCTCGAAACCACCGCCTAACCCTGCTCAGCCGAACTTACCCCCCGTCCTCCCGAGAGACGGCATATGTTTCCATAGCCTCGCTTGTCAACATGGTCAATCGACGGTACCAGAGGACGATGATCATGGACTATGCTTGTGTCAATTGACGACTTGTCTGGGGTGTTTCCGCGAGGCCGCGAAGGGTCGGAAAGGGCCGGTTGGACCGTTACCGTTCGATCTAATCGGGACGAGCGTGGCAATCGGCTGGACGGGGTTAGTCGAGACCGAAGCACAAGCACGAGTTCGCCGAGATGGTATGCGACCGGCAACAGCTGAACTATCCGCGCTGCCAGAAGGAAAAGGGTTCATCCAGAACTCCAAAGCCACAGCCAACGGTCATTCCCACCCTAAACCACCCCAGATATTCCCACACCCACAGATGACCGACGTGCTCGCGGTCGAAGAACATCTCCGCTGGCGACTAAAAGAAATGGGAGCGTCCGATCCTGCCGTCGAGAGTCGGTATGGACCATTTACCAACTCTCCCGCCGCGCTGGACGGGATTGAGTTGCCGGAAGATTCGGAGGATGGGAGCGTGAAGGGTGGGAACGGGAATGTTAAGGGAGGGAAGATGGTCAAGGTCACTCGGGGCAAGGGCAAGGTGAGGAGACTGGTCAATGGGAATGGGAATGGGAATGCGCATGCGAATGCGAATGGGAAGAAGGATGGCAAGGATAAGGGGAGGATATGCTATTTGCCGAAGGAGTGGGCGGAGGAGGAGCCGGGTGTGCGGAATACTGCGATTGTTCTCACTTTCCGCCATTTCGTCAAGGTGAGTCTCTTGCTCGTTGTCTGAGGTTGCCAGCTGATGGCTGGTCAGCTGTTGCATCAAGCCGCAACGGCGGCGTCGCCCTTCCTTTACCCATCCTATTTCAACGACGTTGACGAGGTCGAGCGGGTCCATCCAATAGCCCTGTACCGCCGGCTTGCCGAGCCCAGCGTTACGCGACGGAAGAACGGGCGGGAGACCCGGAACTGGCAGGAATGTATGGACAAGTGGGCCGAGGAGCTCGGGGCGCGAGAAAAGACTCAGGTCGATAGTCTCACTCTTCCAGCGGTGCATCCTGACAATAACCAGGGCAACCTCATGGTGAATGAACAGCGCCACCTGGAAGCAGTGGAATATTACACCCGCGCCATCTCGCTCGACCCCAAGAAGACAGTCTACTACTCCAACCGCGCAGTCGCCCTAAACACGCTCGGTCTACACGACCGCGCAGAGGCGGACTGCAAGCACATCCTGTCCAAAGACTCCAAGAATGGGAAGGCGTTCTACCAGCGTGCGTTGGCGCGGAGGGGGATGGAGCGATGGAGAGAAGCGGAGACGGATCTGAGGGAGGTGTTGAAGTTTCAACCGGGGAATGAGACGGCGAAGAAGATGTTGGGGGTCGTTAGAGGGGAGGTGGTGAAAATGCCGAAGCAGAAAGTGGAGGATGTCATGGATTTTTGATATCCTGAGCGAGTCCAACAATTTCCCAACAAGACAAGGAGGGGAAAGGCTTTGCATGGCCAGGATACAATGAGGATACGTCTAACGCCGGACACCTTGGTTCGTCCTCGTTGTTCCACGACGCGCATTGGCTGGATAGACATGTCAGCTTATCTCAACCATAATTCCCTCGCCAAGCGGAAAGGTGATCGAAGACGAAGCAGCTCACCCCTCTGGATCGTTGCCCGCCCTCGAGCAGCCCCAATCCCCCTCCCACGCATGGCGTTCGGTCCAACCCGCTTGAACCTGTTCTCATCAGCTCATACTCACCCTCCTTCACAAGTCACGCCAAAAGGAAAGGTACTGACATCGGTGCATTCGCCAGAAGATCAGGGACGATGATGAACCGGATCTATACCTCTATCAGTATGATATCAGTATGGGATAACAAGATGAGGTGGGGTGAAGGAGGGAAGGGAGGACGCGCCATGCTGCCCCGGATGTAGACCTGCTCTAGTTGAGAGACTCGACCGTCCCGCGCTGTTACGGTTATCTCGCGGAGGGCGATGTTGAGGGAATCTTCGGCTGGGGGAGGGTCCGTGATTGACGGGTGGGATGGAATGGAGTACAATGCGGGCGAGAACGTTAAGATGCATCGAAGGGGTGTGCGGTCATGGGAGAGGAGACGTTGGATCGTGCAGGACGGGTTGTGAGTTGTCGATAAGGAAATCACAATGATCATTCCTGTCCTTCTTGGAAGAAAACAGACGTACCCTCCATCAGTTTTCCCCGATACATCTAACGTTTCATCATCTGATCAGCACACAAGACTCGCGTATTGGTAGCACAGGTCTCACCTCGCCAGTCTTCAGCTCGACGGTGATGACATGTCCCAAGGACTCATGCAGGAGTTTGACGGGTACTCCAAGGTTCGCCATAGTGTCGAAGGAGGATAAAGCGAAGGTTCAGGGAGAGAAGTTCGTTCAAGTGAATTTCCGAGCAGGAAGGAGGACGAGATGCAAAGTGGATCCTTGCGTGGAGGAGCAGATAGGTTATAGACCGTCACTATATCTCTGTCTCAACAGTGGGCCGTCGTTTAGTCCGAAGTAGTCCAATGCTGCGCTCCCAGTTCGCCCTCTGAGAATCTATCTCGTACGAGATGCCTCGATCATGTCCCACCTGCGGGTCGAGGAAATGGCGGAAGGACGCCGTGACAGGCAATGCGGTATGCGAAGATGGACACGTCTTCCAGGTACCTCGAACACCTTATCTCCGAAGGTGGAGAAGTTGATATGCTCACTCAGGACTTTCGCTCGGAGAACCTGGTCACCGAAGCTACCGACCATGCGATGCAAAAACGGACGCTCAAGCGGGCACCAAGGAAGAACAGGCGGAAAGAGGCTGGGAATGTCAATCAGGACTGTAAGTGATACCCTCTGGATCTCCCTCAGCTGACCGAGACCTAGACTATCACGGTGCTGACGCGGAATACCTGAAAGTCCAAGCTATGCAGCTGCTCTTGCGATGCCAAGTACTCGCGATACGTCAGCTGTGGTCACTGCCTGAAACCTTCGAGGTGAATCACGCTCACAGGCTGTGCTGCGGGTAGGAGGCTGACATGGGTGAATCAGATGATCGTCCGGGACCTCTGGGCATACCAGCTCGCCATCTCGCCGCTACCACCGGTACCCGAGCCCGAAGCCGTCACAGGACAAGCTGATCAGGCTACAACTTCCCTTATACCTACCGAGCAAGTGGACGAGGACTCACGGAGTGAGGACGACAAAGCCGACGAGGAAGCGGTCAGGACGCGCTCCGGGTCGAGCAAGTCCGATGACGAAGCAGGCATCGACTCAGACTTACTCGCCGAGCTGTCCGAGGACAGTACAGACAAGGAGGAACACCTCCGAGAGATCACGCCGGGGGCCGAGCAGCGCAGCGATACTCGCTGGCGAAGGAAGCGGCGGTTGAGGGTTTCGGATACGGTGGTGACCTTCGTTGTGGCGCTTTGGGTTATGAGAGTGCCTGTGTTGAATGTCGAGGTGGAGAGGTGCGTCAAGACAGGTGACTATAGGTTGACTAGGCGGTGTAGCTCGATCAACGAGAACCAGATCCCTTACATTGATTTTGGTCATACGTCTCTGCTACCGGCAGAAATGGCAAAACATATGAACCGGGATATCATGATAGCACTCTGTCCAATAGTGAGATTACGATATACTGAAGCCGTACTAACGCGTTGATAGAACGCCACGCAACCGCTGTTCCTCTTCAATGCCTGCCGCAAGTTTGCCAGAGTCCTGACGAGGCATTTCGGACTCGTGATTCCCGAGATAAATTATGCTCCCACAGCGTGGCGAGTCATCTCATCTCTAGGTAGTACTCGTCAGTCTTTCTTCGCCACTTAAAGCTAGTGGAGCTAATATGTGAGAAGCCACGACATACGCCCAGGTCACCCACCTGCTTGCCCTGATGGACGTCAATATCTCCCTGAACGAGTCGAGCATCAACACGTACTCTCGTGAATCCAGGTCTCGTCATTGGCAGCTCCCCGGTAGTTCTTGGATCGGACCTGCCTCAGTGGGAATCGAGGGCTACGAGCGCACTTCAAAATACCAGGACGTGATCCTGCCTGAGCTGTCCGTTGTTGCAGCTTGGGTCATGGTGATGAAAATGGCATACGGGCTTGATGAGCAGCCTCGGTCAGTCCACGTTGATAAACCGGAGTTCAGGACTGACGTCGAAGCGTCAGTCTTGTGATGACGAGCTCCGATCCCGCAATCGGCTTGCCGAAAGCGGATGTCTGGGTGCAAGAGCTCAAGACGCGGCTCGATAGCGGTGCGTTCAAGGGAAGTCTAGCCAAGCTTGAAAAGCAGTAAGTCCACCTCATCCTTTTCGTGTTATATAAGTAAGATCTGAGTAGGGACTTCTCCGCGATGAGCTTGAACGACATCGACCAATACCTGGACCACTGCGAAGCCGTGCTTCTGCGCGATCGCCATCCAATTCCTGACACGACATTCCCCCTTCGACCGTCCACTTCTATTCCAGCCGACATCAGGACGCCGCGCCCGGGGGCAGACTTCCATACCTCATCTACTGTTGACCGCATTTCGCAATCCCCAGTGCCGAGCGACACCAAAAACAAAATGCTGCCGCTCATGCCAGGCGAGAAGATCAAGTCATACGATGCGCATGACATCACCGGGATACTTCCCTTGGCATATGAGATTGTGCTTGACGCGGCGGCTCAGATGGTGGGCGTTGAGCAGGTCGATGTGGCGAGAGTCGTCAAGCTGTATGAGAGGCGGTTGGAGATTGTCAGATTAGGCGGAGATGGCAGGGGGCGGAATCGATGAAGGGCGGTCGATATAGCATGGTGGAACGCTTCATGGTTGCCAGAAGCATGCTACGCCCCTACGCTGAAAGCCCTTTGTTCGAGCAAAGACGGTCGACCCCATCTCATCGCCCTATCTCTCCTCCTGGAACGGGACCTTCTCCATTGCCAAAGAAGTCCTCAAGGGGTCGTTTCAATCCGAGCATCGGCCGTCCAAGAAAGTGTGGATCTTATCTGATCGTAAGCCTTGAAATCACAAACCAGCTGGGGGAAGGGATGCCCCTGCAATCATGCAGCCGCTCTTCTTCCATATGGCAACCAGCCACAAGAATTCCCAACAGCTCCCTCGTCCCGCCTCGCCGTGTCCACTTCTCCGACTTCCCACTTCCCTAACCACAAGGTGCTTGTACAGCGCCCCACATTCGTGTCTTGGTGTAATGTACAGTCGCAATGAAAGAGGTAAAACTCAATCAGAGGTCTTGCTTGTCTCAGTGGTCCTTGTTGAAGGATGTCACGATCGTGAATTGAAGCTCGGATAATATCGCTGAACATCGGACAATATCGCTGAACATCGGATAATATCGCCGAACATCGTCGAACATCGCCGAACATCACCGAAGATAGGCCTGGAAGACGGTGTATAAAAGGGATGGACTTGAGAGTCGGGGAGAACCAGCGATTCGAGATTAAAATAAAAAGTCACTATAGTTACCTAGCTACTCATAGCCTCTGCATCTCTAGCCCACGCTACTCGACCGGCACTTAACTCGGCTACACCCATGCGTGTCCTCGAGTTATTCCAGCTAAGAGCTGAGCGTCGGGCCTATTTGCTGGTCGACGTAGCACCGTGACAGTATCTCGAATCGCTCATTACCTACGCTCAGCTCATCGTAGTTCATGAGTCAGCCGACCAACTCGTCGGCCATGTCACGTACCCGTTCCGGACGTGATGTGTCTCGTGCCGCCCAAGAACAGAGCTCCGATCCGATCAATATCTTGGACCGACAAAACGAGCCTCCTGTCAACGACGCTCCTCGAGTCGAATCGTCACCCGAACCGTCTAGGCAACCTTCGCCGAACTTCGCCCAAGGACCAATCGATCCTGCGACGTTTCAGCAACAGATGTTCATGATGATGAATCTCCTCACTCAGTCAATCGCCGCCCAAACTCGTCAACCTTCGGCTACCCCAGCTCATAACACGTCGAAGGAGCCGAAAGTCAAGGACCCGGAAACCTTTCACGGTCATCGCGACACATTGAACGCATTCCTCACCGAGTGTGAGCTTATTTTCGAGCTTCAGCCCTCGAGGTTTGTCGACGACCGAACGAAGGTCAGCTACATGATCTCGCTTCTCCGAGGAACGCCGCTTCTCGCCGTACGACCACTCTTGTCTCAGATACCGAGGCCGGTCATTCTTGAGGACTTCACGCTCTTCGTCGCTTACCTTCGAACCAACTACGGGGATCCCGACGAGAAGGGTACCGCTAGGCGAAAGCTTAAGGCGTTACGTCAAGTTGGCCCAGCTTCGTCGTACTTCGCCGAGTTTCAGCAATACATCGCTATCCCAGGCTGAAAAGATCAGGACCCCATCGTTGACCGAGCTATCGATGGTCTCAAACCGTACTTGAAGGATGAAGTAGCAAGAACGGGCCTCCAACCTCGCTCTTTATCCGATCTCATTAGCTTCATTGTTCCTCTAG
>JAABUP010000163.1_pt1 | contig 148412 bp, 140 predicted proteins | sample 5559201 | NCBI WGS metagenome assembly JAABUP01 (sample SAMN10711887, study PRJNA513373) | rock metagenome | isolation source: Antarctica rocks | place: Antarctica | reverse complement strand
CAGATCCTCGGCCAACCCGCGGGAAATCTCTTCCCGGTCGGCCTTGGTCAACATCCTGCGCACGACGGGGCATCCTTCCCCACCGAACCCCAAGATCAAATGCTACGACCGCCTGAGCCCAAGGGGTCCTGGTGATCGGCAGCGGCGGCGCAGGCAAGACCACGCTCGTTACCGCGATCGCCGACAGGCTGGGTCTGTCGGTGGTGCATCTGGACCAGGAATTCTGGCGGCCTGTGTGGGAACCCACCGACGTCCCGCGCTGGCGAACGCGAGTCACCGAGCTCGTCGCCGCCGACCGGTGGGTCCTGGACGGCAACTCCGGCGGCAGCCTCGACCTACGGCTGCCTCGCACCGAGCTGATCGTGTTCTTGGACCTGCGCCGGCGGGTGACCATCCCCCGGGTGCTGCGCCGATGGGCCCGCTGGCGTGGCCGCATCCGCCCCGACATACCCCGGCTGCCCCGAGCGAGTCACCGGCGACTTCGTGGCCTGGTTGTGGCGCTTTCCTCACGAGGGCAGGCACCGTTTGCTCATCGCGCTGGCGGCCACCGGAGCCGACGAGCGAACCGCGCAGCTCCCGGGAGATCAGTCGGTGGGTGAGCAGCCTCCCCGCCTCGCGGCCAGGCTGACCCAGCATCGGAACGTCTGCCGGGACGATCTCACCAAATCGGGGCGTCATGCTCCGTTACTTTGCACTTCGCCGCAGCATCGGGAGTCTCGGGCCGGTTCCGGGCGGCACCATCACCTTCGCGTTCCCGGGGCAGGATCCCTTCCCTGGGTCAGTACTCGAAGCCCGACCCCCCACACTCCTGGTGTTCACCACACTCGATGACACCCTGCGCTGGGAGATTCACCCTGCCGGGTCGGGCGGCGTGCTCGTGCTCGACAACACCGTCGCCCACCGACCGCACGCCTACACCGCGGCCGGCTTCCACATCTCCCTCAGCCAGCTCACCACGCTGCTCGACGACGGCGCCCAGGCGGTGCACCGCATCGAGATGCCCCCGCCCGACGACCTCGTGGAGCACTACGCCACCACGGTGCAGTCCTGGAACGTGTGACGGAGCGCGACGGGTCGCTCAGTAGATCCCCGGTACGAGGCGGCTGGTGCGGTCGCGGTAGCGGCGATACCGAGCACCGAGGGAGGTCTCGAGCATGGCCTCCTCCGCGTCGATCCGCCGGGCGTAGGCGACCACCACCGGCCCGAGGGCACCCACGAATGCGGGGACGCTGGTCATGGCCAGCCCGTAACCCGCCCACAGAGCGAGGACCCCGGCATAGCCCGGATGACGGACCCACGCGTAGGGACCGGTGTCGATCACTGCCTGCTCGTCGGTGATGCGCAAGGTGCGGGTGTAGTACGCCCCGAGCGCCCGCGCCGCCCACACCCGCAACCCGAGCCCGCCGCCCATCGCCCCCACCCCAACCCATCCGAGCCAGACCGGCAGCCTCCCTACCCGCACCGTGGCCAGCGCCGGGGCCGCGACCGCAGCCATGACCACGGCGACGGCCACACCCCGGGTGGTGCCCCGATCAGCAGGACCCGCGCTCAAGCTTCGCGCCTCGCCGCCCCGACGCAGCCGCCCCTCCACGAGGAAGAACGCCGTTAGCACCCCGTCCCCGGCGGCCGCAGGCGCCAACCGCGCCCGACGAGCTCCCACCCACGCGACGAGGCCTCGTCGAGCCCGCACATGAAGGACCCCCACCGCCACCCCCTTGATCTCCGACGCTCAAAGGTACAGCGCACAGGAAGGCCTGCGCGGCGACCTCCGGCTTTCGATACTGGACGTAGGGCCAGCCGGTCTCGCCGACGGTGCCGAGATAGAACCCATCGCGCGAGGACAGGAACGCGGTCTCGTTCTCGCCGAGCTCGTCCACCGCCTCGGCCGGGTCGTCGAGGTGGCCGGCGTAGGCGCGGTCGCTGCCATGGGCGCGCTGGAGTCGGCGCCCCGTGTCGGTGAACGCGAGGTGGGCGTAGCGACTCATGATGGCCTTCCGGGGGTCGGTGGGTGCGCGACCGGGTGGGCAGAGCGCGCCCGGTGGGCGCGCCGGCGGCGAGCGATCGCGAGGGCCGCGAGACCGGCGCCGGCGAGGTTGATGACGCCCGTGAGCCAGGCGGCGTGGTTCCAGCCGGCGGCCAGCCCCACGGCGCCCGGCCCGCCGGCGGCGACGACAGCGACCACGACGGCGATCCCGAGCGCGGCCCCGAGGTAGCGGGCGGTGTTGTTGGCGCCGCTGCCGACCGCGGCCTGGGCTGCCGGCACGGACTCGACGGCCAGGCCGGCCAGCGCGGCGTTGGCCAGCCCGCTGCCCACCCCGGCCACGACCAGCCCGGGAGCGAACACCCACCAGGAAGCCCCCTCCGACCCGAGAACAGCGAGACCGGCGAGGCCGACCCCGCTGGCCAGCAAGCCGGCGAGCAGTCGGTGGGTGCCGTCCAGTCGGGCCGGGAGGCGGCCGGCCAGCGCGGCGACACCGGTGCTGGTGGCCGACCAGAGGGCCAGCACCGCGCCGCTGGCGAGGGCGGTCAGCCCGAGGCCGCGTTGAAGGACAGCGGGCATATAGCTCATCAAGGCGATGGTGGCCAGCCCGGTCACCGCCGCCCCGCCGACCGAGGCCAGAAACATCGGGTTGGCGAAGTGGGCCAGGTCGAGCATGGGTTCGCGGCGGCGACCCTCGACGACGACGAACGCCGTCAGTGCCCCCAGTCCGCCGGCGAGCAGCCCGAGCGTCACCGGCGAGGTCCAACCGGTGCGGCCGGCGGTGATGCCGCCGAGCAGACACCCCATGGCCAGCACCATCAGCGCTGCCCCGGGCAGGTCGAGCCGCGACCGCAGCTGTGTCCTCGGCGCCCGGTCGAGCCCGCGAGCGGCCACCGTGGCCGCCAGCCCCCCGGCCACGGTCAGCGCGGACGCGACCCGCCACCCTGCCGACTCGGAGATCGCCGCCGCCAGCACCGGACCGACCGCGATACCGGCCCCGAGGGCGGCGCCCCACAGACCGGTGGCGCGAGTCCGCGCCCGGCCCGGGGGGAAACGCCGGGCCAGCAGGCCCAGACCGGCTGCAAGAACCCCGGCCCCGGCGAAGCCCTGCAGGACCCGGGCGGCGACAAAGACCAGCATCGATGGCGCTGCCACGCCCAGCAGGGCCGCGGCCGCCAGCCCGAGATTCGCGCCGACGAACACCCGCCGATGCCCGAACAGGTCGGCGAGGCTACCGGCGGTCAGGAGACCGGCCGCCAGCCCGAGACTCATCCCGCCCAGCGCCCACGTCTGCCACCCCACACCGGCGCCGAACTCGGCCGCGGTCGCGGTCACCGTGGTGATCACGGTTGTGAAGGCCACCAGCACCAGCAGCGTGGCCCCGACCACCAGGGCCAGCACACGCGCATCCGAGACCGCCGGTAATGCCTCTGGTTCGCTCATTGAACCGACGCTAGCAGTCATGGTTCAGTTATTGAACCCCAACCGGTAGGCTAGGGAGCATGCTCGGTAAGGACTACGCAGGGCAGCACTGCGCGCTCGCTCGCGCCCTCGAGCTCGTGGGTGAGCGCTGGACCCTGCTGATCGTGCGCGACGCGTTCTACGGCGTGCGGCGGTTCTCCGACTTCGCCGCCCGCCTCGACATTCCCCGCGCGGTCCTCTCCGACCGCCTCGCCGGCCTGGTGACTGCCGGCCTCCTCGCGCGCACGCCCGATTGCCGCCGGCCGGGCCGAGACCTCTACGAACTCACCGACGACGGCCAGGCGCTCTGGCCAGCCCTGCACGCGCTCGCCAGCTGGGGCACCCGGTTCTTCGACGGGCCTGCACCACGGCAGTTCGCCCACGACGGCTGCGGGCGCCCCCTCGACGAGCACGGGACCTGCCCAAGATGCGGCCAGACGCCCGGGCCCACGGCCATCGTCACTTCCCTACACGGCCCTCCCGCCCGCGACGACCCCGTCACCGCCGCGCTGCGCCCTCGACGACACCTACTCGACCCGCTTACCACCGGCACCGGGCCCTGACACTCCCGCACCAGCGCGGGAACCACGGCGCGGGCCTTGACGCAGACGAAGGTCATGAGCGCCGAGGATCAGCGGTTGATCCTGACACGGTGTCCGGGTCGACCGTCGTTCCACGTGCAGGAGCCGCGGTCGTGGTCGGTGGGTGAGCTGGCCGCGGCCGCGCTTGTCGGTGCGGGTCTTGCGGTCGAAGCGCCAGCCGCGGGTCAACCCACCTTGCGCGGGATGCGGTCGAGGGCCTCCACCAGGTGCCGGTGTTGCCCGCCGTTGACGGTGCAGATGTCCGCGTCAAGGACGATGCAGACGCGAATCGGGCATTCCGGGCGGCTGTCATGTGCACGATGGCGCCTTGGTCGGCGCGGGGGCGCGGGAGGAGCGCGGGTGGGTTGGCCGGCGGTCTGCACGGTGGCGGCAGATCGAAGGCGCGCGCGCCCCGAACAGGTCTCGTGCGTCAGCCGGCTCTGGCGGCCGGCGCGACGAGCCGCCACAGGGTGAGCCGGCCGATCAAGGTCGGGTGCGGGACGTGCGGGGCGAGCGGGGTCCGCACGGTCACCGCGGCGCCGCGAGCGCGCCCAGTGCATCGCCGAGCGGGGTTGGCGCGGCGTCGATGGTGGCCAACACGTCGCGGTCGATGCGGGTGATCCACTCCACGCCCTGGGCGCGGAGCCACTCGGTGTGCCCGCCCGACATCGAGCGGATCCAGCGCCGGACCGTGGACAGCGGCCGCCAATGTCAGCGGCGACGCGCCGATAGCCCGCGCCGCGCGAGCTGGCCAGTAACGCCGCACCGATCACCGCGGTCGTGTCGGCCCGCCGCGGTAGCAGCTCCCCGGGCAGCAGGATCTGATCTGGGTCGTTCCGCACACGGCGCAGCGGGCCCGGCGGGGTCGCACGTCCAGCGTCGTGGAGCCGTGGTTGCGGACGCGGCGTGCCCGGCCGTGTCCCCACCGGCGCAGCACTCCGGCCGTGTCCCCACCGGCGTAGCACTCCGCCGCACTGCGGGCACGCCAGCTCGCCGGACGTCAGGTCCACCTCGGCCCGTTCGAGGTCCACGATCCCGATCACCGAGGCATCGTCCCGTCAGGGCGCACGAGCGTTGTGTACCAGGCCCGGGCGGGCCAGGGGCCACTTGGTGTGGGTCGCCCACGGACACGACCAACTCCACTGTGGACGCCACATCGAGGCGCTGGCCCGGCACCGTGACGACGTCGCGATCGGCCCGACGTGGCGTGCTCCGCCACTTCGTCACGGTGACGGCGCCGACGACCGAGCCGGGCACGTCCCCGACGTCGGCACCGGCGATGACGCGAACCCGGCGCTGCGTCGTCGTCCTCCTGGCGGTCAACACCCGGGGGCCCAGATCTCACCGCCGTGGCGTCGTGGTCGGCTGGCCCGCAGCGGTCGGCCCTGACCCGTGCTCAGGCGGCTGCGCCGACGACATCGCCGCGTCGGGGTCGTCGCCACCCTCGCCCGCCCAGACATCGTCATCGATGGCCTCGACTTCGCCGTCATTGGTTGCTGACCATGGCCGTTGTCCCCGTTGGCCGATCTGCGTTGGGGAGTTCACAGGTGCCCGGTTCAGGGACGCCAGGTGGTCGTCGACCGTGGCCAGTGCGTCCTCGACGGTGACCAGTGCGGGGGTTGTTGCGAGATGCACGACCAGACCGTCGAGCAACGCCTGCAGGGCCCGGGCGGCGCGGGCGACCGCGATGTCGGGCGCCACCTCGCCCCGATCGACGGCGTCCTGCAACCGCCTGGTCAAGGGCCTGTTGATCGCTCGCCACACCTGTTCGGCGGCGCCAGCGAGCCCCGGCTCGACGCCGGCCCGGGCCACGAAGGCCAGCCACACCATCGCCTCGCGACGCCGCACGGGATCGAGGGGGAGCATCTCGACCACGGCCGTGCGCAGCCCGGCGAGCGCCGAGCCGTCGCCGCCGGGGGATGCCTCGATGCGTTCCTCGATGCGTTCGCCCACGTACTGCAGTGCGAAGCTCAACAGGTCGGCCTTGCTCGTGAAGTAGTGCCGGATTGAGCCGACTGACCATCCCGCCGCGGTAGCCACCGACCGCAGCGACGCGCCGTCCACCCCGTCTCGTGCCACCACCGCGCATGCCGCCTCGGCGAGCTCCCGCCGTCGGGTGTCGTGATCGACCTGTTTCGGCACCTCGCCTTTCTAGCATGACTGTATTAGCATGACCGTATGAAAAAGAGTGGAGCCCGTTGGGCTGTCATCGCGGTCGCCGGGCTCATCCTCGCCGTCGGCGTGGTCGGCCTGGCCGCGGGCCTCGCCCAGGGCACCGGCGGGTACACCAGCACCCCCACGGGCTCGTTCCACACCCCGACCGCGGTCTTACTCACCGACGAGGTCGACCTCGACACCGGCCAACCGGCCGACCCTGAGCCCGACCTCGGCGAGCTCGGGCGCGTCCGAGTGCACGTGGTGAGCACCGACCCCGCCGCCCACCTGTTCATCGGCATCGGACGCCGCGACACCGTCCGCTCCTACCTGGCCGGCACCGCGTACGACGAGTTCACCGGTGCCACCAGCACCCCGTTCCACGCCGACTTCCGGCGCGTCCCGGGCGTCGCCGCCATCAGCCCGCCGGCCGCGCAACCGTTCTGGGTGGCCCAGTCCGCTGGTGGCGCGGACACCACTCTCGAGTGGGACAAGACCGCCGGCCCCTGGTCGTTGATCGTGGCCAACGCCGACGGCAGTCCCGGTCTGGATGTCCGGGCCGACATCGGACTGCGCTTCGGCTTCCTCGCCCCGGGCGGCGGCGGCCTGCTGGCCCTTGGCGCACTGCTCCTCGGCGCCGCCCTCATCCACCCGACCCAGCCCACCACGGAACATGTCCGGTCCTCGACCCGCCTCCCTCGCGCGGCGCGCAGCGGCACCAGCCGGGGTCCGGAATGAGAGGTGACCAGTGGCGCCACCCGGTCTGGCGAGACGATCATTGGCGGTACGCTTTGGTCCGGGTTCTATGAGCAGCGTCCGGGGACGGTTGCCGGCGAGGACGAAGGACGACGTGGCCGACATCAGGGTTGCCGGGCAGGTCCTGCTCGTCTCGGGTAGCACCCGTGGGGGTTCGACCAATACCGCCGTGCTGCGCACCCGCGCAGGCTGTGGCGCCCGAGAACGTAAGCACCGTCCTCTACGACGCCTTGTCGCGGATACCGGCGTTCAACCCCGACGACGACCGTGACCCACTGCCCGACGCCGTCGCGGAACTGCGGGAGCAGATCGCCGCCGCGGACGCGATTCTGTTCTGCACTCCGGAGTACGCTGGAGCGCTGCCGGGCAGCTTCAAGAACCTGCTCGACTGGACCGTCGGGGGCGGCGAGATCTATGGCAAGCCCGTGGCCTGGATCAACGTATCGTCGGTGGCCGCACCCACCGCCGGTGCGGCCGCGCACGCGTCCCTGGCCGCGGTCCTGGGCTATGTAGGAGCCGACATTGTCGAGCCTGCCTGCCAGCGGATGCCGATGACCCGCGCGGCCGTCGGACCGGACGGGCTGGTCAACGACCCGGATCTGCGAGAGGGCATCGCCAGGGTCCTCCAGGCGGTTCTGCAGCACGCAATCCCGAACGACCTAAGGAAAGCAGCGACATGATCGTGTGTTCGGGACCTGGCCGTGGTCAGCGGCCGGGCGCGGGGCGCCGAGACGGTGGGCGGCCACGATGACCGATGAGCCCGGCCTTGGTCTGAGCATTGGCCCGGTGCACCCACAACAGGCCACGCTCGAAGTCGATGTGCCGCCAGCGCAGCGCGGAAATCTCTCCGCGTCGGGGCCCGGTGAGCATGGCCAGCCACAGAAGTAGGCCCCACTCCGGGTCGCTCCAGGCGGAGTTGAGCGGTCGGGCGGCTTCGTCGGCGCTGGGCGGGTCGGGCTCGGTAGGTCGCGGGGCCGGTGCTTCGGCCATGGCTGCCTCGTTGACTCCCAGGTGGCGCCACCGGACGGCGCGGTCGAGGGCACCGCGGATGATGTAGTGCACCTTGCGCGTGGTGCTGGAGCTCAGTGGCTTGCAGACGTGCCCGCCGCGGGGCTTGCCGTTGCAGGTGAGCGTGCGGCAGCGGTGCAGGCGGGCGTAGAACGCTCGAGGAGCTCGGCGTCGAGGCGGCCGGCGGCGAGGTCGCCGAAGCTGGGCAGGATGTACAACCTGATCAGGTCGTCGTACCGCTCGCGCGTGGTGTCCTCAAGGGCGACGACCTCGAGCCATTGCTCGACCGCCTGCCGCACCGTGATCTCGGACTTCGGGTGCTGGTCTTCGTCGACCTGGCGCTGAAGCCGGTAAGGGCCTTCTCGCCACCGCGTAGGTGGGCACTGTCTCACGCAGGCGCCGCGCGCGGCCGGTCAGCGGATCGGTGCCGGCATAGACCCAGGCCCCCTATGAGAGCCGCTCGGCAGCTGCTCGATCCAGCCGCGGCGACGGCGCGTCCGGGGTGGCATGGGACGAGCCTAGGGACCGTTCGTCCCACGACCCGTCCCACGAAGACTCGGAGCGGCATCGGTCCGAACGTTTCCGCTGGTCAGCGGGTGGTGCCCCCGGCAGGATTCGAACCTGCGCCACCGCCTCCGGAGGGCGGTGCTCTATCCCCTGAGCTACGGGGGCGAACCGGGTGCGAGCGTAGTCGACGCCCTCGCACCGACCACGCACGGGACCATCGCTGGGCCGACTCCGAGTGATCGACGCGCCGTTCCTGTCGTCCAGTGACAGCGGAGCGCCATCGCTGGAGTCAGGGCAGCGGAGCGGCCCCGCGGTCAGCGAGCATCCGCGTCATCGTCTGCGCCTCCGCGAGCTGGGCGCCGAGCATGCTCTCCGCCAGGTTCTGCACCACGGGGACCTGGGCGCGCGCCGCGGCGTCGGCGAGCATCCCGGTCCCGCCCTGGTGATGGCGCAGCATGAGCTGCAGGAACACGACGTCGAGGGCCGGGCCGGTCGAGCCCCGCAGACGCGCCAGGTCGGCCTCGGAGGCCATGCCGGGCATCGACGCCACGGGCATCCCCATCCAGCCCATGTACTCCCCGCTCGGGGGCGAGGTCGGCTCGTCCCACAGCGCGAGCCAGCCCTGCATGCTCCCCACCTGCGTCGTCTGGGACGACTCGATGTCGTACGCGAGCTGGCGCAGCACCGGGTCGGAGGTGTTCGACCGCTCCCACACCGCCATCTGCACGGCCTGGTTGTGGTGGGTGCTCATGTCCTGCAGGAACGCCACATCGATCGAGCCGGCCGGCGGGCCGTACATGGTCGCGGTGTCGCGGCCGACGAGGCCGCCGGCGATCCCGCCGACCATGAGCAGCAGGAGGACCACGCCGCCGCCGACGACGGCCCGCGCCCAGCCCGGGCTCCGCGACCACCAACCGCCGCCCCCACCGCGGTCGCCACCGTCACCGTCGGCGTCGTCGAGCTCCTCCGGCGGGACCGGGGGACCCGCGGACGACGACGAGGACGACGCGTACGACGTACTCACCGGCTCCCCGTTCCCCCGCCCGGGGTGCCCGGGGCGCCCTGGTAGTTCATCGGCACGGCGTCGGCCGGGTAGGGCGGCGGGTCGAACGGCGGCGGGTCGCTCGGGTCGAACGCGCCCGGCCCGAGGGCGTCGCAGCGTGCGCCCACCTCGGGGTAGGCGAACCGGTTCTGCTTCAGCGACATGACGAACTGGTCGACGCGCGGGTCGGCGGCGTCGGAGAGCTTGAGCTGGTGGCCCCACGACTGCACCGAGATCGGCTGGTCGAGGCCCGGGTAGGGCGAGAGCATCGTGTAGTCGATGCCCGAGACCTTCTCCCGCAGCGTGTCGAGCGCCGGGCCCGACACCCGCGCCGGGTCGTAGGCGATCCAGATCGCGCCGTGCTCGAGCGAGTGCACCATGTTCTCGTTGCGGACCGGGCGGTCGTAGACGGTGCCGCTGCACGCCGCCCAGTAGGCGTCGTGCGGCCCCCCGAACGGCGGCGACCGGTCGTACGCGACGCGCTGGGCCGGGGTGACGTGCACTTGCGACTTGTAGCCGACGGTGACGATGCCGGGGATCTGCAGCGACGGGTCGCGGTTGGTGTCGGAGACGCGGAAGGCGCTGACCGACTCGTTGGTGGAGAACAGGAAGTAGCCGACCACGGCCACGAGCACCACCAGCGCGGCGACCGCGCCGAGCACACCCCACGGGACCTGACGACCACCCGGCCCCGCACCCCGGCGGCGGACGGTCGACACCGGGGAGCGCCCCCGCGGTGCCGCCCTCCTCGTCGGGACCTTCCTGCCGGGCGGACCCTTCTTGCCCGACGGCGTCCTCGTCGACCCACCACTCGCCATGCGCGCGAGTCTAGAGACGGGCCGGTGGGGACCGCGTGCGCCCGGGCTCCCGGCGCCGGGACGCCGTCGGTCGGGTCCCTACCATGGGGAACGTGACCCCTGCCGCGCTCGCCGATCTCCTGCACGCCGTCGCCGTCGACGTGCTGACCGAGCGCGGGCTCGACACGGCCGCCCTGCCCGACACGGTCGCCGTCGAGCGTCCCCGCAACCCCGAGCACGGTGACTACGCCACCAATCTCGCCCTGCGCAGCGCGAAGAAGGCGGGCGTCGCCCCCGCGGAGTTCGCGGGGTGGCTGGCGCGCGCGCTAGAGGACACCGCGGCCATCAGCACCGCCGAGGTCGCCGGTCCCGGGTTCGTCAACCTGCGCCTCGCCGCCGATGCCCAGGCTGGCATCGTGCGCGACGTGCTGGGGGCGGGGGAGTCCTACGGCCACACCGACACCCTGACCGGCACGAGCATCAACCTCGAGTTCGTCTCGGCCAACCCCACCGGTCCGATCCACCTGGGCGGGACGCGGTGGGCCGCGGTCGGCGACGCCCTCGGGCGCGTGCTGGCGAGTCAGGGCGCGGCGGTGACGCGGGAGTACTACGTCAACGACGCCGGCGCCCAGATCGACCACTTCGCCCAGTCGTTGCTCGCCGCGGCCGAGGGCCGGCCGGTACCCGAGAACGGCTACGGGGGGGCGTACGTCGCCGAGGTGGCGGCGAAGGTGCTCGAGACCGACGAGTCGCTGCTGGAGCAGCCCGCCGACCAGCGCCTGGCGGAGTTCAAACGCCTCGGGCTGGAGATCATGCTCGACGAGATCCGGGAGAGCCTGGAGTCGTTCGGCACCGTCTTCGATGTGTGGGCCCGCGAGGAGGCGCTGCACGCGTCGGGGGCGGTCGAGGCGTCGGTGCAGGCGTTGAAGGACGCGGGCTCGCTCTACGAGGCCGAGGGTGCCTGGTGGCTGCGCTCGACCGAGCACGGCGACGACAAGGACCGCGTCGTCATCAAGTCCGACGGACGCCCGGCCTACATCGCCGGCGACATCGCCTATTACCGCGACAAGCGCGCCCGCGGGGCCGACCTCGCGATCTACATGCTCGGCGCCGACCACCACGGTTACGTCCACCGGCTCGAGGCCGTGGCCGCCGCGTTCGGCGACGACCCCGCGCGGGTCGAGGTGCTCATCGGGCAGATGGTCAGCCTGGTGCGCGACGGGCAGCCGGTACGCATGTCCAAGCGCGCGGGCACGATCATCACGCTGGAGGACCTCGTCGACGCCGTGGGTGTCGACGCCGCGCGCTACACGCTCACGCGGTCCTCGGTCGACCAGAACCTCGACATCGACCTCGACCTCATCACCCGCCGCACCAACGACAACCCGGTGTTCTACGTGCAGTACGCCCACGCGCGCCTGTCGTCGCTGGCCCGCGCGGCCGCCGACCTGCACATCGGCACCGAGGACCCCGATCTGGCGCTCCTGACCCACCCGCGCGAGGGCGACCTCATCCGCACCCTTGGGGAGTTCCCGCGGGTGCTGGCCTCGGCGACGGAGCTGCGCGAGCCGCACCGCCTCGCCCGCTTCCTCGAGGAGCTCGCCGGCGCCTATCACCGCTTCTACGACACCTGCCGCGTCCTGCCGCAGGGCGATGAGGAGCCCGGCCCGCTGCACACCGCGCGCCTGGCGCTGTGCTCGGCGTCCAGGCGGGTGCTCGCCAACGGTCTCGGCCTGCTCGGGGTCAGCGCCCCCGAGCGCATGTGACACCCGACCACGAGCCGACCCCACCCCACGAGAACCCGGAGCCCACCCGTCATGACCCGCGCCCACCCCGCCGGGCCCCGCCACGCCGACGTGATCCCCGAGCGCGCGGGATATCCAGGCGCCGCCGGGCCGCCGTTCGATCTCGACCCGCTGCCGGCCCCGGTGTGGCCGCGGCACGCCGCCCGGGGTGACGACGGGGTGGTGCGCCTCGCGGGCGTCGACGTCCGCGAGCTCGCGGCGACCCACGGGACGCCCCTGTTCGTCGTCGACGAGGCCGACTTCCGGTCCCGGTGCGCCGACCATGCCGTCGCCTACGGCGACCCGTCGCTGGTCCACTACGCGGGCAAGGCGTTCCTGTGCGCCGAGGTCGCCCGCTGGGTGGCCGACGAGGGCCTGGGCCTCGACGTGTGCAGCGAGGGCGAGCTCGCGACGGCGCTGCGCGCGGGTTTCCCGCCGCAGCGGATCACGCTGCACGGCAACAACAAGTCCGTCGCCGAGCTGGTGGCCGCGCTGGAGATGGGCGTGGGCAAGGTCGTGCTGGACTCGTTCGCCGAGATCGCCCGCCTCGACGACGAGGCCCGCCGGCGCGACCTGGTGGCCGAGGTGATGGTGCGGGTCACCGTCGGCGTCGAGGCCCACACCCACGAGTTCATCGCCACCGCCCACGAGGACCAGAAGTTCGGCTTCTCCCTCGCCGGGGGCGACGCCGCGGAGGCCGTGCGCCGGGTCCTCAAGTCCTCGGGTCTGCACCTGGTCGGCCTGCACTCCCACATCGGCTCGCAGATCTTCGACTCCGGGGGCTTCGAGCTGGCGGCGCGCCGCGTCGTCGCCCTGCTCGTTGAGCTGCGGTCCGAGCACGGGTCCGAGAACCCAGCGCTCGTCGACGCTCTGGGTCTCGTCGACCTCGGCGGCGGCATGGGTATCGCCTACACCACCGCCGACCAGCCGCGCAGCGCCGACTGGCTCGCCGGGGAGCTGCGCGCGATCGTCGAGCGGGAATGCGCGCGGGCCGGGATCCCGACGCCCCGGATCGCCGTCGAGCCCGGTCGGGCCATCGCCGGCCCCGGCACCGTGACCGTCTACGAGGTCGGGACGATCAAGGACGTCGAGCTCGGCGGCGGGGCCCGCCGCCGCTACGTCTCGGTGGACGGCGGGATGAGCGACAACATCCGCACCGCCCTCTACGACGCCGCCTACGACTGCCGCGTCGTCTCGCGCTCCGCGTCGAGGCGCGGGTCGGGGGTCGCCGCGGAGGGGGCCGGGGTGCCCGTGCTCTCGCGCGTGGTGGGCAAGCACTGCGAGTCCGGCGACGTCGTCGTCCGCGACTGCTGGCTGCCCGCCGACCTCGCCCCCGGCGACCTCGTCGCCGTCGCGGCCACCGGTGCGTACTGCTACGCGATGGCCAGTGCCTACAACAAGATCCCCCGCCCGGCGGTCGTCGCGGTGCGCGAGGGCACGGCGCGGACGCTGCTGCGTCGCGAGACGCTCGACGACCTCGCGCGTCTGGAGGTCTCGTGACCGGCGTCCGCCCGATCCGCCCCGTCGGCACCCCGGTCTCGGTCGCCCTCCTCGGCTGCGGGGTCGTCGGGTCGCAGGTTGTCCGCCTGCTCACCGAGCAGGCCGACGAGCTCGCCGCGCGTGTCGGCGTGCCGTTGCGCCTCGTCGGGGTCGCGGTCCGGCACCCGGAGCGCCACCGGGAGGTGCCCGCGGAGCTGCTCACCACCGGCGCCGCGGAGCTCGTCGCCCGCGAGGACGTCGACGTGGTCGTCGAGCTCATGGGCGGCATCGAGCCCGCGCGGGAGCTGCTGCTCGACGCGCTCAAGAACGGCCGGTCGGTGGTGTCGGCGAACAAGGCCCTGCTCGGCGACGAGGGAGCGGCGCTCTCTGCGGCCGCCGAGGAGTCCGGTGCCGACCTCTACTACGAGGCGTCCGTCGCCGGGGCGATCCCGCTGCTGCGCCCGCTGCAACAGTCGCTCGCGGGGGACCGCATCGTCCGCGTCGCCGGCATCGTCAACGGCACGACCAATTTCATCCTCTCGGCCATGGAGTCCCGGGGCGCGGACTACGCCGAGGCCCTCGCCGAGGCCGGCCGGCTCGGTTACGCCGAGGCCGACCCCACCGCCGACGTCGACGGCTACGACGCCGCCTCCAAGGCCGCGATCCTGGCGAGCCTGGCCTTCCATACCCGCGTCACCGCCGCCGACGTCCACCGCGAGGGCATCCGTGGGGTGACCGCGCGTGACGTCGCGGCGGCCAAGGCGCTGGACTGCACGATCAAGCTCGTCGCGGTGTGCGAGCAGAACGAGACCGACGCGGGCACGACGGTGACCGCGCGCGTGCACCCGGCCATGATCCCGCGGGCGCATCCGCTCGCCGCGGTCTCCGGGGCGTACAACGCGGTGTTCATCGAGGCCGAGGCCGCCGGCCAGCTGATGTTCTACGGGCAGGGTGCGGGGGGTCGCCAGACCGCCAGCGCGGTCCTCGGTGATCTCGTGGCCGCGGCGCGCAACCGCGTCACCGGGGGCCACGGGCCCCGCAGCTCGTCGCACGCGAGCCTGCCCGTCGTCCCGATGGGCGCCACCCGTACCCGCTACCACATCAACCTCGACGTGGTCGACCGCGCGGGTGTCCTCGCGCAGGTCGCGGGGGTGTTCGCCCAGCACGGCGTGAGCATCGCGACGGTGCGCCAGGAGGGTTCGGTCCCCGCCGGGGACGAAGACACTGATCCGGCGGAATCTCCCGACGGTGGACGTGGCGCGGACGCCGCCACCGACGCCACACTCGTCGTCGTGACGCATTCCGCTCCCGACTCCGCCCTCTCCGCCACGGTGGACGCCCTCGCCGGGCTCGAGTCGGTCCGCAGGGTGGCGAGCGTGCTGCGGGTCGAAGGCCTCGGCCGCCCGGTGACGGCGCCCGGCGGCGGGTCGTGACCACCCTCGGGGCCCCCGGCTCGGCCGCCGCGCTCCTCGGCCCCCGGGTGGAGTGGCCCGGGGTCATCGAGGCCTACCGGGACCGGATGCCGCACGTCCAGCCCGGCTGGGAGGTCGTCACCCTGCGTGAGGGCGGGACGCCGCTGCTGCCCGCCCCGCACTTGTCGGACCTCCTCGGCTGCGACGTCCACCTCAAGGTCGAGGGCGCGAACCCGACGGGCTCGTTCAAGGACCGCGGGATGACCGTCGCCATCACCGAGGCCGCGGCGAGCGGCGCGCAGGCGGTCATCTGCGCCTCCACCGGCAACACGTCGGCCTCGGCGGCCGCGTACGCCGCCCGCACCACGATGACCTGCGCCGTCCTCGTGCCCCAGGGAAAGATCGCGCTCGGCAAGCTGGCCCAGGCCACCGCCCACGGCGCCCGGATCCTGCAGCTCGAGGGCAACTTCGACGACTGCCTGTCCCTCGCCCGCGCCGCCGCCGAGGCGTACCCGATCGCGCTGGTCAACTCGGTGAACCCGGCGCGGATCGAGGGCCAGAAGACGGCGTCGTTCGAGATCTGCGACCAGCTGGGCCGGGCCCCCGACGTCCACGCGCTGCCCGTCGGGAACGCCGGCAACATCACCGCCTACTGGCGCGGCTACACCGAGTACGCCCGGGACGGCGTCGTCGACTCCACCCCCATGATGCTCGGGGCGCAGGCCGCCGGGGCGGCGCCGCTGGTCTCGGGGCAGCCCGTCCCGCACCCCGAGACCGTCGCGACCGCCATCCGCATCGGCTCGCCAGCGTCGTGGTCCGGCGCCGTCGCCGCCCGCGACGAGTCCGGCGGCCGCATCGTCGCCGTCGACGACGACGCCATCCTCGCGGCGTACCGCCTGCTCGCCACCCACGAGGGCGTGTTCGTCGAGCCGGCGTCCGCGGCGTCGGTGGCCGGGCTGCTCGCGGCGACCGCCGAGGGGCGGCTCGCGGGCGACCAGGTCGTCGTCGCCACCGTCACCGGGCACGGGCTCAAGGACCCGGCCACGGCGCTGGCGGGCGTGCCCGACCCCGTCGTGGTCCCCCGGGACGTCCACGCCGTCGCCGACGCCCTGGGCATGGGCTGAGGAGGGTGGGCGGCCCCGACGGGCCCACCGTCCGGGTCCGCGTCCCGGCAACGTCGGCGAACCTCGGCCCGGGGTTCGACTCGCTCGGGCTCGCGCTCGCCCTCTACGACGAGGTCGAGCTCTCGGTGCTGCCCGCCGGCCGGGAGAGCGTCGTCGAGGTCCACGGCGAGGGCGCGGGACGGGTGCCGTGCGACGAGCGGCACCTCGTCCTGCGCGCGGTCCGCGCGACCTACGAGCTCGCGGGGCTCCCCGAGGCGCTCCGCCCACCCCTGCGGCTGGTGTGCCGCAACGCGATCCCGCACAGTCGTGGCCTCGGGTCGTCCGCCGCGGCGGCGGTGGCCGGCATCGTCGCGGCGCGGGCCCTGCTCCGGGCGTGTCCCGGTCCGGACAGCCCGGACGTCGTCGTGCCCGGCGCGGCCGCGGTCCTCGACCTCGCCTCGGGATTCGACGGCCACGCCGACAACGTCGCCGCGTGCCTGACGGGCGGGCTCGCGCTGAGCTGGGGGGCCGGTCCCGGATCGTTCCGCAGCGTCCGCCTCGAGCCGCACCCCTGGATCACGCCGGTCGTGTTCGTCTCCGACCGGACCAGCTCGACCGACGCGACGCGGGGGCTCCTGCCCGACCGCGTGCCCCACGCCGACGCCGCGTTCACGGCCGCCCGGGCCGCCCTCGCCGTGCACGCGATCACCGCGGCGCCCGACCTGCTCCTCCCCGCCACCGAGGACCGCCTGCACCAGCCCTACCGGCGCCCGGCCTACCCGGAGACCGCCGCCCTCGTCGACGCCCTGCGCTCGGCGGGCGTGCCGGCGACGGTGTCCGGAGCGGGGCCGACGGTGCTCGCCCTCGTCGACGCGACCGGGTCCCCCGACGCGCTGTCCGCGGTCGACGTGGTCCACGGGATCCAGGGGGTCGGATTCCGCCGGCTCGATCTGCCCGTGGACACCGACGGGGCCGTGGCGGACCTGCGGTGAGGAACACGGCGATGAGCGGTGAGCGGTGCTTGCGGCGCGACGCGCGGGGGCCTTTGTTGCCGCCTCGGGACCCGGGGTCTACATTGGTCCTCGACAGCGACCACGTGATGCGCGTCGGTGCCAGGTCCCGGTCGCCGGGACGGCTTCCTCCCCAACGGTTCCTCCGACGGGTGCACCGGGCAAACGCCTGATCGCTGACCGAGAACTTCCGCAGTGGTTCGGACCTCCTCGGGACCCGCTCGTCCTCGTCGACGTCCCGCCCGGCCCGCTGCGGTGATCCGTACCCGCACGAGCGGGACGGACACGTCCGCTGGCCCGGGTCAGACCCCGGCCGGTCAGGAAGGACCTGTGTGACCGAAACCGACGTCATCTCTCCGGACGCGGCCCCCGACACCTCCTCCCCGGACTCCCCGTCCGCGGCCGCACCCGAGCGGCGCCGTCGCGGTGGCGTGTCGGGAATGGTGATCGCCGAGCTGCGTGACCTCGCCGCCGAGCTCGGCGTGCCCGACACCTCGGGCATGCGTCGCGGCGACCTCATCTCGGAGATCAAGAAGCGGCAGAGCGCGATCGGCAACGGTGCCCCGCAGCTGCCGCTCGGAGACGACGTGGCCGACACCCCGGCCGCCGAGGCCGAGGCCCCGGCGTCGGCCTCGGCGCCCGCCTCTCGCCGACGAGCGACCCGACGCACCCCGACCGCCGTGCCCGACACTGCGCCGGCCGACACTGCGCCGGCCGACACCGCGCCGGCCGACACCGCGCCGGCCGACACCGCGCCAACCGACACCGCGCCGGCCGAGGCCCGCGGGAACGACGGACCCGCGGCCACCGACGTCACCGCCACGACCGACGCCCTCCCGGCGTCCGCCGCGGCCGCGGTGAACGCGACCACGGCCCCCGAGGACGCCGTGACCAGCGCCTCGGAGGCCGACGCCCCCGCCGCGACCGGGACCCCCGCCGCGTCGGAGGCGCCGTCCGCCCCGTCGTCGCGTGGTCGCGGACGCCGCGGTGCGCGTCGCGACGGTGGTTCGCCCCCCGCAGCCGATTCCCCCGCAGCCGATTCCCCCGCAGCCGATTCCCCCGCAGCCGATTCCCCCGCAGCCGATTCCACGGGGACCGAGTCCGCGGGGACCGACTCCACCGAGGCGTCGGCGGTCACCGTCGACACCCCGTTCGAGGACACGGGCCGGCGCCCGGCCTCGTCGAACGGCACCTCGCCCGACACCGCGACCGCCGCGTCGGGCGACACCTCCACTGGGGGTCGTCGCGGGCAGGACGAGGACACCGACGGCCGCGAGGGCGGCGGTCGTTCGCGTCGTGAGCGCCAGCGCGACCGGAGCGACGGGCAGGGGTCCAAGGACCAGCCCGCAGCCGCGAAGGACCAGGACGGCTCGGGGAACAACCGCGACGGCCGGGACAACCGGGACGACCGCAAGCAGCAGCCGTCCCAGCAGCAGCCGTCCCAGCAGCAGCAGTCGCGCGACGACGACGACGACGAGGACGGCGGCGGGCGTCGTCGCGGGCGCCGCTTCCGGGACCGTCGTCGCAACCGCAACGAGCGAGGTCAGGGGCAGGGACAGGGGCAGGGCCCCGGTCCGAACGACACCGAGGTCCGCGACGACGACGTGCTCATCCCCGTCGCCGGGATCCTGGACATCCTCGACAACTATGCGTTCGTGCGGACCTCGGGTTACATGTCGGGGCCGAACGACGTGTACGTGTCGTTGTCGTTGGTGCGCAGGCACGGGCTGCGCCGCGGCGACGCGATCACCGGGCAGGTCCGCCAGCAGCGGGAGAACGAGCAGAGCCGGCAGAAGTTCAACCCGCTGGTGCGGGTCGACTCGATCAACGGTCTCGACCCCGAGCAGTCCAAGCGCCGCGCGGAGTTCACCAAGCTCACGCCGCTCTACCCCAACGAGCGGCTGCGGCTGGAGACCGAGCCGCACCTGCTGACCACCCGCGTCATCGACCTGGTGATGCCGGTCGGCAAGGGCCAGCGCGCGCTCATCGTCTCGCCGCCGAAGGCGGGCAAGACGATGGTGATGCAGGCCATCGCCAATGCGATCACCACGAACAACCCCGAGGTCCACCTCATGGTCGTGCTCGTCGACGAGCGGCCGGAGGAGGTCACCGACATGCAGCGGACGGTAAAGGGCGAGGTCATCGCCTCGACCTTCGACCGGCCGCCGTCGGACCACACCACGGTCTCGGAGCTGGCCATCGAGCGGGCGAAGCGTCTCGTCGAGATGGGCCACGACGTCGTCGTGCTGCTCGACTCGATCACCCGGCTCGGCCGCGCCTACAACCTGGCCGCGCCCGCCTCGGGTCGCATCCTCTCCGGTGGGGTTGACTCTACGGCGCTGTACCCGCCGAAGCGCTTCCTCGGCGCCGCGCGCAACATCGAGGACGGCGGCTCGCTGACGATCTTCGCCACGGCGCTGGTGGAGACCGGCTCGACGATGGACACGGTGATCTTCGAGGAGTTCAAGGGCACGGGCAACGCCGAGCTCAAGCTCGACCGCAAGCTCTCCGACAAGCGCATCTTCCCCTCGATCGACGCCGACGCCTCGAGCACGCGCAAGGAGGAGCTCCTCCTCTCGCCCGACGAGACGGCGGTCATGCACCGGCTGCGGCGCGTGATCTCGGCGCTGGACTCGCAGCAGGCGATCGAGCTGGTGCTCGACCGGCTCCGCAAGACGCGGACCAACATCGAGTTCCTCATGCAGGTGGCCAAGACGACCCCCGGCGTCGACTGACTCCGCGGGAACAGCCCGATGGCCCGGCCTGTTGAACCGGCCAGCGGGCGGTCCTGGGAGGATCGGCCGCGACATCGGTTCCGGTTCACCCCGCGATCACTACGGGGACCCGGCGACCACGACGAGAGGGACCTTCCCATGAAGACGGGCATCCACCCCGAGTACGTCGAGACCCAGGTCTCCTGTGGCTGCGGTAACCAGTTCACGACGCGCAGCACCAAGCGCAACGGTGCAATCAACGTAGAGGTCTGCGCCGCCTGCCACCCCTTCTACACGGGCAAACAGCGCATCATGGACACCGGCGGCCGCGTCGCCCGGTTCGAGGCGCGCTACGGCAAGCGCACCCCCACCAAGAAGTAGCCCGTCTCCCGACGCCCGTCGCACCCGGCCTCCCGTGCCGGGGCGGCGGGCGTCGTGCGTGGCGGGGGCCGGGCAGGACGAGGACGATCACCGGAAGGGGAGGACACCGTGGCGGCCGACAGCGCGACCGGCAACACGACCGGCACCACGACCGCCGGCGGCACCGACCCCGGCGCCGGGCTGCGCGCCCTCATCGAGGAGCACGCCGGCATCGAGGCCCGCCTCGCCGACCCCGACGTGCACGCCGACCCCGCGCTCGCACGGTCCCTGGGCCGCCGGTACGCCGAGCTGGTCCCGGTCGTCGCCACCGCGGGCGACCTCGCCCGGACCGAGGACGACCTGGCCGACGCCCGCGAGCTCGCGCGAGAGGACCCTGCCTTCGCGGCCGAGGCCTCCGAGCTCGACGCCCGCCGGGAGACGCTGCGGGCACGGCTGTCCGAACTGCTCGTCCCGCGCGATCCCGCCGACTCCGCCGACGTGGTGGTGGAGGTGAAGTCGGGGGAGGGCGGCGAGGAGTCTGCCCTCTTCGCCGGGGACCTGCTCCGCATGTACACCCGGTACGCCGAGCGCCGCGGGTGGCGGGTGGACGTCCTGAGCTCCACCGAATCCGACCTCGGCGGCCTCAAGGACGCCACCGTCACCGTCGTCGCCCCCGCGACCGCTCGGTCGGATTCTGGGGCGGAGGGCGTGTGGGCGTGGCTGAAGTACGAGGGAGGCGTGCACCGCGTGCAGCGGGTGCCGGTCACCGAGTCGCAGGGCCGCATCCACACGTCGGCCGCCGGGGTCCTCGTCTACCCCGAGGCCGAGACCGCCGCCATCGAGATCGACGACAAGGACCTGCGCATCGACGTCTTCCGCTCCTCGGGCAAGGGCGGGCAGGGCGTCAACACCACCGACTCGGCGGTCCGGATCACGCACCTGCCCTCGGGTGTGGTCGTGTCGTGCCAGAACGAGCGGTCCCAGCTGCAGAACAAGGCCCGTGCCATGACCGTGCTGCGCTCGCGCCTGCAGGCCCTCGCCGACGAGGCGGAGCAGGCCCAGGCGTCCGCCGAGCGACGCAGCCAGGTCCGGACCGTCGACCGCTCGGAGCGGGTGCGCACCTACAACTTCCCCGAGAACCGGATCTCCGACCACCGCATCGGTTACAAGTCCCTCGACCTCGACCGCGTCCTCGACGGCGACCTCGACACCGTCCTCGACGCCCTGCGCTCCGCCGACCGCGCCGAGCGGATGGAGCAGGCCGCCCGCGACAACCGGGCGTGAGCACGCTCCGCGCGACCCTCGCCGACGCTGCGGCCCGCCTCGCGGCGGCGGGGGTCGGGTCGCCGCGGGTCGACGCCGAACTGCTCCTCGCCCACGTTCTCGGCGTGCCGCGCTCCCGGCTCCTCCTCGCGTCGGAGCCCTCCCCGGCGGCGCGGGACCGCCTCGCTGCGCTCGTGGCCCGTCGGTGCGGGCGTGAGCCGCTCCAGCACCTGCTCGGCACCGCGGTCCTCGGGCCGGTCGAGGTGGCCGTGGGGCCCGGCGTGTTCGTGCCACGTCCCGAGACCGAGCTGCTGCTGGGGTACGCGGTGGCGACCCTGGGCCGGTCCGCGCCCCGCGTCGTCGACCTCTGTACCGGGTCGGGCGCGCTCGCGCTCGCGGTCGCCGCCGAACGCCCCGACGCCGAGGTGCACGCGGTCGAGGTCGACCCGGCGGCGCTCTCGTGGGCCCGTCTCAACGTCGCGGGCACCACCGTGGTCCTCCACGACGCCGACGTGGCGGCGCCCGGGGTCCTCGCCGAGCTGCACGGCGCCGTCGACCTCGTGGTGGCCAACCCGCCCTACGTCCCCGACGCGGCGCCGGTGCCGCCCGAGGTGCGCCACGACCCCGCGCTCGCGGTGTTCGGCGGAACGGACGGGCTGGCCGTCATCCGTCCCCTCGCCGCGCTCGCCGCGCGGCTGCTGCGCACGGACGGGCACCTCGCCCTGGAGCACGACGAGACCCACGCCGACGCCGTGGCCGTGGTGCTCGCCGGGGCCGGGTTCACCGCGATCACGACGCACGCCGACCTCGCGGGTCGCCCCCGCATCACCGTCGGGACCCTGCTGCCCCGGCATAGGCTGGACGCCGTGGCGAGCGTCTACGACTGCGGGGTCCCCGCTACGCGTTCGGCCGGCCTGGCGGCGGCGGCGGGCGCGGTCCGCGCCGGGAGCCTGGTCGTCGTCCCCACCGACACCCTGTACGGCATCGGGGCCGACGCGTTCGCGCCCGAGGCCGTCCGCGCCCTGCTCGCGGCGAAGCAGCGCGGCCCCGACATGCCCGTGCCGGTCCTCGTGGGCAGCTGGTCGACCATCGACGGACTCGTGCCGTCGGTCCCGACGGTGGCGCGCGACCTGATCGAGGCGTTCTGGCCGGGCGGGCTGTCGCTGGTGCTGCCCCACGTGCCGTCGCTGAACTGGGATCTCGGGCGTACCCGGGGAACGGTGATGCTCCGGATGCCGCTGCACCCGGTGGCCCTGGAGCTGCTCGGCGAGTGCGGGCCGATGGCGGTGAGCAGCGCGAACGTCTCCGGGAGCCCGCCGGCCACCACCGTCGACGAGGCTCGCGGTCAGCTCGGCGACTCCGTCGAGGTCTACCTCGACGGCGGTGTGTGCGCGAGCGGGGTCGCCTCCACCGTCATCGACCTCACCGGGCCGGCGCCGGTCATCCGGCGGGAGGGCGCGGTGAGCGCCGCGGAGATCGCGGACGTTCTCGGCAGCGCCGTCGGGGTGTCGTGAGTCGACGTGTGACCGACGACCGACCCGGCGGTGCGACGCGGTCATGGCCGGTAGCGTGCCCGACCGTGACCGCGTCGCAGCAGGCCTCCGCCACCCCGTTCTGGGGCCCGGACCACCACGCCCTCCGCGCCACCGACCCCGAGATCGCCGCGGTGGTGGACGACGAGCTGGAGCGCCTGCGCGGCGGTCTGCAGCTCATCGCGAGCGAGAACCTGACCAGCCCGGCGGTGCTGGCCGCGCTGGGCTCGACGCTGTCGAACAAGTACGCCGAGGGGTACCCGGGCCGGCGCTACTACGGCGGGTGCGAGGTCGTCGACCGCGCGGAGGAGATCGGCATCGAGCGCGCCAAGACGCTGTTCGTCGCCGAGCACGCCAACCTGCAGCCGCACTCCGGCGCCAATGCGAACCTCGCCGTCTACGCGGCGTTCTGCACGCCGGGCGACAAGGTACTGGCGATGAGCCTGCCCCACGGCGGGCACCTCACCCACGGCGCGAAGGTCAGCTTCTCGGGCAGGTGGTTCACCCCCGTGCCCTACACCGTCCGCTCCGACAACGGGCTCATCGACTACGACCAGGTGCGCGACCTGGCGCTCTCCCACCGCCCGACGATGATCGTCGCGGGGGCCACCGCCTACCCGCGCCTCATCGACTTCGCGACGTTCCGCGAGATCGCCGACGAGGTGGGCGCGATCCTGTGGGTCGACGCGGCGCACTTCATCGGCCTCGTCGCCGGGCAGGCGATCCCGAGCCCGGTGCCCTACGCCGACGTCGTCACCTTCACCACGCACAAGGTCCTGCGCGGGCCCCGGGGCGGCATGCTCGTGTCGAAGGCCGAGCACGCGAAGGCGCTGGACAAGGCCGTGTTCCCGTTCCTGCAGGGCGGGCCGCTGATGCACGCGGTCGCGGCCAAGGCGGTCGCGCTGGCCGAGGCGGCCACCCCGGCCTACCAGGACTACGCCCGCCAGGTGATCATCAACGCCCGGGCCCTGACGAAGGGGCTCGAGGACGAGGGCATGCGCGCCATCTCCGGTGGCACCGACACCCACCTGGCGCTGCTCGACCTGCAGCCGCTCGGGGTGACGGGCAAGGAGGCCGAGGCGCGCAGCGGGCTGGCCGGGATCACGCTCAACAAGAACGCGATCCCGTACGACCCCCAGCCCCCCATGACCGCCTCGGGCATCCGCGTCGGGTCCCCGTCGATCACCACGCAGGGCATGACCGAGTCCGAGATGGGCGAGGTCGCCAGCCTGATCGCGACCGCGGTCACGGCCGACGAGACCTCCGAGGACGGCAAGAAGACCCTCGCGGACGTCCGCGACGCCGTGTCGCGGCTGGTGGGGCGCTTCCCCGCCTACCCCCGAGGCTAGAGTTCGGGGGCGTGGGCCCGTCTCCAGCGTTCGCCCCGCAGGGGCTGCCGATCCGGGAGTACCTCCTGGTCGGCCTCTGCGCGGCCGTGGTGACCTTCCTGCTCACCGGCGTGGTGCGCCGCCTCGCCCTCCGCGCCGGCGCGATCGCCGTGCCCCGCGGACGCGACGTCCACACCGTGCCCGTCCCGCGCCTCGGCGGGGTCGCCATCTACGTCGGCGTCCTCGCCGGGGTGTTCGTGGCCCGGCAGCTGCCCGTCCTGCGCCGCGCGTTCGACTACTCCTCGGAGACGGTCGCCGTGATGGTGGCCGGCGGGCTGATCGTCCTGGTCGGCGCGCTCGACGACCGGTTCGGCCTGGACGCGCTGACGAAGCTGGCCGGCCAGGCCACCGCGGCCGGGCTGCTGGTGCTGATGGGTGTGCAGTGGACCTTGGTCTACCTGCCCTGGGGCGGCATCGGCGGGAGCACCGGCTCCCAGCTGCTGCTCGGCCAGGACCAGGGCGTGCTCCTCACCGTGTTCCTGTGCGTGGTGCTCATCAACGCCATGAACTTCGTGGACGGGCTCGACGGGCTCGCCGCCGGCATCGGGCTGATCGCGGCCTCCGCCACCTGCATGTTCTCCCTGGGCCTGCTCGGTCAGGACAACGGCGACGTCCGGACCTACCCGCCGGCGCTCATCGCCGCGGTCCTCGCCGGGGCGTGCCTGGGGTTCCTGCCGCACAACTTCCATCCCGCCCGGCTGTTCATGGGCGACTCGGGCTCGATGCTCATCGGCCTCATGCTCGCGGCGTCGACGACGATGGCGTCGGGGCGCACCGACTACGCGCGGGCCGGGGCCAGCGGCGCGCTCGCGCTGTTCGCCCCGCTGATCGTCGTCGCCGCCGTCGTCTTCGTGCCGGTGCTCGACCTGCTGCTCGCGGTCGTGCGCCGCACCCGGGCGGGCACCTCGCCGTTCGCCCCGGACAAGATGCACCTGCACCACCGGATGCTGGAGATCGGCCACTCGCAACGGCGGGCGGTCCTGCTGATCTACCTGTGGGCCGGCGTGCCCGCCTTCGGCGCGGTGGCCCTGGCCCTGATCGACAACGCCTTCGTGGTGGTCGGGATGGTCTCGGTGGGCCTGCTGGTGGCGATCCTCGCATCCGCCGTGCCCCGGCTCCGTGTCCGCTGACATTCCGGCGGCCTCGGCGTGATCACTACCGTCCCCGGTCCCTGTGATAGCGTCCGCCTCGTCGGAAAGATGGTCGAAAGACCGGTGGAGCGGGGCCGGGGGCGGCGCCGTGCACGGCAGGCGGAGGGCGCAGGGGACTTCGATCGATCGTGGTCGTGCCTTCGGCCGACGGTGTGCGGGAGTGACGGGTGGGTCCATGACCGGTTCTCCGTCCGACCCGTGGGCCTTGGTGAACATCGGGTCGACGGCCGTCGGCTGCCTTCTGGTGCCCATGGGCCTCGGATGGCTGGTGGACACGCTACTCGGTACGTTCCCGGGGCTGCTGTTGGCCGGGCTCGCCCTCGGGATCGTCAGCTGCGCGATCTACACCTATAGAGAAGTACGGAAGTTCGTCGGGAGTTGAGATGAGCGAGCTGGGGCCGGTGGTGGCCTTCCCCGCACGGGTGCGGGCCACCTTCCGCTGGTCGCTGGTCGTGGCCGCGATCCTCGGCGGGCTCGGTCTGATGCTCGCTGCGATGTACGGCGCCGCCTCCTTCGCCGGCTTCGCGTTCCTCGGCCTGGCTCTCGGCGCGGGAAACAGCTTTCTCGTCCAGCGCGCCATCCTCCGTCAGATCGCGGCGGCCGACCCGAGCCGTGGCGCGCTCATGCGCCAGGTAGGTGTCCGGCTCGCTCTGATCACCGCGATCGCGGCGGTCGTCGGTGTGTGGTTCTACCCGGCGGGCTTCGGCGCGTTCCTCGGCCTGGCCGTCTTCCAGGTGATCAACACCATCGTCGGTGCCGTCCCAGCGCTCAAGGAGCTTCGCCAGTGACGACGGACGTCCTCGCTCAGGGTGGCTCGATCGAGCCGCCGGGCAAGCACATCGCCCAGTTCGAGTTCCTCGGCATGATGTTCAACGGCGACACCATGTGGACGAGCGCGATCGCGGCGCTCATCGTCCTCGGGGGCGCGTTCTTCGTGCGGTCGCGGATCACCTCCGGGGTGCCCGGAGGGGTCCAACTCGCGTACGAAGGCGTCACCAACTACCTCAGCGACCAGGTCGAGAGTCGCCTCGGCCGCCGGCCCGCCGCGTTCGCCATCCCCCTCACGGTCACGCTGTTCTCCTTCATCCTGGTCGCCAACTGGCTCCAGGTCTTTCCCAGCGGCCATCCCGAACTGCTCAAGCCCCCGACGGCGGATGCGAACCTGCCCTACGCGATGGCGCTGTTCACCATGGGTTGCGTCTGGTTCTTCGGGATCCGCGAGAACGGCCTCCGCTATTTCAAGCACTTCGTCCAGCCCTCCGTCGTCATGTTGCCGATCAACGCGATCGAGGAGATCGTCAAGCCGGTGACGCTCTCCCTGCGGCTCTTCGGCAACATCCTGTCCGGTACGATCATGATCTCGCTGATCACGCTCTTCCCGGCCTGGCTGCTGTGGGTGCCCAACACCGCATGGAAGCTGTTCGACCTGTTCATCGGGGCCATCCAGGCCTTCATCTTCTCGCTGCTGACTGTGATCTACTTCAGCCAGGCGGCGGGCGAGGAACAAGGCTGACCCGCTCGCCGACCGGGCGAGCTCCGTCGCCGACCCCAGACCGGTACCCCATCCACGAACGAGGAGAGTCATGTCTGCCACCCAGTTGCTCGCCCAGGGAGCCTCCGGCAGCCTCACGTACGGCGGCGCCTTCATCGGCGGCGGTCTCGCCCTGGCCGGCGGCGCCATCGGCGCGGCGGTCGGTGACGGCCTGGTCGGTGCCGCGACGATCAACGGCATCACCCGTCAGCCCGAGGCCCAGGGGCGCTTGTACAACACCTTCTTCCTGACCGTCGGTCTGGTCGAAGCCATGTACTTCATCAACCTCGCGTTCATGGCGTTGTTCGTCTTCGTCCTCGGAGCCTCGTGATCGTCATGTCCCCGTCGACCGCCGGGCACGACGTCGTCCTGGCCCAGGAGAACTTCCTGCTCCCGAACGGGACGTTCTTTTTCGAGCTGATCCTCTTCGTCGTCGTCTTCCTCGTGATCGCGCGCTACATCGTCCCGCCCATCCGGCAGGTCCTCACCGAGCGGCAGGAGCGCGTGCAGCGCGCACAGGAGGAGAGCCGCAAGGCGCAGGAAACCTTCGACGCCGCCGATGCGCGGTACGCCGAGGCGCTGGCCGAGGCGCGGTCGAAGGCTTCGGAGATCCGCGACGAAGCTCGTGCCCGCGCGCGGGAGACCGCCGACGAAATGCGTCGAGAGGCCGACGAGCAGGTCGCCGGAATGCGTGCGGACGCCGACCGGCAGATCGCCGAACAGCGCTCCGGGGCGGAGCGAGCCCTCGACGAACACCTGCCAGCCCTCACGCAGCAGCTCGCCGAGCGGGTCCTGGGGCGATCGCTCGCGGAGCGGGTGGGGCGCGGCGCCGCGGGCGGTGACCGCTGATGCACTCCGCGAGCAGGGACGCCCTCGCCAGGGCACGCGACCGGCTGGAGCGCCTCGTCGACCCTACGTCGGACCCGGCCGAGCTCGACCGCCTCGGCGGAGAGCTGTTCGCCGTAGCCGGGCTCCTCGATCGTGAGCTGCCACTGCGGCGTGCGCTGGTGGACTCGTCGGCGCCGGAGGGCTCTCGGACCGAGCTCGCCGACCGGCTGCTCGGCGACAAGGTCGACGAGGCAACGGGGCGGACCGTGCGCGAGCTCGTCGCCGACCGGTGGTCCAACTCGACGGAGCTGGTCGAGGCCGTCGAGGAGCTCGCGACCCAGGCCACTCTCGCGGTGGCCGAGAAGGACGACTCGCTCTCCGACGTGGAGGACGAGCTGTTCCGATTCGGACGAATCCTCGAGCGGGAACCTCGGCTGCGGACCCTGCTCGCCGACGACACGACCCCGCCCGACATGCGGGTGGAGCTACTCGAGTCCGTGCTGGAGGACAAGGTGCGGTCGACGACCGCGCGCCTGCTCGAGCAGGCGGTGCGCGCCCCGCACCACCGAAGCATTGACCGCCAGGCCGAGTTCCTCGCCGAGCTGGCGGCCCAGCGCCGGTCCCGATCGATCGCCCGCGTCGTGGCGGCGACCACCCTGACCGACGAGCAGGAGAGGCGTCTGGCGGATAGCCTGTCGACGCTCTACGGCCGCCAGGTGTCGGTGCAGGTCGACGTCGATCCCGAGCTGATCGGTGGAGCTGTGGTCACGCTGGGCGACGAGGTGATCGACGGTAGCGTGGCGAGCCGGCTACGCGCGGCGAGCGAGGCCCTTCCCCACTGACACTCCTCCGGTCCACGGCGCCGTGTGGGACGCCCCGGGAGACGACCATTCCGCAGAACACGGAGAGCAGGTAGCACACATGGCGGAGCTGACGATCTCCTCGGACGAGATCCGGGGGGCGATCGAGAACTACGTGTCGTCCTTCTCGAGCGAATCCTCGCGCGAGGAGGTAGGGACGGTCGTCGACGCCGGCGATGGCATCGCGCACGTCGAGGGACTCCCGTCGGTGATGACCAACGAGCTGCTCCAGTTCCCGAGCGGTGTACTCGGGCTCGCCCTGAACCTCGAGGAGCGCCGGATCGGTGTCGTGATCCTGGGCGCCTTCGAGGAGATCGAGGAAGGTCAGCAGGTCACCCGGACCGGCGACGTCCTGTCGATCCCGGTCGGTGACGCGTTTCTCGGGCGTGTGGTGGATCCGCTCGGGCACCCGATCGACGGCCAGGGTGACATCGAGGAGGAGGAGCGCCGCGTCCTGGAGCTCCAGGCGCCATCCGTCGTCCAGCGCCAGTCGGTCTCCGAGCCCCTGCAGACCGGACTCAAGGCGATCGACTCCCAGACTCCCGTCGGACGCGGGCAACGCCAGCTCATCATCGGCGACCGCAAGACCGGCAAGACGGCGGTGTGCACCGACACGATCATCAACCAGCTCGAGAACTGGGAGAGCGGCGACCCGCAGAAGCAGGTCCGGTGCGTGTACGTGGCGATCGGGCAGAAGGGCTCCACGATCGCGGGCGTCAAGACGGCTCTCGACGAGGCCGGCGCCATGCAGTACACGACGATCGTCGCCGCGCCGGCGTCCGATCCGGCGGGATACAAGTACATCGCGCCCTACGCCGGGTCGGCGATCGCCCAGCACTGGATGTACCAGGGCAAGCACGTCCTCGTCGTGTTCGACGACCTCTCCAAGCAGGCCGAGGCGTACCGGGCGATCTCTCTGCTGCTGCGCCGTCCGCCGGGCCGCGAGGCGTATCCAGGCGACGTGTTCTACCTGCACTCCCGCCTCCTCGAGCGGTGCGCGAAGCTCTCTGACGAGCTCGGCGGGGGCTCGTTGACCGGGTTGCCGATCGTCGAGACCCAGGGCGGCGACATCTCGGGCTACATCCCGACGAACGTCATCTCCATCACCGACGGCCAGTGCTTCCTGGAGTCGGACTTGTTCAACCAGGGACAGCGCCCGGCCATCAACGTCGGCAACTCGGTGTCCCGGGTCGGCGGTGACGCGCAGGTCAAGGCCATGAAGCAGGTGGCAGGCAACCTTCGCCAAGAGCTCGCGCAGTACCGGGAACTCGAGAGCTTCGCAGCGTTCGGGTCCGACCTCGACCCCACATCGCGGGCGCAGCTGGACCGGGGTATCCGCCTCATGGAGCTGCTCAAGCAGGGTCGGGGCGAGCCCTATTCGGTCGAGGAGGAAGTCGCGGCGATCTTCCTCGGGACCCGGGGACACCTGGACTCGGTCCCGGTGGAGGACGTGCGCCGGTTCGAGACCGAGTTCCTCGATCACCTCCGTCGCAACGGTTCGGAGATTCTCTCCGAGATCCATGACACCGGGCGGCTCGATGACGACAACGAGGACCGGCTGACGAAGACCGTCGAGGACTTCAAGAACCAGTTCGAGTCCTCGGACGGGTCGTCGGTCGTCGAGTCGCAGGAGTCGGGCGAGTCGCAGGAGTCGGGCGAGGCGCAGGACGCGTCGAACGAGTCGGGCACGTCGGGCGAGTCGGACGCGCCCCAGCAGTCCGGCGACGAGAGCTGACCCGGGTAGCAGACGATGTCAGCTCAGCTCCGGGTCCTGCGACGGCGCGTGCGGTCGACGCGCAACATCGCTCAGATCACGCGCGCCATGGAGATGGTCGCGACCGCCCGCATCACGAAGGCTCAGCACCGGGTGGAGAACTCCCGGCCCTACGCCGACGCCTTCAACCACGTCATGACCCAGGCCGCTGACGGGGCCGCCACCGATCATCCATTGCTCGTGGGCAGGGAGTCGCCCCAGCGCGCGGGCGTGCTGGTGATCACCAGTGACCGCGGCCTCGCCGGCGGCTACAACGCGAACGTTTATCGGGCCGCCGCTCGGCTGGAGAACCGGCTGCGTGAGGCCGGCAAGGAGCCGGTGCTGTTCCTGATCGGTGGAAAGGGGGTGGGCTACTACCGGTTCCGCGGTCGCGAGGTCGCCCGATCGTGGACGGGTTTCTCCGAGCTCCCCGGCTACGAGAACGCAACCGAGGTCGGCGACGTCCTGGGGGCCGCGTTCATGGCGGACGGCGACTCCGAGGTCTCGGCCGAGCAGCGCGAGGACAGCGACCGGCCCGGCACGCTGACGGTGCCCACGGAGGCGGAGGGCGTCCTCGGTGTGGACGAACTGCACATGGTCTACACCGAGTTCACGAGCATGCTCAGCCATTCCGCCGTGCCCCGCCAGATCGCACCGCTGCTCTCGGGGGAGCAGGACAGTTCCGACGGGGAGAGTTCGCGCGGGCAGGGCGCGGAGTACGAGTTCGAGCCCGAGTCGCACGAGCTGTTCGACGTCCTGCTCCCGAAGTACATCCGGACACGTGTGTTCGCGGCGCTGCTCGACTCCGCCGCCTCGGAGTCGGCCGCGCGGCGAACGGCGATGAAGGCGGCCACCGACAACGCCAACGAGCTCATCGAGAACCTGACGCGCGAGGCCAACCAGGCCCGGCAGGCGCAGATCACGCAAGAGATCAGCGAGATCGTCGGTGGCTCCGACGCGCTCGCCTCCGCGGGAGAGTGACGAGACCATGACCCAATCGACGGCCACCAGCGACGGAACCGGGCGGATCGCGCGCGTGCTCGGCCCCGTGATCGACGTGGAGTTCCCACGCGACGCGGTGCCCGAGCTGTTCAACGCGCTCACCTTCGACGTCACGATGGGGGGCGACACCAAGACCCTCACCCTCGAGGTCGCCCAGCACCTGGGCGACAACCAGGTCCGCACCATCGCCATGCAGCCCACCGACGGCGTCGTGCGCGGTCAGGAGGTACACGACAGCGGCAGCGCCATCTCCGTGCCGGTGGGCAACGGGGTCAAGGGCCACGTGTTCAACGCCTTGGGCGATTGCCTGGACGACCCCGGCTACGGCAGCGACCTCGAGCGCTGGACGATCCACCGCAACCCGCCGCCGTTCGACCAGCTCGAGGGCCGGACCGAGATGCTGGTGACCGGGCTCAAGGTCGTCGACCTGCTGACGCCCTACGTGCAGGGCGGGAAGATCGGGTTGTTCGGCGGCGCCGGCGTCGGCAAGACCGTGCTGATCCAGGAGATGATCCAGCGCATCGCCCGGAACTTCGGCGGTACGTCGGTCTTCGCCGGGGTCGGCGAGCGCACCCGCGAGGGCAACGACCTGATCACCGAGCTCACCGAGGCCGACGTCCTGAAGGACACCGCCCTGGTGTTCGGCCAGATGGATGAGCCGCCGGGCACGCGCATGCGGGTCGGTCTGTCCGCACTGACCATGGCGGAGTACTTCCGCGACGAGGTGCAGCAGGACGTGCTGCTGTTCATCGACAACATCTTCCGGTTCACCCAGGCCGGTCAGGAGGTCTCGACGCTTCTGGGTCGCATGCCCTCCGCCGTGGGGTACCAGCCCACCCTGGCCGACGAGATGGGCGAGCTGCAGGAACGGATCACGTCGACCCGCGGCCGCTCGATCACCTCGATGCAGGCGATCTACGTGCCCGCCGACGACTACACCGACCCCGCGCCGGCCACGACCTTCGCCCACCTCGACGCGACCACGGAGCTGTCTCGCAACGTCTTCTCGAAGGGCATCTTCCCGGCGGTGGACCCCTTGACCTCGACGTCCAGCATTCTGGACGCCCAGTTCGTCGGGGCCGAGCACTATCGGGTCGCTCGCGAGGTCATCCGCATCCTGCAGCGCTACAACGACCTGCAGGACATCATCGCGATTCTTGGTGTCGACGAGCTCTCCGAGGAGGACAAGCTGGCGGTCGGGCGGGCCCGTCGCATCGAGCGCTTCCTCGGGCAGAACATGTACGCCGCCGAGCAGTTCACCGGGGTCGAGGGATCGTTCGTCGAGGTCAAGGACACCGTCGAGGCCTTCGACCGGATCGCCAAGGGCGAGTACGACAATGTTCCCGAGCAGGCCTTCGTGATGACCGGTGACCTCGAGGACGTGGATCAGGCCGCGCAGGGAATGCAGAACGACTAGGTCGGCGAGCCCGCCCGCGGGCGGGCTCGCGGGAGGGCGAGGAGGGACGAAGCGTGGCCGACATGCAGGTCGAGCTCGTGGCCGTGGAGCGGAAGGTCTGGTCCGGAAACGCGAGCTTCGTCTTCGCGCGCACGGTCGACGGCGAGATCGGGATCCTCCCCGAGCACGAGCCGCTCATTGCCCAGCTGGCGGACAGCGTCGTCGTGCGGATCGACCCGGACGACGGTGACTCCGTGACGGCAGCGGTCCATGGTGGGTTCCTCTCGGTGACCGCGGACAGCGTGACGGTGCTCGCCGAGCTCGCCGAGCTGGCCGACGAGATCGACGTGTCACGGGCTCGCGAGGCACGCGATCGTTCGGGCGAGAACGACGACGCCGTGCGCCGCGCCGAGGTACGGCTCGCCGTCGCGGGCGAGACCGACTAGAGCCGGTCGGGTCGGGACAATGGGGCTGCCGAAGATCGTTGTCCTCGTCCTGATCCTGGTCGGCGTCGCGGTCGTGGTGCGCACGGTCCGACGGGTGCGCCTGTTGCGGCGCGGTGGGGTGGACGTCTCCTTGCGGCGAGGGGCCGACCTCCCCGGGCGTCGGCGCTGGCGTCACGGGGTCGCTCGCTACCGGGGCGACCAGTTGCACTGGTACCGAGTGGTGAGCCTGCGATCCGGGCCCGACGTCGTGGTCAACCGCACCGAGCTGGAGATCCTGGATCGGCGTTCGGCGACGGACGCGGAAGCCTATGCCGTTCCCGCCCACGCCACCATCCTGAGGTGCCGAGGTTCGGTGGGGTCGTGGGAGCTGGCCATGGACGACGACGTCCTCCCCGGGTTCTCGTCATGGCTGGAATCGACCCCGCCGGGACGCAGTACGGGGTACCGCCAGGCGTCCTGAATGCCGGCGGGAACTTGCTAGGGTGGGGGACGACGGTCGTCTCGCACGGCAACATCACGATCGAGGGCCAGGGAGCGAAGCGACAATGGGTACCCTCATCGGCGAGATCGTCGCGTTCTTCGTCATCCTCGTGGTGCTGTACCGCTATGTCTGGCCTCCGGTCAAGCGCCTGATGGACGGGCAGAAGAGCAAGGTCCAGCAGCAGCTGGACGACGCGCAGGCGGCACGGGAACGTCTCGAGGCGGCCGAGGCCAAGTACCACGAGGCGCTCCAAGCGGCCGAGAACGAGGCGGCGCGGATCCGCGACGATGCTCGCGCGGACGCCGAGCGCATTGCCCGCGAGATGCGCGAACAGGCCGAGGCGGAGGTTCGGCGCATCCGTGAGCGCGGCGACGCGCAGACGGAGAACATCACGCAACAGGTCGTTCGGGAGCTGCGCGCCCAGTTCGCCCAACGGGCGGTGTCCGACGCCGGGGAGCTGGTGCGCCACGAGCTCGACGACGACCGGTCCCGCAGCCGCTCGGTCGACTCCTTCCTCGATGAGCTCGAGGGGATGTCCCGGACCTCGCAGACCTCGCCGACGCAGCCGACCGGGACCTGAGCACGTTCACGATCGTGGCGGCACCCTCCGCCGTCAGGAGCCTGGCGGGGTCTCCGGACCACCGGGGACCCACAGGACCTCGCCTACCGCGTTGGCTACGCGCCCGAGGATGAACAGCAGGTCCGAGAGCCGGTTGAGGTAGTGCGCCGGCAGGACGCTCGTGCGTTCCGGGTCGGCCGCCACCGCCGCCCACGTGCTGCGCTCGGCGCGCCGGGTCACGGTCCGGGCCACGTGCAGGTACGCCGCGGCGGGCGTGCCGCCGGGCAGGATGAACGAAGTCAGCGTCGGCAGCTCGGAGTTGAACTGGTCGCACCAGCCCTCGAGCCGCTCCACCTGGCGCTCGGTGACGCGCAACGCTCGAGGCGCAGGCTCCGCGGCGCGGGCGTGGTACGCCGGGTCGTCGACGATCGGGGTCGCGAGGTCCGCGCCCACGTCGAACAGGTCGTTCTGCACCTGGCGCAGCGGCGCCACGATCCCCACCGGCGGCGCCCCCACCGACAGCACGACGCCGATCGCAGCGTTGGCCTCCTCGGAGTCGGCGTAGGCGGCGAGGCGGGGGTCGGTCTTGGGCACCCGGGAGAAGTCGGACAGGCCCGTGGTCCCGTCGTCCCCGGTGCGGGTGTAGATGCGGGTCAGGTGCACGGCCACCGGCGCAGTCTAGGCGGGTTGTGCCAGGGCGGGCCGGGACGCCCGGTAGCGTCGCCGAACGTGAACGAGCACTTCGTGGTTGGTGGGGGAGGGGCGCTCTCCGGGGTCGTCGACGTGGTCGGCGCCAAGAACAGCGTGCTCAAGCTGATGGCCGCCGCGCTGCTCGCCGAGGGGCGCACGACCATCACGAACTGCCCGGAGATCCTGGACGTGCCGCTGATGGCCGACGTCCTGCGCAGCCTCGGTTGCGGGGTCAGCGTCCACGGTTCCGACGTCACCATCGACGTCCCCGACCAGTTGCGGTCGGAGGCCGACTACCGCTCGGTGAGCCGCCTGCGCGCCTCGGTGTGCGTGCTGGGCCCCCTGGTGGCCCGCTGTCGGCGCGCCGTCGTCCCGCTGCCCGGCGGGGACGCCATCGGCTCGCGGCCCCTGGACATGCACCAGTCGGGCCTACGGCTGCTCGGGGCCACCAGCGAGATCTCCCACGGCTGCGTCGTCGCGGAGGCCGCCACGCTGCGCGGGGCCCAGGTGTGGCTGGACTTCCCCAGCGTCGGGGCCACCGAGAACATCCTCATGGCGTCGGTGTTCGCCGAGGGCACGACGGTCATCGACAACGCCGCGCGCGAACCGGAGATCGTCGACCTGGTGCTGATGCTCCAGCAGATGGGCGCGAAGATCGAGGGCGGCGGCACGTCGACGCTGACCGTCCACGGCGGCGCCCCGCTCGAGCCGACCACCCACCGCGTCATCGGCGACCGGATCGTGGGGGCCACGTGGGGGTTCGCGGCCGCCATGACCGGTGGTGACCTCACCGTGCGCGGCGTCGACCCGCACCACCTCGACCTGGTGCTCGACAAGTTCTCCGGCTCCGGCGCGCGCGTGACCACCGAGGTCGACGGTTTCCGGGTGGCCATGGACGGGCGCGCCCGATCGGTCGACTGGGTGACGCTCCCCTACCCGGGCTTCGCCACCGACCTCCAGCCGATGGCCATCGCCCTGTCCGCGGTGTCCGACGGCACGTCGATGATCACCGAGAACGTGTTCGAGGGCCGCTTCCGCTTCGTCGAGGAGATGGTGCGCCTCGGCGCGGACGCCCGGACCGACGGCCACCACGCGGTCGTCCGGGGCGTGGGCCGGCTGTCCAGCGCACCCGTCTGGGCCTCGGACATCCGCGCCGGCGCCGGCCTGGTCCTCGCGGGTCTGTGCGCGGACGGCGACACCGAGGTGTGGGACGTCGCGCACATCGACCGCGGCTACCCGCTGTTCGTGGAGAACCTGCAGGCGCTTGGCGCGGACATCTCCCGGGTCAGCGCGCCGCCGGGACGTTAGCGCCGCGTTCGCGGGTGCTCAAGCACTCACAAGGCGCGCAGCGCCCGACGCGCGTCGTCGGCGTCCTCGGGGAAGGCCAGGAGCTGCCATCCGTCCGCGCGCTGGCTGAGGGTCGCTCGCACCCGCTCGTCGGCGAGGCGCACGACCAGCACCTCCGCGATCGCCCGGGTGGGCACCACGGCGACGGTCTCGAGCAGCCCGAGATCACCATCGACCGCGGGCATCGCACCCTCGATCTCGCGGCGGCCGAACATGCAGCGCAGAAGGACTCCGAGGAAGATCCCACAGACGAGACCGGAGCCCGCCACGAGGATCACCACGTCGTACACACCCCCATCCTGACCGCGGTAGCCTCCTCGGGCCAGCTCCTGCGGAGGTGCCCGACGTGCCCTACCCCACCGACGACTCCCGCGACCGCCCCTGGGTGATGCGGACCTACGCCGGCCACTCGTCGGCGACGGCGTCGAACGCCCTCTACCGGCGCAACCTGGAGAAGGGCCAGACCGGGCTCTCGGTGGCGTTCGACCTGCCGACCCAGACCGGTTACGACCCCGACGACGAGCTAGCGCGGGGCGAGGTCGGCAAGGTCGGCGTGCCGGTGTCGCACATCGGGGACATGCGGGCGCTGTTCGACGGCATCCCGCTCAACGAGGCCAACACCTCGATGACGATCAACGCCACCGCGATGTGGCTGCTCGCGCTCTACGTGACCGTGGCCGAGGAGCAGGCGACCGAGAGCGGCACCGACCTCGAGACGATGCGGGCGAAGCTCGCCGGCACCACCCAGAACGACATCGTCAAGGAGTACCTCTCGCGCGGGACCTACGCGTTCCCGCCCGCACCCAGCGTCCGGCTGATCACCGACATGATCGCCTGGACGGTCAGCAACGTCCCGAAGTGGAACCCGATCAACATCTGCAGCTACCACCTGCAGGAGGCCGGGGCGACGCCGGTCCAGGAGGTCGCCTACACGATCTCCACGGCCATCGCCGTGCTGGACGCGGTGCGCGACTCGGGCCAGGTGGCGCCCGAACGCTTCGGCGAGGTCGTCGGGCGCATCTCGTTCTTCGTCAACGCCGGGCTGCACTTCGTGGAGGAGGTCGGCAAGCTGCGGGCCTTCGCGCAGCTGTGGGACGAGCTGTGCCGCGAGCGCTACGGCGTCACCGACCCGACGATGCGCCGCTTCCGCTACGGCGTGCAGGTCAACTCGCTGGGCCTGACCGAGGCCCAGCCGGAGAACAACGTCCAGCGCATCGTGCTGGAGATGCTCGCGGTGACGCTCTCGCGCGACGCCCGCGCCCGCGCCGTGCAGCTCCCGGCGTGGAACGAGGCGCTCGGCCTGCCGCGCCCCTGGGACCAGCAGTGGGCGCTGCGGATGCAACAGGTGCTCGCCTACGAGACCGACCTGCTCGACTACGACGACATCTTCGCCGGCTCCCACGTGCTGGAGGCGAAGACCGCGGCGATCGTCGAGGGCGCGCGGGCCGAGATCGCGAAGGTGTCCGAGTCCGGCGGTGCGGTGGCGGCCGTCGACTCCGGCTACATGAAGTCGCAGCTCGTCTCGTCGCTCGCGGCGCGGCGGGCGCGGCTGGAGTCGGGCGAGGACACCGTCGTCGGGGTCAACCGGTTCACCTCGACCGAGCCGAGCCCGCTCCAGGCCGAGGGTGCGCAGTCGATCTTCGTGGTGGCGCGGGAGGTCGAGGCGCAGGCGCGGTCGGCCGTGCGGGCGTGGCGGGACGACCGGGTTGCCGCCGACGTGACGGCGGCGCTGGACCGGCTGCGGTCCGTGGCGTCGACGACCGAGAACCTCATGGACGCGACGCTGGCGTGTGCTCGCGTCGGGGTGACGACGGGGGAGTGGTCAGCGGCGCTGCGCGACGTCTTCGGCTCCTACCGCGCCCCCACCGGCGTGTCCGCGGCGTCGTCCGGCGGCGGTGAGGCCCCGACGGAGCTGGCCGAGGTCCGCGTGCGGGTGGCCGACACGGCATCGGAGCTCGGGGTGCCCGCTCTGCGGATGCTGGTGGGCAAGCCGGGCCTCGACGGGCACTCCAACGGGGCGGAACAGATCGCGGTCCGGGCCCGGGATGCGGGCTTCGAGGTGATCTACCAGGGCATCCGGCTCACCCCGGCCGAGATCGTGGCCGCCGCGGTGCAGGAGGGCGTGCACGTGGTGGGGCTGTCGGTGCTCTCCGGCTCGCACCTGGAGGTGGTCCCGGCCGTGCTCGACGGCCTCGCCCGCGCCGACGCCGCCGACATTCCCGTGGTGGTCGGCGGGATCATCCCGCCCCAGGACGCCGAGCAGCTCCACCGTCTCGGCGTGCACCGCGTCGTGACCCCGAAGTCGTACTCGCTCACCGCGATCATGGGCGAGTTCGTCGACGTGATCCGCGAGGTGCACGGGCTCGACGCGGCGCCGGCGACCCCGGTCGCGGGAGGCTGAGCGCGACTGTCGATCCTGCCGCGCCTGTGCGGCACGATCGACATCCCCGGCGGGACTCGCGACGGGCTCCGTCCCCAGGTGGACCGACCCCCGCGATACGTCCCCAGGGCTCGACCCGGGCGTTCGGGGATGTGCGTGCCGACCGGCCATCCTGCGCTGCGTGGACCTCATGGCGACGATGCGGGCGCAGGACGGTGTCATCACGTTCGCGCAGGCACTGTGCGCCGCGCGGTGGCGCCGGCGGACCGGTGCGTGGTCGGCGGTCTTCGCGTCACGCGTAAGGCGGTCACGGTGCTCGACGCGGCGGCGGCGCTCCGGGGGAGGGACGGGCGCCGGCTCCTCGTGGCCGAGATCGCGAGGCGGTCCGGGCCCGGAGGGCGGCGTGATCGGTCAGGGGCGGCCGACAGTGTCGATCGTGCCGCGCGTGTGCGGCACGGTCGACAGTCGCGGGGCCGGTGGATCAGTCCTCTGCCAGCGCGCGTCGTAACGCCGCTCGACGAGGTGACGCGGCTGCTCGCGGTGCTCGACGCGAGCGTCACGGGGCCACGGCGTTTCCGGGACGGACCAGGCCGAGCATCGCGTACGCCGCGATCGATTGGGCGTCGGTGACCTCGCCGGCGCGGACCATCGCCTCGAACCGCACGCGGGTGACCCACGCCGAGGCCATGTCGGCCTCGGTGGCCTCGCGCTCGGGCGCGCCCTGGGTCAGCCCGCGCGCCAGGAACACCCGCCCCCGCTGCGAGGACAGTCCCGGCGCGACGTCCAGCAGCCCGAGGTACTCCATCGACGCCGCGGTGAGGCCCGTCTCCTCCCGCAGCTCGCGGGCCGCGAGCTCCTGCGCCGGCATCGAGGCCCGGTCCGGCGCCGTGCCCTGCGGGAACTCCCACCGCCGCATCGCGAGGGGGTAGCGGTACTGCTCCACCATCGCCATCCGGTCCGAGTCGAGCGCGATCACGATCGCGTAGTCCGGCTTGTCGACGACGCCGTAGAGGCCCTCGACGCCGTCGTCGCGCCGGAAGGTGTCCTCCCGCAGCGTCATCCAGGCGTTGGCGTAGATCTCGCGGCTGCCGGTGGTCTCCACGCCGACCATGATCCCGGATCCGATCCCCCACCCCCTACCCTCGACGCCGTGCGTCTCGTCATCGCCCGGTGCACGGTCGACTACGCGGGCCGCCTCACCGCGCACCTGCCCAGCGCCCTGCGGCTGTTGCTGCTCAAGGCGGACGGGTCGGTGAGCGTGCACGCCGACGACCGGGCCTACAAGCCGCTGAACTGGATGAGCCCGCCCTGCTGGCTCACCGAGGAACCCGGCGTGTGGACGGTGCGCAACAAGGCCGACGAGACGCTGAGGATCACCATGGAGGAGATCCGGCACGACTCGAGCCACGAGCTCGGCGTCGACCCCGGGCTGGTGAAGGACGGGGTGGAGGCGCACCTGCAGGTGCTGCTCGCCCAGCACGTGCAGACCCTCGGCGACGGCTGGACCCTCGTGCGCCGCGAGTTCCCGACGGCGATCGGGCCGGTCGACCTCATGTGCCGCGACGGCGCGGGGGTCTCGGTGGCCGTGGAGATCAAGCGGCGCGGGGAGATCGACGGCGTCGAGCAGCTCACCCGCTACCTCGAGCTGCTCAACCGCGACCCGTTGCTCGCGCCGGTGCAGGGGGTCTTCGCCGCGCAGCAGATCAAGCCGCAGGCCCGGACCCTCGCCACCGACCGCGGGATTCGCTGCGTCACCCTCGACTACGACACTCTGCGCGGCGCCGAGGTCGACGAGTTCCGGCTGTTTTGAGAGCGTCCTGACCTCGCGGACTCCCGATCCGCGCCGGTACGGTCGTGAACCATGACCAGCACGCCCGAGGTGGCGACGCCGCCGGCGACGGACCGCCCCGCCGGGACCGACGACCGGAGCGCGACCTTCGACTCCCTCGACCCCCGCGACGCGTCGGTGATCGCCTCCTACCCCGTGCACGACACCGACGAGGTGCGCGCGCGGGTCGGCCGGGCCAGGGAGGCCGCGCGGTGGTGGGTCGGGCTCGGCTTCGACGGCCGGGCCCGTCGCCTCGACGCCTGGCGGGTGCTGCTGCTCGACCGCACCGACGAGCTCGCGGCGGTCATCAGCCGGGAGACCGGCAAGCCGCTCGACGACGCGCGCATCGAGATCGTCCTCGCCGTCGACCACCTGGCCTGGGCCGCGGCCAACGCCCCCCGCGTGCTCGGCCCGCGCACGGTCTCCGCGGGCCTGCTCATGGTCAACCAGGCCGCGACGCTGCGGTACCCGCCCCTGGGCGTCGTCGGCGTCCTCGGCCCGTGGAACTACCCGGTGTTCACGCCGATGGGCTCGATCATCTACGCGCTCGCCGCGGGCAACGCCGTGGTGTTCAAGCCCAGCGAGCTGACCCCCGGCGTCGGCACCTGGCTGGCGGAGAGCTTCGCCGAGGTGGTGGCGGCGTGGCCGGTCCTGCAGGTGGTCACCGGCGCGGGCGAGACGGGCGCCGCGCTCTGCCGCGCCGGCGTCGACAAGGTCGCCTTCACCGGTTCGACCGCCACCGCGAAGCGGGTCATGGCCACGTGCGCCCAGACGCTGACGCCGGTGCTCGTGGAGTGCGGCGGCAAGGACGCCCTGATCGTCGACGCCGACGCCGACCTCGACGCGGCGGCGACCGCCACGGTGTGGGGTGCGATGTCCAACGCGGGCCAGACCTGCGTCGGCGTGGAGCGGGTGTACGTCGTCGACCCGGTGGCCGAGGACTTCCTCGACCGCGTCGCCCGCCGCGCCGCGCGGGTCACCCCCGGCGGGGCCCCCGACGCGTTCTTCGGGCCGATCACGATGCCCGAGCAGCTCGGCATCATCTCCGCCCAGATCGACGACGCCCTGGCCCGCGGCGGTCGTGCGGTGGTCGGCGGGGCCGGCTCGGTGCGCGCGCCCTACGTGGGGCCGGTCGTGCTCGCCGACGTGCCGGAGGACTCCACGGCGGTCACCGACGAGACGTTCGGCCCGACCGTGGTGGTCAACCGCGTCCGGGACGCCGACGAGGCGGTCGAGCGCGCCAACGCCTCGCGCTACGGGCTCGGCGCGGCGGTGTTCGCGAAGGCGCGGGGCCACGACATCGCCGACCGGCTGCGCTGCGGGATGGTCTCGGTCAACGGCGTGATCAGCTTCGCCGCGATCCCGGCGCTTCCGTTCGGCGGCGTCGCCGACTCGGGGTTCGGTCGGATCCACGGCGACGACGGGTTGCGCGAGTTCGGCTACGCCCACGCCGTCGCGCGGCAGCGGTTCCCGAGCCTGGAGGTCATGACCTTCGACCGCGCGCGCTGGACGCTGCCGATCTTCCGTGCCCTCGCCCGACTGCTCTACGGGCGGAAACGGTAAAGCTACTTCTCGGTAGGGTTCCTGCCCGCACGACGGGCCGGGGCCACCGTCGCTCTGGCACGATCACCGGCGACGGTGACCTGACCTGAGGAGTGCGACGTGGCGCGGGAGTTCGCCCGAGTGGGCGTGGTGGGTCTGGGCACGATGGGCGCGGGCATCGTCGAGGTGTTCGCGCGGTCGGGCCTCGAGGTCGTCGCCGTCGAGGTGGATGACGCCATGTGCGCTCGCGGCCGCGAGACGATCGAGGCGTCGACCGAGCGCGCGGTGCGTCGCCACAAGCTCGCCGAGGACGACCGCGAGGCCCTGCGCGCCCGCGTCACCCTCACGACCGACTACGCCGATCTCGCCGACGTCGCGCTCGTCGTCGAGGCCGTCCCGGAGCGCCTGGACCTCAAGACCGAGGTGTTCACCGCCCTCGACAAGGTGTGCGGGCCCGACACGATCTTCGCGTCCAACACCTCCTCGCTGTCGATCACCGAGCTCTCGGTGCGCACCGGCCGCCCCGGCAAGGTCGTCGGCATGCACTTCTTCAACCCGGCGCCGGTGCAGGCGCTGGTGGAGCTCGTGCGCACGGTCGTCACCGAGACCGAGGTGGTGGACGACGTCCGCGCGCTCGCCGAGACCCTCGGCAAGAACCCGGTGGTCTGCGGCGACCGGGCCGGTTTCATCGCCAACAGCCTGCTGTTCACCTATCTCAATCAGGCCGTGGGCATGTTCGAGGCGCACTACGCCGGGCGCGAGGACCTCGACGCCGCGATGAAGTTCGGCTGCGGCTACCCGATGGGCCCGCTCGCCCTCATGGACCTCATCGGCCTCGACACCGCCTACGAGATCCTCGAGGAGATGTATCGGCAGTCGCGCAACCAGCGCCATGCCCCCGCGCCGGTGCTCAAGCAGATGATCACCGCGGGACTGCTCGGCCGAAAGAGCGGTCGCGGCTTCTACACCTACGCCGGCGCCGGATCGCCCGAGGTGGTCACCGACGCGCTGACCCCTCCGCCCCCCGGCGAGGGCGACGGCCCGCTGCGCGAGGTGCGCACCGTGGGCGTCGTGGGGACCGGGACGATGGCCACGGGTATCGCCGAGGTCTTCGCCACCGCCGGCCACGACGTGGTGATCCGCGCGCGCAGCGCGTCGAAGGGCGACGGCGTCGTCGCGTCGATCCGCAGGTCGGTGGAGAAGGCCGTCACCCGGGGGAAGCTCACCGAGTCCGCGCGCGATGCGGCGCTGGCCCGCGTCCGCCCCGTCGTGGAGTTCGAGGAGCTCTCGGGCTGCGACCTCGTGGTCGAGGCGGTGGCCGAGGAGCTCGCCGTCAAGCGGGCGGTCTTCTCCTCCCTCGACGCCGTGTGCCCGCGGGGCGTGATCCTCGCGACCACGACGTCGTCGCTGCCGGTGGTCGAGTGCGCGGCCGCGACGCGGCGTCCCGACGACGTCGTCGGCATGCATTTCTTCAACCCCGCCTCGATCATGAAGCTCGTCGAGGTGGTCAGCCCGATCACCACCGCGCCGGACGTCACGGCGACGGTGCGCGCGCTGTGTGCCGCGATCGGCAAGCACCCGGTGCTCTGCGGCGACCGCGCCGGCTTCATCGTCAACGCGCTGCTCTTCCCCTACCTCAACGACGCCACGTCGATGCTCGAGGCGAACTACGCGACCGCCGACGACATCGACGCCGCCATGAAGGACGGCTGCGGCCTGCCGATGGGACCGTTCGCGCTGCTCGACGTGGTGGGCCTCGACGTGTCCCTCGCGATCGAGCGCTCGCTGTACCAGGAGTTCCGGGTGCCGGGCTTCGCACCCGCGCCGCTGCTGGAGCACCTGGTCACCGCGGGCCGGCTCGGCCGCAAGACCGGGCAGGGCTTCCGGGACCACAGCAGGCGCTGACGCCGTTGCCCCGCCGACCCCGCCGTCCCGCCCGTCCGATCCCTCCCCCGGTGCCGCCGGACGCCGGGGGATGGGTCCGGCGGGAGGACGACGCCGACGGGAGGTGGACGGTGCGCTCGGTCGCGGGCACCGCGGCGAGGAAGTCCTACCGCTGCCCCGGGTGCGAGCAGGAGATCGTGCCGGGCGTCCCGCACCTGGTCGCCTGGCCCGCCGACGAGCCCGAGGGTAGCGTCGGACGCCGCCACTGGCACACCGGCTGCTGGCGCCGCCGTCGCCGGTGATCCGGTGGCGCCGGGGTCACGATCTGGCGGCGGTGGCGCCGTGCGGGATCGGGACGTCCGCCTCGGCCGGCGGGAGCGCGGGGCGGTCGTCGGTGCCCTGCTCGTCGGTGCCCTGCTCGTCGGGGAAGGCGTCGAGGGTCGGGAGGTCGGCGAGGGCCTCGCGCAGCGTCACGAGCTGCTGGGAGACCCGGGTCCGGAGCCGGCGGATGTCGACTACGGCGGCCTCGGCGTCGCGGATACGGCGGCGGGCCTCCTCGCCGGCGTCGCGCAGCTGCTTCTCCGCCCGCGTGCGCGCGTCGGCCTCGCCCCGGGCCAGGACGCGCATCGACTCCGAGCGTCGGGCCGCCATCGCGATCTCGAAGTCGTCCTCGACGCGCGTGCGCCGGGCGGCCGACTCGGCGTCGAGGCGACGCCGCTCCTCCTCGGACTCCCGACGGATCCGGGCGGCCTCGGTCCGTGCGCTCTGCATGAGCGAGGTGTGCTCGGCCTCCATCTCACCGCGGCGCCGGTCGTTGTCGGCGACCCCGGAGTCGTAGCGCGCGCGCACCTCGGCCGACTCGGCGTCGGCGCGCTCGTGCATCTCGCGGGCCTGGCGTCGGGCCTCGTCGAGGATGCCCCGTGCGGACACCTCGGCGTCGGCCACGGTCCGGCGGGCCCGCTCGGTGGCCTCCTCGTCGGTGACGCGGGACTTCTGCTCGGCGGCCTCGGTGGTCGAGCGCGCGTGGGCGTCGGCCTCCTGCCGGTGCTGCCGGGCGGCGTTCTCGGCCGCGGAACGCATCTCCCGCGCCTCGTCCTGCGCGAGCCGCAGCATCCGTTGCAGGCGCTCGGAGAGCCCCTCCATGGTGTCGGGCGGGGCCGAGAGCCGGTCGATCTGCCCGCGCAGGTCCTCGATGTGGGCCCGCGAGCGGTCGAGCGCCCGCGCCAGCTCCGAGGCCTGGCCCACCGCGGCGTCGCGGTCCGCGGTGAGGATGCGCAGGTCGGCCTCGACGCGGTCGAGGTGTTCTTCGACCTGACCGCGGTCGTAGCCGCGGCGCACCACGTCGAAGCCGGTCCCCAGCGGCAACAGTTCGCGCTCCTCCGACGGCATGTGCCTACGCTACCGAAGAGCGCCCCCCATGTTCCACGACGACGCCGCGCGACAGGCCGTGCTCAAACCCCTCGGAAGCGGTTGATGGCGTCGGCGTGCACCGCACGCAGCTCCGGGTCGGTGACGCCGAGGCCCTCCTCGGGGGCGAGACAGAGCACGCCGACCTTGCCCTGGTGGTTGTTGGTGTGTACGTCGTTCGCGGCCTCGCCCGTCTGCTCCAGCGAGTACGTCTTCGACACCGTCGGGTGCACCTTCCCCTGGGCCACCAGGCGGTTGGCGAGGTAGGCCTCCTTGTAGTTGGCGAAATGCGACCCGATGATCCGCTTGAGGTTCATCCACAGGAAGCGGTTGTCGAACTCGTGCATGAAGCCCGACGTCGAGGCGCAGGTGACGATCGTGCCGCCCCGCTTGGCCACGTACACCGACGCGCCGAAGGTCTCCCGCCCCGGGTGCTCGAAGACGATGTCGGGATCGTCGCCGCCGGTCAGCTCACGGATCTTCGCCCCGAAGCGCTTCCACTCCCGCGGGTCCTGTGTCTGCGGGTCGGACCAGAACCTGTAACCCTCGGCGGAGCGGTCGATGATCAGCTCCGCGCCCATGCGCCGGCACAGCTCCGCCTTCGTCGGCGAGGACACGACGCACACCGGCGTCGCCCCGCCGTTCAGCGCGAACTGGGTGGCGTAGGAGCCGAGGCCGCCCGACGCGCCCCAGATGAGCACCACGTTGCCCTGCGTCATGTTCGCGCCGTTGTGCGAGACCAGCTGGCGGTAGGCCGTGGAGTTGACCAGCCCCGGCGACGCCGCCTCCTCCCAGGTGAGGTGCGCGGGCTTGGGCATGAGCTGGTTGGTCTTGACCAGCGCGAGGTCGGCGAGGCCGCCGAAGTTGGTCTCGAAGCCCCAGATGCGCTGCTCGGGGTCCATCATCGTGTCGTCGTGCCCGTCCGGGCTCTCCAGCTCGACCGACAGGCAGTGCGCGACGACCTTGTCGCCGGGCTTCCACATCTGCACGCCCGCGCCGACCTCGAGGACGACGCCGGAGAGGTCGGAGCCGACGACGTGGTAGGGCAGGTCGTGGCGCTTCGCGAGCGGCGAGATGCGGCCGTAGCGCCTGAGGAAGTTGAACGTGGACATCGGCTCGAAGATCGACGTCCACACGGTGTTGTAGTTGATGCCGCTCGCCATCACCGCGATCAGGGCCTCGCCCGGCGCGACCTCCGGTGTCGGGACCTCGTCGAGGTGCAGCGACTTGCGCGGATCCTTCTCCTTCGACGTCATGCCCGAGAACATGTCGGCCTCGTCGGCGTGCACGGTGATGCCGCGGTAGGACCCGGGTACGGCGGCGCCGGCCAGGGCGGCGGAGTCGTCGGCGAGGATGGCGTCGCGGATGTCGTGCACGTGGATGACTCCCTGGGTGGTGCGGTTCGGGGTCGCGGGGATCCGGGGCCCGGGGTCAGGCGGAGGGCGCGAAGGGTGTCGCCGCCGGCTCGACCAGCTCGACGAGGACGCCGCCGGCGTCCTTCGGGTGCACGAAGTTGACCCGGGAGCCGGCCGTGCCCCGACGCGGCGCGTCGTAGAGCAACCGCAGTCCCTGCCCGCGCAGCGTCGACGCCGCCGCCTCGACGTCGGTCACGCGGTAGGCCACCTGCTGCAGGCCCGGGCCGGAGCGGTCGATGAACCGGGCGATCGTCGAGCTCTCGTCGACGGGCGCGAGCAGCTGGACGGCCGTACCGGCGTCGTCGCCCGGCGCGTGCAGCATCGCCTCGCGGACGCCCTGCTCCTCGTTGACCTCGACGTGTGTCGCCACCAGGCCGAGGTGTTCGGCGTACCAGGCGATGGCGACGTCCAGGTCGGGGACGGCGACGCCGACGTGGTCGACGGCGACGATGCCGACGGCGGCCGGCGGTCCCGTGGCGAGGGCAGTCATGGGCCAAGACTGTAACCGTCTGAATCCATCCCCACGCTCGGTGACGACGGCCACTCGGTCGGGCGTCGGTAGCCTCGCGTCCCGTGTCCGGCATCCGTCCCGAGGTCGACGTCGAGGGTCTCGTCGCTCGTGCGCGGGAGGGCTCGCCGCGCGCCGTCGCCCGGCTCCTCTCCCTGGTCCAGGACGGGAGCCCCCAGCTGCGGGAGGTGGCGGCCGCCCTCGCGCCCCACAGCGGACGGGCCCGGGTCGTCGGGCTGACCGGCCCGCCCGGAGTGGGGAAGTCGACGTCCACGTCGGCGCTGCTGGGAGCGCTGCGGGCGCGGGGGGAGCGGGTCGGCGTCCTCGCCGTGGACCCCAGTTCGCCGTTCTCCGGGGGCGCGCTCCTCGGTGACCGGGTGCGGATGGGCGAGCACGCCACCGATCCCGGGGTCTTCATCCGCTCCATGGCCACCCGCGGGCACCTCGGAGGGCTCGCCGCGGCGACGCCGCAGGCGCTGCGTGTGCTCGACGCCGCGGGCTGCGACATCGTCCTCGTCGAGACCGTCGGCGTCGGTCAGTCGGAGGTCGAGGTGGTCGCCCTGGCCGACACCACCGTCGTCCTGCTCGCGCCGGGGATGGGAGACGGGGTGCAGGCGGCGAAGGCGGGGATCCTCGAGATCGCCGACGTGTTCGTGGTCAACAAAGCCGACCGCGACGGGGCCGAGGCCACCGTGCGCGAGGTGCAGAACGCGCTGTCGATGGGCCGCCGCGAGCAGCCGGGGCCCCCGTGGCGTCCGCCGGTCGTGCGTACCGTCGCGTCCCGGGGGGAGGGTGTCGACGACCTCGTGGCCGCGCTGGACTCCCACCGAGGGTGGCTGGTGGAGCACGGACAGGAGGGCGACGGGCGGCGACGCCGCGCCCGGGCCGAGATCGAGGCCATCGCGCTGGCCGAGGTGCGCGGTCGACTGCGCGCGGTGTCGGGGTCGGCGGCGCTCGACCGGCTGGCCGCGCGCGTGGCCGACCCGGGTGGTGACGGGGGTGCCCTGGATCCCTACGCCGCGGCGGATCTGCTGCGCTCCTCGGTGGACCTGGACCGCTGAGTGCCGCGCGTGTCGTTGACTGGAGTTACGTCAATGAGTGGGTAGCGTCAGTCCCGGCGGAAAGGGGCCGGGCGATGGCGTGCTGGTGGATGCTCACGGTGCTGGCGCTGGTGCAGGGCGTCGAGGTGGCCGATCGGGTCTCCCGGCGGTTCCGGTCGGGACGCGGGAACCATCGCTCGACCGGCGCTCCGGGCCGACGGTCGACGATGCGCTCCTGGGACGCCGTGACGCGCCCGCGCACCCGCGACGTCGACACCGACACCGGGGACGAGACCGACACCGGGGACGAGTCCGACACCGGGGACGAGACCGACACCGGGGACGAGGCCGACGACCGGCCGTGACCCGGGAGTCAGGGGAGCCCGGCGGCGGGAAGGGCGAGCGCGAGCCAGGGGATGACGACGGCGACGGTCGGGACGACGACCAGCGCGACGGCGGCGATGTAGGTGAGGATCGCGAGCGCCCGGTCGCCGTGCGCCCGGCCGAGCGCCCGGTCGCGCACGCGGTCGCGCCGCAGCACCACCTCGGCGTCGGGGGTCCGGCTGGTGGCCAGGAACGCGTCGAGGGCCCCGGCCATCGCGGCGGCGCCGTGCACCCGGCCGCCCGCGTCGTCGGCCAGCATCTCCAGGAGCAGGGCCACCGCGTCGCGGGCCTCGCGGCTGCGGACCACGACGGGGAAGGCGTGGTGCAGGGCGGTGAACGCCTCGCGGACGAGGTCGTGGCGGGCGTCGAGGTGCGCCTGCTCGTGGGCGAGGACGGCGCGCAGCTCGTCGGCGTCGAGGGTGTCGAGGGCGCCGCCGGTGACGACCACGCGAGGTGCGCGGCCCGGCACGCAGTAGGCGAAGGGCAGCCCCCCGTCGAGGACGCGGAGGACCGCACCCGAGCGCGAGGCACCGAGCGAGGTGCTGCGCTCGGCCTGGTCGAGGAGGTCGACCAGGTCGCGGTGCCGGGTGCGACGGCGTCGGGTGCGGACCGCGAGCAGCCCCAGGACACCGAGCAGCCGCACGACGATCAGCCCCGCCAGGACGGCCGCGACGGCCACGGCGACGAGCCACGGGACCCCGGAGCGTTCCGCCGGTGACGTGCTCGCTCGCAGCAGCTCCTCGGGGGCGGCCAGCACACTGCCCACCGCGGCGAGGACGGCGGCGAGGGCGACGGCCTGCCAGAGGACCACGGCCGCGCGGGGTACGAGACGGGGCCATGCGGCGCGCGCGAGCAGCGCCGGAACCGGCCCGGCGAGCACGAGGGCCAGCACCGCCAGCCACACCGACGCCATGGGAGTCAGTGTGGCGGTGGAGTGGGCGTTCTCACGACTCGGGTGATCGAACAGGCGTTCCGTCCAGGGCCGCGCGCAGGGCCGCGGCCTCGGCCGGCCCGACCCGGTCGACGAACGCGACGAGGGCGGCCGTGCGGTCCTCGCCGACGTCACCGAGGGCGTCGAGCATGAGCGACGCGGCCATCTGCTCGCGACTCGACGCCGCGACGTAGCGGAAGGCCTTGCCGTCGCGCTCCTGCCGCACCACGCCCTTCTTCGCGAGGCGGCCGAGCACGGTCATGACGGTGGTGTAGGCGAGCTCGCGCTCGAGCCGCTCGTGGACCTCGCGGACGGTCAGCGGCGACGCCGACGACCACAGCCGCCCCATCACGGCGCGTTCGAGCTCTCCGAGGGCCACGCGCCGGAGTCTACGACGATGATGGCCGGTCAACCCCCCACGTCGTACGATTGCGGGTCGTAACGGTCCAAGTCGTCGGGCCGGAGGTCGTCGGGCGCGATCAGGTGAAGTCGCCCGCGGCGTGCCGCACCCGCGCGAGCAGCGCGGTCAGCGTTGCCACCTCGGCGTCGTCGAGGCCGACGAGACCGAAGTCGACGGCCGTGACCGCCGTCGTAGCGCGCTCGCCGAGGGCACGCCCCCCGTCGGTGATCTCCACCAGCGTCGTCCGGCCGTCGGTGGGGTGCGGGCGCCTGCGCACGAGCTCGGAGCGCTCGAGCCGGTCGACGATGTTGGTGATCGAGGTGGGGTGCAGCTGCAGGCGCTGTCCCATCTTGCTCATCGGCAGGGCCCCGTCGCGGGCGAAGCGCAGCAGCACCAGCGCCTCGTAGCGGGCGAAGGTGAGCCCGAGGGGCCGCAGGGCCGAGTCGACCGCGTACTGGAGGATCTGCTGCACGCGCATGACGCTGGTGACCGCGGCCATCGTCGAGGACGGCCCGATCCGCTGCGACCACAGCGAGGCGGCGCGCTCGATCGGGTCGAAGGGCAGGGGCGCGGCGGTGGCCATCAGGCTGCCGAACCTAGCCGAGCCGGGCCTCGGGGCGCTCGCGACCTGGCATTCTGGGCCCGTGATCGTGGCGTTCAGCGTGGCCCCGTCCGGCCCGGCTCGACCCGGGATGGGTCCGGACGCGTCCGCCGCCGGGGAGCCGACCGACTCGGTGAGCGAGGCGGTGGCCGAGGCGGTCCGCATCGTGCGCGACTCCGGGCTGCCGCACGAGACCTCGTCGATGTTCACCTCGATCGAGGGCGAGTGGGACGAGGTGATGGACGTGGTGCGCCGCGCGACCGAGGCCGTCGGGCGCTACGGCACCCGCGTGTCGCTCGTGCTCAAGGCCGACATCCGACCGGGATGGACCGGTCAGATGGAGGCGAAGGTGACGCGCCTCGAGGAGCATCTCCGGGGCTGACGGAGACGTCGACGGCGGGGTCGACGCCACGGGCGGGGCTGGCAGGATGTGAGCCGTGGCTCGCCCCGAACCCCGTTCCGCCCAGGCCGCCGCGCAGGCGGCCGCCCTGTCCTCCTCGATCGCCGGCGCCGTGGACCTCTCCGCCCTCAAGGCCCGCGCCGAGGCACGACCGCAGGCCGGCGGCCCGTCGGCTGCCGGTCCGCCCGCCGTCGGGGGCCCGGGTGCGGGTGGCCCCGCCGCGGGTGGCCCCGGCGCGGCCGGACCCGCCGGCTCCGTCATCGTCGACGTCACCGAGGAGACCTTCCAGGCCGAGGTCGTCGACCGGTCGATGGACGTCCCGGTCGTGGTCGACCTCGGGGCCTCCTACAGCGGGGCGTCGCAGCAGCTGACGCCGGTCCTGGAGAAGCTTGCTGCCCAGGGTCGCGGCGGCTGGGTACTGGCGAAGGTCGACCTCGACGCCAGTCCCCAGATCTCGCAGCTGTTCCGGGTGCAGTCCATCCCGACGGTGGTCGTGGTGGCGGTGGGTCAGCCGGTGACGCAGTTCACGGGCGCGGCGCCGGAGGACGAGCTGCGCACCTGGATCGCCCAGCTGCTCGACGCGCTGCGCGAGCGGATGCCCGGGATCGCCGCGGCGGAGGCGGGTGCGGGTGCCGCGGCGCCCACCGACGCCGAGCCCGCGGAGCCGCCGGAGGACCCGCGGTTCACGGCCGCCGAGGACGCCCTCGAGCGCGGGGACTACGACGCCGCCGCCGCCGCCTACGAGCAGATCCTTGCCGCCGAACCGGCCAACGCGGAGGCCGCGGCCGCCCTCGCCCAGGTGCGGTTCGTCGCCCGCGCCGAGCGAACCGACCCGTCCGTGGTGGCCCGCGCCGACGCCGCACCCGGCGACCTCGACGCCCAGCTCGCCGCCGCCGACGCCGAGGTGGCCGGGAACCGCGTCGAGGACGCGTTCGCGCGCCTGGTCCGCGCGGTCGGCCGCACCGCGGGTGAGGACCGCGACCGGGTGCGCGAGCATCTCGTCGGCCTCTTCGAGCTCTTCGGTCCCGACGACCCCCGCGTCACCGCCGCCCGCCGGGCCTTGGGTCGCGTCCTGTTCTGAGCGCTGCCTGGTGGACAGCGGTGGAGCATGGCTGCCGTCCGACGTCAGTAACGCCGCATTCCTGACGGTAGCTCCTTCAGGCGGCGAGGGCGGCGTAGCGACCCGCGCGGTCGACGAGGGCGTCGTGCGTCCCGGTCTCGACGACCCGGCCGTGGTCGAGCACCGCGATGCGGTCGGCGGCGCGGATCGTGGAGAGCCGGTGGGCGATGGTGATCGTCGTGCGGCCGGCGGCGAGGCGGTCGAGCGCGTCCTGGACCGCGCGCTCGGTCCCGGTGTCGAGGGCGCTGGTGGCCTCGTCGAGCACGAGCACGCGGGGGTCGCGCAGCAGGGTGCGCGCGATGGCCAGGCGCTGCTTCTCCCCGCCGGAGAACCGGTGCCCGCGGGACCCGACCATCGTGTCGTAGCCCTCGGGCAGCGTCGCCACGAGCTCGTGGATGCGGGCGGCCCGGGCGGCCGCCTCGATCTCGGCGGCGGTGGCGTCGGGGCGGGCGTAGCGCAGGTTCTCGCGCACCGTGGCGTGCAGGAGGTAGGTCTCCTGGCTGACGACGCCGACGATGCGCGCGAGGTCGGCCGAGCGCAGGTCGCGCAGGTCGATCCCGTCGACGGTGATCCGGCCGGTATCGGGGTCGCGCAGGCGGGCGACGAGGCTGCCGAGCGTGGTCTTGCCCGAGCCGGTCTCGCCGACCAGGGCGAGCGTCGTCCCGGCCGGGATGTCGAGGTCGACGCCCTCGAGCGCGGGTCGTGCCCGTCTCTCCTCGTGGCCGGCGCCGGCGTAGGTGAAGCCCACGCCCTCGAGACGGACGTGGCCGCGGACCGCGGCCGGGTCGACGTCCACGGGGTCGAGGGGCTCCTGCACGTCGGCGCGCAGGTCCTGGTACTCGAAGATGCGGGCGAAGAGGGCGAGCGAGCTCGCGATCTGCACCCCGACGTTGAGCAGGCCCATCAGCGGCCGGAAGACCCCGGCCTGCAGGGCGGTGAACGCGACGAGGGTCCCGATGCTCAGCGCTCCGGTCGTCCAGGGGAGCCCGGCGCCGAGGTAGATCACGGCCGGGATGGCGGCGAAGACGATGCTCATCGTGGCCATCCGCCAGCGCCCGGCCAGCTCCGAGCGCAGCTCCAGGTCGATCAGGCGCGACGACGACGCGGTGAACCGGTCGACGAGCGCCGGCCCGGTGCCGAGGGTCTTCGCGAGCGTGACCCCGTCGACCGACAGGCCCTCCTCGATGGTCACGGTGAGGTCGGCGAGCTCGCGCTGGCGGGCCGTCGTGATCTCGCGGCGCATGCGCGCGACCTTGCGGCTGAGCGCGATCGCGGGCGGGAGCACCACCAGCGAGACCAGCGACAGCTGCCAGGAGAGCGCGAGCATGGCCACCGCGGTGGCGACGGCGGTGGTGAGGTTGGAGGCGATCGAGGTCGCGGTCGAGGTGACGACGGCCTCCATCCCGCCGATGTCGTTGGTGATGCGCGACTGCACCTCACCGGTGCGGGTGCGGGTGAAGAAGCCGAGCGATTGGCGTTGCAGATGGGAGAAGACGTCGGTGCGCAGCCGGTGCATCACCTGCTGGCCCACCCGGGTGGCGATCCAGGTCTGGACGACGCCGAGCACCGAGGTCACGGCGGCGACGCCGATCATCCCGGCGACCAGCCACACGAGCAGACGCAGGTCGCGCCGGGGCAGGGCGTCGTCGATCACGGCGCGCAGCAGGAACGGCGAGGCGAGGGCGACGATCGAGGAGGCGACGATGGTCAGCGTGACCACGCCGAGAGGGCCGCGGTGCGGGGTGAACAGCCGCCCGATGCGCCGCAGCGACACCTGCCGGGCCAGGGCCTTCTCCTCGTCGGTGGCACGGCGGCCGTTCGAGCGTGCGGTCGTCGGGGGAGGGGTGACGCTCATGGGCGGCTCCCTTCGGTGGTCGAAATTCATGAGGTTACCTCACTATGAGGTCCACAACGCCTCGTCGCGCTACCGTGTTCCCGTGACCGGCCGCCTCGGTGCCCGCGAGGATCCCGACGCCCACGACTCGCTCGCCCTCACCGTCTGGACGGTGGCCCGACGCCTGCGTCACGCGTCCCGCGACGCCCTCGCCCCCTGGGACGTCACGCCGGCCCAGGTGCGGGCGATGGGGGTGCTCGCCCGCCACGGGATGCTGCGTCCGGGCGCGCTCGCCGAGCACCTGCACATCGCGCCGCGATCGGGCACCGAGGTCGTCGACGCCCTGGAGGAGCGCGGGCTGGTCGCACGGACGCCCGATCCCGAGGACCGGCGCGCGACACGCGTCGCCCTCACCGAGCGGGGGAACGAGGTCGTGACGACGATCCAGGCCGCCCGCGCCGCCGAGGCCGACCGCTTCTTCGCGGTCCTGGAGCCCGGCGAACGGGCCGAGCTCGCGCGCCTGCTGCGTCGGGTGGCGGATCAGCCCGACCAACCGGACCAGCCCGAGGAGTGCTCGCCCAGGTAGCCCCATGAGGACCCGTGTCGCCCGGTCGCGGTCAGAGCTTGCGGGCCCGGGCGGCGATGTCGCGGCCCACGAGCTCCTTCATGATCTCGGTGGTGCCGCCGTAGATGGTCTGGATCCGGCCGTCGACGAAGGCCCGGGCGACCGGGTACTCGAGCATGTAGCCGTAGCCGCCGTGCAGCTGGACGCACCGGTCGGTGACGCGCTTCTGCAGCTCGGAGAGGTACCACTTGCCCTTGGCGGCATCGGTGGCGGTGAGCTCGCCGGCGTTGAAGGCGAGGACGCAGCGGTCCACGAACGCCTCGGCGACGTCGAGCTCGGACTCCATCTCGGCCAGGACGAACCGGCTGTGCTGGAAGTCGCCGATGGCCTGGCCGAACGCTTGGCGGTCGAAGCAGTAGCGCACGGTGTGCTCGTACACCGCGCGCGCGGCGGCGTAGGCCGAGGCGATGATGCCGAGGCGTTCGTGGGGCAGGTGGCTCATCAGGTGAGCCATGCCCCTGCCCTCGACGCCGATGAGGTTGTCGGCGGGCACACGCACGTCGTCGAAGGAGAGCTCGCCGGTGTCCTGGGCGTGCAGCCCCATCTTGGCGAGCTTGCGCCCGCGGGTGAACCCGGGCATGTCCCGTTCGACCATGAGCAGGCTGAACCCGCGTGACCCGGCGTCGGGTTCGGTGCGCACCGCGACGATGACGACGTCGGCGCTGGTGGCGCTGGAGATGAAGGTCTTCGATCCGTTGAGGATCCAGTTGCCCCCGTCCCGGTGGGCGTGGGTGCGGATGCCCTGCAGGTCGCTGCCGGTCCCGGGCTCGGTCATGGCCAGGGCGCCGAGGATCTCGCCGCGGGCGAACGGCTCGAGCCAGCGCTTCTTCTGCTCGTCGGTGGTGAGGTCGAGCAGGTAGGAGAGCACCAGGTCGTCCTGCAGCCCCAGGGTCATGCCGAACGACGTCGCCCCGACCCGGGCGACCTCCTCGTTGACGACCATCCGGTAGCGGTAGTCCCGCTCCCCGGCGCCGCCGTACTCCTCGGGGACGCCGAGCGCGTAGACGCCTTGGGCGGCGGCTGCGGGGTACACCGCGCGTTCGATGAGGGTGTCGTCCTCCCACTGGAGGAATCGGGGCTCGACCTCGCGGGCCAGGAACTCCCGCACGGTCTCCCGGTACTGCTTGTGGTCGGCGGTGTAGAGCGTCCGTCGCATGGTGGTCCTCGCCCGTCTCAGACGCCGGCCCGCACGGGGTGCCGGGCGCTGATCTCGTCGACGACGAGCTTCGCGGTCTCGGCGCACGCGGTCGTCCCGCCGTTGGCGTACTGCTTGACCGCGTCGCCCACGTTCCAGAGGTTCGCGAGGGGTGTGGTGTGCGGCAGGTCGTACCCGGCCACGGCGCGCTGCGGCGGCCAGGCGTCGCGCCACACCGACGTCGACAGCATGCGGGCACGGTCGAAGCCGGGGATCTGCTCGGTGAGGTCCTGACGCAGCAGCTCGATCTCCTCGCCCTCGTCGAACGGGCCGACCCCGGGCTCGGGGACCGAGCTGCCGTTGTAGAGGTGCCAGCCCTCGGGGGCCATCTCCGGACAGGTCGCGGTGAAGTTCGCGACGTAGCACATGCGGCGGGTCTTCGCGAAGCTCAGCAGGCCGGGGGCGTCGGTGAGCCGTTCGCGGCTGGCGAAGTTGAGCACGATCATCGAGCACGGTGTGGTGTCGACGGTCGCGGTGTACTCCGCGGGGAGGCGGTCCCGCCCGATCAGATCGGCAGTTCCTGCCGGTCCGATGTCGCTGACGGCGACCCGGCACGTCACCTCGACCTGTTCGCCGGGACGGGCGACGACGGCGCCGGTGACGTGCCCGTCGGTCAGCGTCAGCGACCGGACCTCGCTGCCGAGCCACAGCTCGCCACCGTTCCCGGCGACGACGTCGGCGAGGGCCTGCCACACGCCGATGGTGCCGTCGGGGCAGAAGCCGAACTTCTTGAACGCCGACTTGCGGGTGAAGTAGGTGAGGAAGACCTGAGCCGGCAGCTGCTCGGAGCTGACCGCGAAGACCGAGCCGCACATGTTGCGGAAGATGCCGTGCACGTTCTCGTTGCTCGTGTAGCGGCGGATCCAGTCGGCGGTGGACAGCTCACCGGACGGCATGCCCTCGTCGGTGCGCGCCGCGCCCAGCCCGCCGAGCAGCTTCGCGCCCTGCCGGGTGAGCTTCGAGAGCAGGAACCCCCAGCCACCGCCGGTGACGTCGACGTCCTTCCCGCCGATCCGGTAGAGCACCGGTGGGTCGGGGCGGCGGACGTCGAAGCGGGCCGCGACGTCCGCGAAGGTCTCCTCGGTGATCCCGCCGACCTCGATCACGATGGCTCCGTTGTTGACCCGGAAGCCATCGATGTCCTCGGTCGAGGCGCGTCCGCCGACGCGGTCGAGGCGCTCGACCACGAGGGTCCGGTAGCCCTGGTGCGACAAGCGGGCGGCGGCGAACAGCCCCCCCGCCCCGGCGCCGACCACGAGCGCGTCGAAGGTGTTGTCACTCACCAGGCCGCCCTCCCATCACTTTCGTTTGTAATAAAGATTAGATGAAGCCTCAGCCCGCCGCGAGGCCGGAGCGGACGAGCCGCTGAGCGGTGCGCGTGAGGTCCTCGAGCGACCCACGCTCAGGGTCCCACCACTCGACGGTCCAGTTCAGCGCGCCGACGATCACCATCAGGACGGCGCGGACATCGATCACCGGGTCGAGCGCCCCGGCGTCGCGGGCGTCGGCGATGAGATCGCGCCAGATCGCCACGTACGAGCCCTGGGCCTCGCGCTGCCGCGCGCGGATCTCTTCCGGCAGCTGGGGCACGGTGCGGATGGCGGCGGCCGCGTGGGCCGAGTGCGTCAGGAGTGTCTGCAGGTGGGCGTGTACCGCGACGTCGATCCGGTCCAGCGGGGAGGCGTCGGCGGGCGCGTCGGCCAGGGCTTCGGTGACCAGCGCGCGGGCGCGGCCGAGCCCCACCGCTACGGCCTCCTCGATGAGCTCGTCGCGCGAGGCGAAGTAGTAGTAGATGGCCGGGGCCTGCACCTGCGCGACGTCGGCGATGTCGGAGAGCCGGGTCCCGGCGTAACCGCGGCGTGTGAGCACCTGGGCCGCAGCGTCGACGATCCGCTCGCGCGTCCGTTCCGACTTCGACGCCGTCGGGTCGCCCTGCGGCTGCGGACGGGCCATCTGCGGAGCGTACGGACACCCGAGCCCGGGGCTCAGTACGAGGCAGGCCTAGTACGAAGCGGGCAGACCCAGGCTGCGCTGGGCCACGAAGTTGAGGACCATCTCGCGGCTGACCGGCGCGGTCTTGAGCATGCGGGCGAGGAACCAGAGGTCGGCCAGGCCGTACTCCAGCGCCATGCCGTTGCCACCGTGAACCTGCATCGACTGGTCGAGGGCGCGCAGGGACGCCTCGGCCGCCGCGAACTTTGCGATGTTGGACGCCTCGGCCGCGTCCTCGCCGGCATCGAAGAGCTCGGCGGCGCGGGCCGCCATGAGCCGGGCCTGGGCGACGGCGATGTAACACTCGGCCAAGGGGTGCGCGACGCCCTGGTGCGATCCGATGGGCACGCCCCAGACGGCGCGCTCGTTCGCGTACGCGGTCGCCTTCTCCAGCGCGTAGAGCGAGATGCCGTTGCTGATCGACGCCGCGGTGATCCGCTCGGGGTTGAGACCGGAGAACACCTGCCGCAGGCCGTTGCCGTCGTCGCCGATCAGTGCCTCCGGCCCGACGGCGACGTCGTCGAAGAAGACCGTGAACTGGTGCTCGGGCTGGACCAGCGCCGCCTCGATGGTCTGGTAGGTCAGCCCGGGGGAGTCGGTGGGCACGACGAACAGCGACAGCGGGCGCCGCGTTCCGGCTCCGCTGCGCTGCGCGTCCTGGGCTGGTCCGGCTCCGCTGCGCTGCGCGTCCTGGGCGGCCGACCCGGACCGGGCGACGACGAGGATCGCGTCCGCCACGTCGACCCCGGACGTCCAGTACTTGGTGCCCGAGATCCGCCAGCCGTCACCGTCGGGATGTGCGGTCGTGGTGATCTCATGGCTGTTGGAGCCGGCGTCGGGCTCGGTGATGGCGAAGGCCATCTTGATCGACCCGTCGGCGATGCCGGTCAGCCAGCGCTTCTTCATCGCCTCCGACCCGTGCCGGGCGAGGATCGTGCCGCAGATCGCGGGGGAGATGACCGTCATCAGCAGCGGGCAGCCCGACGCCGAGGTCTGTTCGATGACGACCGAGAGGTCGGCCAGGGTGCCCCCGCCGCCGCCGTAATCCTCGGGCAGATGGACGCCGAGGAAGCCGGCTGCGCCGAGCTCCTTCCAGAGCCCGGTGGGCTCGGAGTGCTTGCGGGCACGCTCGACGAAGTAGCCGTGGCCGTAGCGGCCGACGAGGGCGGCCACGCTGGCCCGCAGCTCGGCGTGCTCGCCGCTCTCGGGAACGATGGACGACTTGTTCACGCGGAGGCTCCCCGGGCTCGGTGTTGAATCCAGATTAGATACAGGGATGGGTGCCGGGCAACTCAACGGCAGCGGGCTCACGGCATGGCGGACCCGCCGCCGACGGCGACGACCTGCCCGGTCACCTGCCGCGCGACCTGCTCCGAGGAGAGCCACACGACGGCGTCGGCGACGTCGGACGGCGCGGTGAGGCGGCGCAGCGGGGTCTGCCGGCGGACGTACTCGATCTGGTTCTCGTCGAACACCGCGTCGCGCCCGGCCGACCAGAGGCTGTCGGCGCCCACGCCGTCGGGCTCGGGGAGAACCAGCCCGGGGCACACGACGTTCGCGCGCACGCCGCGGCGGCCCTGCTCGCGCGCCGTGGTGCGGGCCAGGGCGATGAGGCCGGCCTTGGTCGCGCCGTAGACGCCCTGGCGGATCGCGCCGAACGCGGCGTCGGAGGAAATGAACACGACCGAGCCCGTCCCCGCCTCGCCCATGGGGCCGAGCGCGGCCTGGGTGCAGTCGATCGCGGTGTAGAGGTTGGTCTCGATGGTGCGCTGCCACAGCGCGCGGTCGGTCTGCTCGGTGAGGAACCCGGGGACGCTCCAGCCCGCGTTGTTCACGAGCGCGTCGAGCCCGCCCCAGGCGTCGACGGCGTCGGCGACGACGCGGGCGCCGGCACCCTCGAGGGTGAGGTCGAGCTCGACGACCCGCACGTCGGCGGCGCCGAGGCTCTCGGCCTCGCCGTGCACCTTCGCCGCCTGCTCGCCGTCGCGGTCGGCCAGCACGATCCGCGCGCCCTCGCGGGCGAAGCCATGGACGATGCCGCGCCCGATGTTGGACGCACCGCCGGTCACGACGACGCGGGCGCCGGCCAGGCCGAGATCCATGCGGGGCCTCCCTGTCGTGGTCCGTCGCGGGGCGACGGCGGTTGACACTGCCGAGGGCGAGTGGTGTGCTCGCTCCCGCTTATTAATACACGTTAGAAACCTGCCCGGGCGCCCCACGTCCCGTAGCGAGGAGACATCCCCCGGTGGAAGAGCAGCTCGTCGCGTCCGGCCCCGTCCTGCTGAGCATCGACGACGGCGGGATCGCCCGCCTGCGTCTGAACCGCCCGGAGGCCTCCAACGGACTGGACGTCGGAGTGCTGCGGGCCCTCTACGACGCGGTGATGGTCTGCTACGGCGACCCGCGCTTGCGCGTGCTCGTGCTCTCCGGGGAGGGACGGCACTTCTGCGCAGGCGGCGACGTGAAGACCTTTGCGAGCAAGGGCGCGGCGCTGCCGGACTACCTGCGCGAGGCGACGTCGTGGCTGCAGGTCGTCGTGCAGGGGCTGCTCGGCCTCCCCGCGCCCGTCCTCGCCTCGGTGCAGGGCTACGCCGCGGGGGGCGGGGGCTTCGGTCTGGTCTGCGCGTCGGACCTGGTGATCGCGGGGGAGTCGGCACGCTTCCTGGGCGGGGCGACGCGGGTGGGGATGGCGCCCGACGCCGGCACCACCGTCACGTTGCCGCAGCTCGTCGGGCTGCGGAAGGCGATGGAGATCGCGCTGCTCAACCCGACGCTGTCGGCGCAGGAGGCCCTCGACGCCGGCATCCTCACCCGCGTCGTCCCCGACGACGAGCTCGCCGAGCGCACCACCGAGCTCGCGGCCGAGCTCGCGGCGGGTGCGCCGCGCGCGCTGGCCGCCACCAAGCGCCTGCTGTGGTCGGGCGTCGGCTCGCGGGTCGAGGCGCAGCTGCCCGAGGAGGCGCGGACGGTCTCCGAGCTCTCCGGCACCGCCGACTCGCTCGAGGGGCTCGCCGCCGTGATCGAGCGCCGTCGCCCGACGTTCACGGGCCGCTGACCGGGGAGCCCACCACGCCCAGCCCGTGCCGGACGAGCTGCTGGGTGGTGGCGACGACGGTTTCCAGTGAGCCCCGCTCCGGGCGCCACCACTCCGGTGCCCAGTTCAGGGCACCCATGACGAGCATCCGCGCCGCGCGCGGGTCGACGTCGGTGGTCATCTCGCCCGCGGCGACGGCGTCGTCGATCAGGGTCCGCCACACGTCCGCGTACGCGCGCTGACCGACCAGCTGGCGGTCACGGATGTGCCCGGGAAGCTGGCCGGCATTGCGGATCGCCGCCGAGGAGTAGTCCGAGCGGCTCAGCACCACCTCGAGGTGGGCGGCGACGGCGCAGGCGATCCGGTCCATCGCCCCGGAGCCGGCGGGCAGGGCGGCGAGTCGGGCGACGACGTGCTCGAGCGTCGCCTGCTGACCGACCATGACGACCTCCTCGATGAGCTCGTCACGGGAGGCGAAGTAGTAGTAGAGCGCCGGCGCCTGGATCTCGGCGACGTCGGCGATGTCGCCGAGGCGAGTGCCGGCATAGCCCTTGCGGTTGAGCACCTGCGCGGCCGCGTCGAGGATGCGCTCCCGGGTCCGCGCCGACTTCGACCGCTCGCCGCTCGGGCCGCGCTCGTCGTCCGTCGGCCGGACCGCTCGCCGCCGGGCCACGCGGGCGATCCTACAGCTCGTGGGCCGCGTCCTCGCCGGTGTCGCGCCAGCGGTGCGTCGAGGGGTCGAGGAGGCGTCGGAACCACTCGTCGGGTGCCCACACGATCGACTCGAGCTCGAGCGCGTCGAGATAGCGGACGACCCCGGTGCGCTGGTCCTCGACCCGCAGGCGCGCTCCGTTGCCGCGGCCGTCGATCGACACGGCGACCGACGCGAACTCGCTGGCGACGACACCGACCTCGGGGTCCATCAGCACCTCAGATGAGGAACGACAGCGAGGACAGTGCGCGGTCCGAGTCCACGAGGACGATCTTCTTCGACACCATCCGCAGCTCACCCTCGACGCGGCGCAGCTTGTGCGTGACGCGACCGGCCCAGTACGTCGTGCCGCGCTCGCGCGACTCGACGACCTGCACCACCGAGGTGACGACGGTGTCCGCCCCCTGGACCCCGAGCACCTCGACGTTGGCGACGGTGCGGACCAGGCGCGAGAGCGGGCGCTGGGCGTGGCGACGGCCGGTCTGCAGCTGCTTGATACGGGTGGCGATCCGGCTGCGGTTGTCGAAGATGATCGACATGTGCGTCCGGGGGTCGTGGGTGTCGTCCACCGGGACGTAGTAGACGGCGTCGTCGGTCCAGAGCGCCTCCCACTCATCCAGGGCGAACGTGTCGGCCAGCCGCGCCTCGCGGTAGAGGAACTGCTCGGCCTCGGCGAGAGACATGGTCATGCGGACGCCTCCTGCTGCCCGTCCTGCTGCGCCGGGGCCGGCGGAGCCATCAGCGTCAGGTAGTGCCGCCACATCGCGCGCATCGAGGTCTCGTCCGTCGCGGTGCCGACCGTGAAGCCGTTCTCGTCGGTGTGCTCGCGGTGCAGTCCGCGACGTAGGTCGAGCCACTCGGGCGCGAGGGCGGCGACGCCGCGCTGGTTGCGCTCGTACATCTCGGCGTCGTCGGCGAGCAGCATCCCGGCCGGTCCGACGGAGCCCACGCACTGGGTAACGAGTCGCCGGTTGAGGTCCGGCGCGTCCGTGAACTGGATCGCCGTGACGTGCTGGACGGTCCGGTCGACCGCCAGCGGCTGGATCTGGAAGAGCTGGATCTCGGCGATGAACAGGTTCGGGAAGATCATGACGTGCGGCGAGCCGTTGATCATGATCTCGTCGGCGTGCTGGCGGCCGTGGGTCGAGCGCATCGACGCCATGTACTCCGGGATCTTCGCCTCCGGCGTGCCCGCCCACGCCATCGGGACGCCCATGCGGCGGAACTCCGGGCTGAGGTCGTTCTCCGAGTGCCCGTCGCCGAGCGCGCGGGTAACCGCGGTCGACTTGTCGCAGTAGAGGTCGCCGATCCCGCTACCTGAGATGCTGAAGATCGACGAGTGCACGAACTGCGGGTGGTAGCCGTCGGTCTCGTTCTCGACCAGCATCTTCCAGTTGGCGCTCACCTGGTGCTTGACCCAGCCCGCGGTCAGCTCGACCTCGCCGACGGGGGAGAGGCTCACGAGCTGGTCGAGCCGGTCGGCCGCCGCGCCGAGGTGCTCGCGCAGCGACGGGCCGTCGGCGGCGAAGCTGCCGAACACGAAGCCCAGGTAGCTCTCCACCCGCGGGACCGGGGCGAGCCCGCGGAGCGCACCGGGCCCCGTGCGCGCGTCCCGGCCGCCGTACCCCTGGTTGAACGGGAAGCCGAGCAGCTCACCGGTGTTGGAGAACGTCCAGCCGTGGTACGGGCAGCGGAACGAGCTCGAGTTGCCTGCGTCGGCGTCGCACACGAGGTTGCCGCGGTGCGCGCAGCGGTTCTGCAGCAGGCGGACCTCGCCGGTCCGATCACGCACCATGATGACCTGCTGCGGGCCGAGCGGCTTGCGGACGTAGTCGTTGGGCTGGGGTACCTCGCTGACATGGCCCAGGTAGACCCACGTCGTGTACCAGATCCGGGCGAGTTCCTCAGCGTAGATCGCCGGGTCGGTGTACAGCGAGCCGTGCACCGCGTCGGGGCGGACGAGGTCGCGCACCTGGTCCGCCTGCCCTGCCGTCGGGGCCGCTGCGACCACGCTCATGTGCGTTCCACCTCCACCGACGACACCTCCACAGCCCACTCTGGACGTTCTCTCATCCCGGTTCAACGCCCGCCGCCCCCACGTCATCGTCCCCGAAACTGCGGGCGGCGACGGGCCCGGAACGCCGTTATGCCCTCGGCCGCGTCGTCGCTGGCCCCGGCGGCACTCATCTGGGTGACCTCGGCGACGGCCTGGGCGGGGAGCTCGGTGCTGAGCGCGTCGCGCAGCAGGCGCTTCATCCGCCCGAACGCCTGCGTCGGACCCGCGGCCAGGCGCTCGGCGAGGGCGCGGGCCCGGTCCTCGACCTCCTCGCCGGGCAGCACCTCGCTGACCAGGCCCCACTGCAGCGCCTCGGTCCCGGTCAGGGCGCGGTTGAGCAGGAACATCTGCTGCGCGCGCCGCAGGCCGACCACGCGCGGCAGGTACCAGGAGTTGAAGCCGTCGGAGGCCAGCCCGATCGCGGCGTACCCGAGCGCGAACTTCGCGTCCTCGGCGGCGACCACGACGTCGGCGACGTGCACCATGCCCAGCCCGCCACCGGCCGCGGCTCCCCGGACCGCACACACGACCGGCGCGTCCAGCGTCCTCAGACGTTCCAGCGCGAGGTGGTAGACGTCGATCATCTGGCGGAGGCGGTCCGGCATCTCCTCCCGGGGCACCCCGGCGAACATCTCCAGGTCGCCCCCGGTGGTGAACGTCGGGCCGGCTCCGCACAGCAGCACCGCCCGCACGCGGGCGTCGGCGCCGGCCCGGAACACCGCCTCGTAGAGGTCCTCGACCAGCGCCGCGTCGATGGCGTTGCCGTGGCCGGGCCGCCGGAGCCGGATGGTGGCCACGGCGCCGTCGACGGCGTACTCGACGACCCGCAGCGTCCGCCGACCAGACGGTGTCTCCGGCAGCGCCTGCGCCCACCGGGCGGAGTCGGTGTACTGGGCGAGGCGTGAGATGCGACCGTCGACGAAGCGCAGGACGTGCGCGAACGCGGCGTCCAGCACGGCCCCGCCCTCCCGGGCGGTTCCCGTGTATCGGCCGAGCACGAGCAGGCCGCCGCCCGCCCCATCGGCCCCCTCGGCGAGCGGGAGGAAGCTCTCCGGCTCGGCGCGGGCCCGGTAGTGGCGCCCGATCGTCCACCAGACGTCCCGGGCCATCGCCTCCGGTCCGGTGTGCGTGCCGCCCAGCCCGAGGGGCAGGCCCTCGGTGGTCTCACCGACGAACGACGGGTGCAGCAGAGCCGCGAGGGCCTCGGCGTCGCCCTCGGCGAGCGCGCGGTAGAGCTCACGGGCGAGCGCCTCCTCCGACGTGGCGGCGCGGTCGTCGGTCATCGGGATTCCTTCCGGGGGGAGTGGTGTTCAGGAGCGGAAGCCGAGTAGGGCGGCGAGGACCATCGCCGTGCGATCCGGGGACCGGCCGGACAGCCCCGCGGCGTTGAGGGCGCCCAGGAGGAGGTCCCGGATCTCGCGAGGGTCGAGACCATCGGGAAGCACCTGCGCGCGCTGCGCGTCGGCGACGATCCGGCGCCAGTGCTCGAGGTAGTCGTGTCGCAGGGCCCGGAAGGTCGGGAGGGCCTCGCGGTCCTCGGCGAACTGGGGAGCGAGGACGACGACCGCGTAGTCGCGGAGATCAGCCAGGGCGCCGAGATGCGCCCGGACGGCGGCGCGGAGGCGCCCCTCGGCACCGCCGGGGGCGGGAGTGTCGTCGAGCGCGGCGGCGAGACGATGCAGCGACGCGCGGATCCCGTCCTCGAGCATCGCCTCGATGAGGGCCTCCTTCGAGCCGAAGTGGAAGTAGATGCTCCCGGGCTTGATGCCCACCTCGCGGGCGATCGCCGACAGGCTCGCGCCCGCGAGGCCTCGACGCGCCACCTCGGACGCGGCCACGTCGAGGAGTCGGCGCCGGGTGCGCTCCCCCTTCGTGGTGTCCTCCTCAATGCACACGGCGGTCGTGGCCGTGCCAGTAGGGCTCCCGCAGCACCGGCTTGATGACCTTGCCGGTGGCCGTGCGTGGCAAGGCGTCCACCTGATCGACCGACGTCGGGCACGTGAACGAGGCCATGCGTTCCCGGGCGAAGGCGATGACCTGCGCCGTGTCGAGGACCACGCCGGTTTTGGCGACCGCGATGGCCTTCACCGTCTCGCCCCACCGTTCGTCGGGAACGCCGATGACCGCGACCTCCGCGATGTCGGGATGGGTGCTCAGCACCCTCTCGACCTGGGCCGGGTAGACGTTCTCCCCGCCGGTGATCACGAGGTCCTTCGCCCGGTCGACGAGGTGGATGTGACCGCCGGGACCGAGGTGCCCGAGATCCCCCGTCCGCAACCAGTTGTCGGGCTGGAGGGACTGCGCGGTCTCCTCGGGCCGGCGCCAGTACCCGACCATGTTCTGCTCCGAGCGGGTCCAGATCTCGCCGACGCCGCCGGCCGCGACGTCCTCGAGGGTCGAGGGGTCCACGACGCGGACGTGCACCCAGGGGTAGGGCCGTCCCGCCGAGCTCAGTGCGCCGGGATCGTCCGCGTCGGCCCGGTGCTCCGCGGCCGACAGTTGCGCGAAGGCGCCGGTGGCCTCGGTCAGCCCGTAGATCTGGACGAAGTCGCAGCCCAGCGCGGCCATCGCGCGGTGCAGCGCGGCCGGCTGGATCGGGGACCCGGAGTACACCATCTGCCGCAGGGCCAGGCGGCGGTCGCCGACGTTGGGTACCACGCACAGCGCGGAGAGCATGGTGGGCACGCAGAACGCGAGCGTCACCGCCTCGCGTTCCATCGTGTCGAGCACCTCGCCACGGACGAAGTCGCGGACCACGACCGTGCGGGCCCCGCGCGCCATGCCGCAGAGCGCCCAGGCGAGTCCGCCCATGTGGAACAGGGGCATGCACACCAGGCTGACGTCGTCCCCGGTGAAGTCCCAGGCGCGGGAGATGTCCTCGAGCAGGACCCGCAGGTTGGGCTCGTTGGCGAACATCGCGCCCTTGGGCCGACCGGTCGTGCCGCTGGTGTAGAGCTGGAAGGCCACGTGCTGGGCGAGGGCGGGCACGCCCGGGTCCTCGGCCGGTCCCGAGAACTCCGCGAGCGAGGGCCAGCGCTCGTGCCCGTCGAGGGTCACCACCGTGCAGCCCGGCGGCAGACCGTCCCCGATCGCCTCGACGGCCGTCGCGCCGTGCTCGTCGACCACGAGGACTCCGGCCCCGGAGTCCTCGACCATCTCGGCCAGCTCGTGCGGGGCCAGCCGCCAGTTCAGCGGGGTCAGCACGGCGGCCGCCAGTCCGCACCCGAAGAGCACCGCGAAGTAGCGCGGGTCGTTCTTGCCGATGAACACCACGCGGTCCTGGGCCCGGATGCCGTGGGTGACCAGCCCGGACGCGACTCCGCGGGCCGCGTCGCGCAGGGACGCCCACGTGAGGGTGGTGCCGGCGCCGCTCACGGCCACCGTGTCGGGGTGCTCGCGGACGCGGGCATCGAGCAGTTCGCGAAGCGTCGTCGTCATCGCCGGTCCTTCTCGCTCGTCGTCGGCCCGGCTCAGCGCCGCGCCGACGCTCCCCCGTAGACCCCAACCTGCTTCATCAGTCCGAGCAGGTCGTAGGTCGCGTTGAGGTAGCAGGCCCGCTCGCCCCGGAAGTCGAAGGTCTCGAGCCCGGAGAAGTCGAACGGGAGTCCCGTGCCCTCCACCCCGGGCGGATCCAGACGGCCGCTGAAGTGCCCGGTCCCGCGCCAGCTGAACGCCGCGCGGGCGACGTCGTCGGAGAACATGGGCGGGGCGATCACCTCCCACGTCAGGTCGGGATAGGCCTGCCGGACGTAGGCGATGTACTGCCCGGCCGCCTCGGGTCCCTGCACGAGCCAGCGGGTGTGGCGCGTGGTCGGGCTGTCGAGCACGAAGTCCTCGGTGAGCAGCTCGTGGCAGCGCTCGGGCCGGTTCTCGTTCCAGGCTGTGATCCAGCCCTGGTACCACTGCACGGCGAAGGTGCGGTCGAGGATGGCCGGATCGGCCGTGGGTGTGGTCATGGTGGTACCTCAACTCTCTCGTGCGATCTGTTTAACCTGATATAAACTCTAATGCAAGTTAGTTTCGTGTCGTGGGAGGGAGGGGCCCCAGGTGGAGCACGACGAGCGGGGGAACGCGCCGGTCCTCGCCCGGGAGGACGGGCGGATCGGGCACGTGACCCTGAACCGTCCCCACGCGCGCAACGCGATCACGGTGGCGCTCGGCGCGGCCCTGCACGACGAGCTCGTGGCGCTGGCCGATCGGGTGAACGTCCTCGTCGTCCGCGGCGCCGGCGGGCACTTCTGCGTCGGCGGTGACGTCGACGAGGTGGCCCGTCTGCGGCCGGGCGGGTCCCAGGCCCTGCGGCCGCTGTTCGAGAACTTCGGCCGCGCGTGCTCGGTGATCGCGACCCTCCCCGTGCCGGTGGTCGCGGCCGTCGAGGGCTACGCGATGGCCGGTGGCTTCGAGCTCATGCAGGCCAGCGACGTGGTCCTCGTGCGGGACGACGCGGTGATCGCCGACCACCACAGCAACGTCGGGCAGGTGCCCGGGGGCGGCGGGTCCCAGCGCCTGCCGCGGCTCGTCGGCCGCCAGCGCGCGCTCGCGCACATGGTGACCGGCGACCGGCTGTCCGGGCTCGACGCCGTCGCGTGGGGGCTGGCCTACCGGTCCGCGCCGGGGGAGGGGTTCGACGCGCTCGTCGACGAGGTCGTCGGTCGGCTCGCCGCGAAGGACCGGCGCGCCCTGGCCCGGACCAAGCGCCTCGTCCACGAGGGGTTGGCCGGCTCCCTCGACGACGGACTCGCTCGCGAGATCGACACGGTGATCGAGCACCTGGGGGACCAGGCGGAGGCCGACGGCATCGACACCTTCCGGACTCGACGGCACTCGTGACCTGGTCAAACGCTCGAGGACTCTTCTATTCTCCTCGTGATTTAGCAGGCGACGTCGGCCACACAGGAGTGAGCGGATGACCTCGGACCCCGACCTGCGACACCTCGTCGGACGACGCGACGCCCTCGCGCAGCGGTTCCCGACGTGGACGCCGATGACGCTGCACGAGCGGCTCGAGCATTGCGCCGCGACGTACGCCGACCGGCCCTTCGTCATCACCGACGAGCGCACCGTGACCTACGCCGAGACCGCGGCGTGGACCGCGCGCCTCGCCGACGGGCTCGCCGCCCTGGGCGTGCGCCCGGGCGAGAGGGTCGGCCTGGTCCTGGCCAACTACCTCGAGTTCGTCCCGCTGAAGTTCGCGATCTCCCGGGCCGGCGCGGTCGCGGTGCCGTTCAACTTCCTCTACCGGACCGAGGAGCTGCGCTACGTCCTCGAGCAGTCCGGCTGCCAGGTACTGATCACCATGACCGGCTTCACGGACCTCGACTACCCGGCGATGCTCGACGAGATCGCGCCCGGGTGGACGGACGGGACACAGACCGCTCTCCCGGAGCTGCGCGACGTCGTGCAGCTCTCGACCGACGGCCGGCTGCGCGACGGTGTGCGCACGGTGGCCGACCTCGAGTCGCTGGGCACGGCGCGCGTCGGTGCGGCCGCGGGGAGCACGGGGCACCCGGGTCCCGACGACGTCGCCGACATCCTCTACACGTCGGGGACCACCGGGACGCCCAAGGGCGTCCTCATCGCCCACGACGCGAGCCAGCGCACCGGCTACGCCTCGGCGCTCACCCGGGCCTTCGAGGACGGGCGGCGCATCCTGTTCTCGCTGCCCTGCTACCACATGTTCGGCTACGTCGAGGGCCTGATGGCGGCCCTGTTCGTCGGCGGCGCGATCATCCCGCAGACCGCCTTCAACCCGGCGCGCTACCTCGAGGGCATCGAGCGGCACCGCGCCACCGACATCCTCTGCGTCCCCACGATGACGGTCGCGCTGCTCGAGCACCCCGACCGGACGACGCGCGACCTCTCGTCCCTCGTCGCCATCCTCTCCGGGGCGGCGCCCGCTCCGGTCTGGCTGTGGGAGAAGGTGCGCGACGGCCTCGGCGTCTCGGAGATCGTCACGGGCTACGGCATGACCGAGCAGGGCGGCGCGATGACGCTCTCGCTCCCCGAGGACCCGTTGGTGGTGATGGCGACAACGGTCGGGCGGGTGAAGCTCGCCGGTGTGGCCGGGCTGCCGGAGGGCACCGGTCGCGACCACTCCGGTCACTCCGACCATGCGGGGGACCTGACCGAGTACCGCACCCTCGACGTCCTCACCGGCGACCCGCTCCCCGACGGCCAGGAGGGCGAGCTCGCCGCCCGTGGCCCGACGAACATGCTCGGGTTCTGGCGCAAGCCCGACGAGACCGCCGCCGCGTTGTCGGAGGACAACTGGGTGCGCTCCGGTGACCTCGGGATCGTCCGTCCCGACCGCTACCTCGTGCTCACCGGGCGCAGCAAGGAGCTGTACAAGTCCGGCGGCGAGCTCGTCATGCCCAAGGAGGTCGAGGAGGTCCTCACGCAGCACCCGGCCGTGAGCCAAGCGTTCGCGGTGGGCATCGCCGACGACCGCTGGGGCGAGATCGGCGTGGCCTGGGTCGTCGCGAAGCCGGGCGCCGAGGTGACCGCGGACGAGCTCCTGGCCCTGTGCCGGGAGCGTCTCGCCCGGTTCAAGGTGCCGCGGCGGGTGCTCTTCCTCGCCTCCGACGAGCTGCCGACCACGCCCACGGGTAAGGTCCAGAAGTTCCGGCTCTCCCGGATGGCCGCGGCGCTGCAGCCCACCTGAGCAGGGTCAACGCCCCCGGAACCGGGGGTCGCGCTTCTCGGTGAAGGCGGCACGGCCCTCGGCGTAGTCCTCGGTCGCCGCGTGGTCCTGCTGGCGGGCCGCCTCGGCCTCGAGCTGTTCGTCCAGGTGCCGCTGCGCGACCGCGGTGAGGATGCGCTTCGTGTTGGCCAGCGCCACGGTCGGTCCCCTGGCCAGGCGCTCGGTGAGGGCGATCGCGGCGGACTGCAGCTCGTCGACCGGGTGCACGGCGTTGACCAAGCCCCACTCCCGGGCGCGCTCGGCGGGCAGCTTCTCGGCCAGCATCGCGAGCTCGGCCGCCCGCACCAGACCGACGCGCTCGGCGAGGAAGGACAGCGCGCCGCCGTCGGGCATCACGCCGATGCGGGCGAAGGCGAGCAGGAGATACGCGTCGTCGGCGGCGAGGAGCAGGTCGCAGGCCAGGGCGAGCGACACCCCGAGGCCGGCGCACGCGCCGTGGATCGCGCCGACGACCGGCTTGTCCATCGTCCGGAGGGTCGCGACGACCGGGTTGTAGGTCTCGCGCAGTCGGGTCGAGAGGTCGGGCTCGCCGGACGCGAGGAGCTCACGAGGGTTCTTGACGTCGGCCCCCGCGCAGAACGCGCGCCCGGCGCCGGTGACCAGCACGGCGCGCACGGCCGGGTCGGCGCCGGCCGCGGTGAGTGCGGCGAGCAGCTCGCGGCCCATCTCCGGGGTCCACGCGTTGAGGGCCTCGGGGCGATGGAGCTCGACGTGGCGGGCGCCCACCAGGTCATGGCACCGGACGGTGCCGGTCACGGGGCCGCCCGTCACGGCGCGGGCCCACCCGGATCGTCGGTCCCCGGCTCGAGCAGCGTGTCGCGCAGGACGAACTTCTGGACCTTGCCCGTGGGCGTGGTGGGCAGCTCGTCGACCAGGAAGAAGCGGGCGGGCACCTTGTAGGTGGACAGCCGTTCGCGGCAGAAGGTGTCGAGGCGGTCCACGACGCCGTCCGCCGATGGGTCGCGCACGACGACCGCGGCGGCCACGATCTCGCCCCAGTGCTCGTCGGGGAGGCCGACGACCGCCGACGCCAGCACCTCCGGGTGCGCGGCCAGCGCCACCTCGATCTCCGCGGGAGCAATGTTCTCCCCACCGCGGATGATGATCTCCTTGAGGCGCCCGGTGACGGCGATGAGCCCGCGGGCGTCCATCGTCCCGAGGTCGCCGGTGTGCAGCCAGCCGTCCGGGTCGACGGTGGCCGCCGTCGCCTCGGCGTCGTCGTGGTACTCGATCATCTGCCCGTAGCCGCGGGCCTGGATCTCACCCTGGGTGCCGACGGGCACGACGTCGCCGGTGGCCGGGTCGACGATCCGCGCGGCGGTGTGGGGGAGCGGGCGTCCGACCGTCGAGACGAGGTCGGCGCGGGTGTCGGAACGGCGGGTCAGCGACAGCACGGGCGAGAGCTCGGTCTGGCCGTAGAGGTTGTGCACCGAGGCCCCGAACATCTGCTCGACGGCCTCGATCATGCTGCTCGGCACCGTCGACGCGCCGACGAGCACCGTCTCGAGCTGGTGGACCGGGTCCGTCGCGCGCCGGGCGGCCTCGAGCACCGCGCCGAGCACGGTCGGCACGCTGAAGAGCAGGTCCGCTCCCTCGCGGCGCATCCGGGCGAGCACCGTCGCCGGGTCGAACGTCTCGATGAGCACCTGCGTGCCGCCGATCCACGCGGGGCCGAGCGTCGAGATGACGCACGCCGCGGTGTGGAACATCGGCAGCGGCGCGATCCCGACCGCGCCCGGCGGGACGTCGCCGGTGATCATCGTCAGGCGCGCGTTGTTCACCAGCGAACGGTGCGCGAGCAGCACGCACTTCGGCCGGCCGGTGGTGCCCGAGGTGAACTGCATCATCGCGGGCGCGGCCGGGGTGGCCCGGTCGAGCGGCCCGGTCGGCTCGGCATGCAGCCGGTCGGTCTCGGCGAGGCTGATCGTCTCCCGCAGGGCAGGGATGTCGGCCGCGACCCGGTGTGCTTGTGCGGCGAGGTCGACGTCGCGGCTGGTGTCGGCGTGGATGAGGACCGCGGCGCGCGAGAGGCGCAGCGCGTGGTCGAGCTCGTCGGGCTTGAGCACGGGGTTGAGCGCCACGAGGGTGACGCCGGCCAGGGCGGCCGCGTACTCGAGGAGCGTCCACTCGGCCACGTTGGGTGCCCAGAGGGCGACCGGCTCGCCGGGCTCGGCGACCCGCGCGAGCGCCGCCGCCACCTGCCGCGCCTCGGTGTGCAGCTCGGCGTAGGTCCAGCGCCGCTGGGCACCCGTCCCGTGGGCGGTGCCGACGAGGACCGTCGTGTCCGGCTGCTCCTCGGCCCGCGCGGTGAGGAGGCCACCGACCGTGGCCTCGGCGAGCGGCACGGCGTCGTCGCTCTCCCACAGCGACGTCGTGAGCGTGCGCCCGGTCGTCGAGGACGCGACCGGGGGCCGGTCGAGGGTCACGACGGCCCGCCGACGGAACCGGGCATCATTGCCTCCAGTGACGCGGTGTGGTGCGTTTTTAGCCTGGAGTAGATCGCGTGGCAAGGCCGGCGGGTTGACCGCCGGTCGCCCGCGTGGTCCGTTCGCACTGACGTGAGAATCATGCGGAGGTCGGAGGGAACCGTGAGCGCTGCCGTGATCGTCGACGCGGTCCGCACCCCGGTCGGGAAGGGCAAGGCCGGCGGGGCGCTCGCCAGCGTGCACCCGGTCGACCTGCTGGCCGGGGTGTTCGAGACGCTTCTCGAGCGCACCGGGATCGCCCCGGCCCTCGTCGACGACGTCATCACCGGCTGCGCGCAGCAGGTCGGCGAGCAGTCGGGCAACATCGGCCACAACGCCGCGCTCGCCGCCGGGTTCCCCGAGTCGGTGCCCGGCACGACGATCAACCGCCAGTGCGGCTCGAGCCAGCAGGCCGCCGCCTTCGCCGCGCAGGGCGTCATCGCCGGGGCCTACGACGTCGTCGTCGCGGGCGGGATCGAATCCATGAGCTGGGTGCCCATCGGCAGCTCGCGCCCGACCAGCCGGGGCGTGCGGACCGCCGCGCGCTATCCCCAGGGCCTGGTCAACCAGGGCGTCTCGGCCGAGCTGATCGCCCAGCGATGGAAGCTCGAGCGCAGCGACCTCGACGCCTACGCCGCCGAGTCGCACCACCGCGCCGCCGCGACCTGGGCGGCGGGGGACTTCGAGGCCGAGGTCGTGCCGGTGGCCCTGGACGGTAGCGCCCACACCACCGACGAGACGGTGCGCGGCTCCACCACCGCCGTGGGGCTCGCGGGCCTGACCCCCTCGTTCCGCACCGACGCGATGGCGGCGCGCTTCCCCGAGATCGACTGGAAGATCACCCCCGGCAACTCCTCGCCCCTCACCGACGGCGCGTCGGCCGTGCTGATCATGAGCGAGGAGCGCGCGGCCGCGCTGGGCCTGCGGCCGCGGGCCCGGTTCCACTCCTTCTCCGTGGTCGGCGACGACCCGATCTTCATGCTCACCGGACCCATCCCGGCGACCCGCAAGGTCCTGGCCCGGTCGGGACTGTCGCTGGAGGAGATCGACGCGTACGAGGTGAACGAGGCGTTCGCGTCGGTGCCGCTCGCCTGGGCGCAGGAGTTCGGCGCGGATCCGGCGCGACTCAACCCGCGCGGCGGGGCGATCGCGCTCGGCCACGCCCTCGGCTCGTCCGGCACCCGGTTGCTGACGACGCTGCTGTGTCACCTCGAGGCCACCGGCGGTCGCTACGGCCTTCAGACCATGTGCGAGGCCGGCGGCATGGCCAACGCGACGATCATCGAGCGGCTGTGACCCGCGCTCAGCCTGCCCCGAGGCAGGCGTCGGGACCGCCGTCGATGCCGGCGCGGAAGTCGGTGATCCGGGCGTACGCGGTCGACCGGCTGGTGACGCCGTCGGAGCCCCGGGAGGCGTCCGCGTCGCGCAGCAACAGGCTCACGGCCTCGTCGAGGTCGCCGGGGGAGAGGGAGAAGTCGGTCCCCGGGGCACCGACCGACGCGGTGTAGGCACCGGCCAGGCAGAGGGCCGCGCGGCCCGCGTCCGGCCCGTTGGTCGGGCGTCCGAGGGCGCCGAGGGTCGCGAGCCCGTAGCGGGAGGCGAGCCGCGTACCCGTCGCGAAGTCGCCGACGGACCGGTGGTCGACCTGCGCCGCGGGAGCGTCGACGGCGACCGTCCGCTCGCCCGGGCAGTACGAGACCGCGCCCTGCGGGTCGGCGCCGTCGCAACCGACGCCGGCCACGGATCGGGGCGCGGTCCAGGGGCGACCCCGGGCCCGGACCACCTGGGCGTAGAAGCGGTCGAGGTCGCTCCCGAGCGCGGTGACGAGCTGCTCGAGGGGGAGGTTGCCGCCGGACTGCGCGTCGCTCAGGCTCGTGAACGAGCGTTGGGTGAACAGCCGGTTCGTCACCGTCATCCCCGCGCAGGTCCCGGGTCCGCCCTCGAAGCCCATCTGGAACGACGAGACGCGGTCGTAGGCGTTGCCGTGGGCGTCGGCGTCGGACGCGCCGGTGCCCACGGGGTCGCGGAAGGTGACCAGCGCGGACATCGCGTCGTCCACGCCGGACGTGCCGGTGCGCAGGTCGGGCAGGGCACCGTCGCGGACCTGGCGCAGGAACGCCGCGGCGTAGCAGTCGGCCTGCCCCTCGAGCAGGATCGTCGGCGCGAAGAACTGCGGGCCGCCGAAGAGCGAACCGCCGGGGCTCCCGGGTCCCACCGCGCCCGTCGCCCCCAGTCGCTGCTGGACGGCGTGGCCGAACTCGTGGGCGAGGACCACCACGACGGCGGCGTCGCCGAAGTCCTCGCGCAGTACGGGCACGAGGGCCGAGCGGTCGAAGGCGAGCACGTCGGCGCGCGGGCAGTAGTACGCGTTGCCCTCGAGCTCCGCGGGGTCGCCGGAGCACGGGACGGCACTCCCGCGGCCCCGGAGGGTCGAGTCGACCGAGTACGACCCGGCGAGCGGCGGGAACGGCCGGCCCCCGGCGAGCCGCGGGTACTCGCGCTCCCAGTAGATCTCGAGGTTGCGCACGGTGGCCGCGGCGACCCGGTCGTCGTCGCTCCCGTCGCTCCCGCGGACGATCCCGGTGGGGTCGAGCCCGGCGGTGACGGACCCGGTGGCGAGCGCCCGCCCCTCCTGCGGGGCCGCGCACCCGGCCACCGCGGCGAGCAGGGTCACCGCGACGGTGGCCAGGCGCACCACGGCCCGTACCGGTCTGCCCCCGAGCAGCGTCCCGCCCCGCCTGCGCACGGCGTCCATCATGCGGGGCCGCGCCTGCCGGCGTAGCGGCGGCCCGCGATCGCCGCACTCCTGCCGGACAGGGTGGGGTCAGCGCGCGGTCTCGTGCACGAGCCAGAGGACCCCGGACGCGGGCAGCGTCATCTGTGCCGACGCCGCGAGTCCGTGGTGCGGGGTCGACGACGCCAGCACCGCGCCGTAGTTGCCGGCTCCGGCGCCCCCGTAGACCTCGGCGTCGGAGTTGACCACCTCGCGCCAACGCCCCGTCGCGGGCAGGCCGAGGCGGTAGCGCTCGTGGACGCGGCCGGAGAAGTTGGCGACGCACACGACCGACGGGTCCTCGGAACGCCCGTCCCCTCCACGACTTCCGTGGCGGAGGAACGCGAAGACGTTGCCCGTGGAGTCGTTCGCGTCGATCCAGGAGAACCCCCCGGGGTCGACGTCACGGCGCCAGAGGGCGGGGTGCGCACGGTAGGCCGCGTTGAGGTCGGCGACGAGGCGGCGGATGCCGTCGTGCAGGGGGTCGTCGAGCAGCTCCCAGTCCAGGGAGCGTTCCTCCGACCACTCGCGGACCTGCCCGAACTCGCCGCCCATGAACACCAGCTGCTTGCCGGGGTGCGCCCACGTGTACGACAGCAGCGACCGCACGCCGGCCGCGCGCCCCGCGTCGCCGCGCCCCTGCTCCGGCGCGCGGGTCCACAGCGATCCCTTGCCGTGCACCACCTCGTCGTGCGAGAGCGGCAGGACGAAGTTCTCGCTCCAGGCGTAGGTCAGCGCGAACGTCATCCGGTCGTGGTGGTAGCCCCGGTGCACCGGGTCGCGCCCGATGTAGTCGAGGGTGTCGTGCATCCAACCCATGTTCCACTTGAAGCCGAAGCCGAGCCCGCCGAGGTGCGTGGGGCGCGTGACGCCGGGCCAGGAGGTGGACTCCTCGGCGATGGTCATGACACTCGGGTGGTTCTTGTAGACCGTGGCGTTGACCTCCTGCAGGAACGACACCGCCTCGATGTTCTCCCGGCCGCCGTAGCGGTTCGGGGTCCAGCCGCCCTCGGGCCGCGAGTAGTCGAGATAGAGCATGGAGGCGACCGCGTCGACGCGCAGACCGTCGACGTGGAACTCCTCGAGCCAGTACAGGGCGTTCGCGACGAGGAAGTTGCGCACCTGGGAGCGCCCGAAGTCGAACACGAGCGTGCCCCAGTCGAGCTGCTCGCCGCGGTGCGGGTCGCCGTGCTCGTAGCAGGGTGTTCCGTCGAAGCGGGCCAGCGCCCAGGCGTCCCTCGGGAAGTGCGCCGGGACCCAGTCGACGATGACGCCGATCCCGGCCCGATGCAGCCGGTCGACGAACGCGCGGAAGTCGTCGGGGGAGCCGAACCGCGAGGTCGGCGCGTAGTACGAGCTCACCTGGTAGCCCCACGAGCCGCCGAACGGGTGCTCGGCCACCGGCAGTAGCTCGACGTGGGTGAAGCCCTGCGCGAGAAGGTACTCAGCGAGCTCGTCGGCCAGCTCCCGGTACGGCAGGACGTCGCCGCGGTCGTCTCGTCGCCATGAGCCCAGGTGCATCTCGTAGACGCTCACCGGCTCCGCGTGGGGGTGCGACGCGGCCCGCCGGGCCATCCAGTCCTCGTCGGCCCAGACGTGGGTGGACGCGGTGACCACCGACGCCGGATGTGGTGGTAGGTCGGAGAGGAAGGCCATCGGGTCGGCCTTGTCCAGCCAGGTCCCCTCGCTGGTGAGGATCCGGAAGCCGTACCGGGTCCCGGCGCCGACGCCGGGCAGGAAGATCTCCCACACGCCGGAGCCGAGCGCGCGCATCGGCGTCGTCGACCCGTCGCGGCTCCCCCCCACGACGTCCCAGTCGCCGGCGACGCGGACGCCGCGGGCGTTCGGCGCCCACACGGTGAACGACGTCCCCTCGACGGTGCCCGACGGTGTGGGCCAGGAGCGGAAGTGCGCGCCGACGGCCTCCCAGAGCCGCTCGTGACGGCCCTCGCCGATGAGGTGCACGTCGACGGGGCCGAGGACCGGGGAGAAGCGGTACGGGTCGTCGACGACGCGCTCGACGGTCGGACTGCCCGTGTCCGGGGTGTACCGCACGGCGAGCCGGTAGTGCGGCAGCGGGCCCGGGACGGCGCCGGCGAACAGCCCGCCGTCGGACACCGCGCGCAGTGGGTAGCGCTCCGCGGTGGGCCCGGACTCCACCACCACGTCGACCTCGTCGGCCCCCGGGCGCAGCGTGCGGACCACGACGGTGCCCGGGGCGGCCGGGTCCCGGTGCGGACCGAGGACCGTGTGCGGGTCGCGGTGGCTGCCCTCGGAGAGCAGGTGGACGTCGAGCTCGGCCGGTACGACGGTCACGGGCCGGAGACCAGACGCTGCAGGGAACGCAGGGGGATCCGCAGCCAGTGCGGGCGGTTGCGCGTCTCGTAATGCGCCTCGTAGACCGCCTTGTCCAGCTCGTAGGCGCGCAGGATGACCGGCGCAGTCCGCGGGTCGACGCCGCTGGTCTCGGCGTAGCCGTCGCAGAACGCGGAACGGTTGCGGTCGGCCCACTCCTGGGCTCGGCGCTCGAGGGAGGGGGCGGGCACGTCGACGGAGTTCTCCCAGTCGGCGAGCTGGTGGAACGCCGCGTAGTCGAACGAGCGCAGCATCGCCGCGACGTCGCGCAGCGGTGAGTCCGGCCGGCGGCGCTCGTCGAGCGGGCGGGCGGGCTCGCCCTCGAAGTCGATCACCAGCCAGCCGCGGGGCGTCCGCAGCTCCTGCCCCAGGTGCAGGTCGCCGTGGATGCGCTGCACCAACAGGCCCGGGCCGGCGTCGGCCAGCCCGGCGAGGACCGCCGCGATCGCATCGCGCTGCGCGGCGACCTCGGCGACGGCCTCGGCGGCGCGGTCGAGGCGGGCGAGCATCCAGTCGACGGTGGCCCGGGTCCCGTCGGCGTCGAGCGTGTCGGTGCCGAGAGCGCGGGCGAGATCGAGGTGCACCGAGGCGACCGTGCGCCCGAGGCGGAGGGCCTCACCGGCGAAGTCGCCGCCCACCTCGTCGGCGCGCAGGTCGCCCTCGGCCAGCAGGTCGCGGACGCTGGTCAGCGCCATCGCCCAGCCGTCGGCGGAGTTCGAGGCGTAGGTCTGCAGCATCGCCACGGTCATCGGCGCCCCGTCGACCCGGCACTCGATCGCCCCGAGCAGCGGGGCGACCTCGCTGCTGCCCTCGGCGCGCAGCGCGCGGTGCAGCTCGAGATCGGGGTTGATGCCGGGCGTGGCGCGGCGGAACAGCTTGAGGATCGCGCGCTCGCCGTAGATCACCGAGGTGTTCGACTGCTCACCGAGCAACGGACGACCGGGACCCACGATGGGCATCTCGGTGTCGGGCTCCGGGGTGAACCGGACCGTCCCGCGGGTCGCGCCCTCGCACACCAGCCTCATCAGCAGGCGACTGATCTCCGGGTCGGCGAGGGCGTCGTAGACGGTCCGGCCGCCGCGCGACCCGATCGTCGGGTGCTCCAGGTCGCCGGCGGGGGCCGCCCGCACGCCCAGCAGCAGCTGGTACTGCTCGGGGGCCCCACTGTCGACGAAGTCGACCGACACCACCGCATGCTCCAGCGCGGGCACGGCGTCCGGCTCGGTGATCCGCTGGTGGAGCACCGGGTGCACCGCGGCGAGCGTGCGACCCTTCGCGGCGAACCAGCGCTGCTGGGGCAGCCAGGCGGCGAGTGGTGCGAGGAGCTCACCGAGAGCGTCCTGCGCGTCAAGAGCGTTCTGCGCGTCGGGAGCGTTCAGGGCCGGATCCGTGGCGGGCACCGGTCTCACCACTCCTGCTCGGGGTGGCGCAGCGAGAACCAGTAGAAGCCGTGCCCGGGCAGCGTCAGCAGATACGGCAGCTCGCCGACCGGTGGGAAGGCCACACCACCGGTGAGCTCGTGCGGCACCCAGTCCTTCCAGGCGATGAGGTCGAGCTCCACGGGCTGGGGGAAACGGGACATGTTGTTCACGCACAGCACGACGTCGCGGTGGCCGGCGGCGTCGGTGTCCATGCGCAGGTAGGCCAGCACGCTGGGGTTCGAGCCGCCGAGCTCGTGGAAGTCCCCGAAGCCGAACGCCGGGTGCTGTGCCCGGATCTCGATCATCCGCTTATTCCAGTGCAGCAGGCTCGACGTGGAGTTCGACTGCGCCTCCACGTTGACCGCCTGGTAGCCGTACACCGGGTCCATGACGATCGGCAGGTTGAGCCGGCCGGGGTCGCAGGTGGAGAAGCCCGCGTTGCGGTCGGGGGTCCACTGCATCGGGCTGCGCACGCCGTCGCGGTCCCCGAGCCAGATGTTGTCGCCCATCCCGATCTCGTCGCCGTAGTAGAGGACCGGCGATCCGGGCAGCGAGAGCAGCAGCGCGGTGAACAGCTCGAGCTGGTTGCGGTCGTTGTCGAGCAGCGGGGCCAGCCGTCGGCGGATGCCGATGTTGGCCTTCATCCGCGGGTCCTTCGCGTACTCCGCGTACATGTAGTCGCGCTCGTCGTCGGTGACCATCTCGAGGGTCAGCTCGTCGTGGTTGCGCAGGAAGATTCCCCACTGCGCGTTCTGGGGGATCTCCGGCGTCTGCGCGAGGATCTCCGAGATGGGGAACCGCGACTCACGCCGGACCGCCATGAAGATCCGCGGCATGAGCGGGAAGTGGAACGCCATGTGGCACTCGTCGCCACCGACCTCGGCGTCGCCGAAGTACTCCACGACGTCGGCCGGCCACTGGTTGGCCTCCGCCAGCAGGACCCGCCCGGGGAACTCGTCGTCGACGACCTTGCGGCAACGCTTGAGGAACGCGTGGGTCTCGGGGAGGTTCTCGCCGTTGGTGCCATCGCGCTCGAAGAGGTAGGGGACCGCGTCGAGCCGGAACCCGTCGATCCCGAGGTCGAGCCAGAACCGCAGCGCGTCGATCATCGCCTCGCACACGGCCGGGTTGTCGAAGTTCAGGTCCGGCTGGTGGGAGAAGAAGCGGTGCCAGTAGAACTGCCCGCGTACCGGGTCGTAGGTCCAGTTCGACGACTCGGTGTCGACGAAGATGATCCGCGCCTCGGAGTACCGGGTGTTGTCGTCGGACCACACGTAGAAGTCGCCGTAGGGCCCGTCGGGGTCGATGCGGGACTCCTGGAACCAGTGGTGGGAGTCCGACGTGTGGTTCATGACCAGGTCGGTGACGACGCGGAGGCCGCGCGCGTGGGCCTGGTCGAGGAACTCCACGAAGTCGGCGACGGTGCCGAACTCCGGGAGCACCTTGCGGTAGTCGCGGATGTCGTATCCGCCGTCACGCAACGGGGAGTCGTAGAACGGCGGCAGCCACAGGCAGTCGATGCCGAGCCAGGCCAGGTAGTCGAGCTTGTCGGTGAGCCCGCGCAGGTCGCCGAAGCCGTCGCGGTCGGAGTCGGAGAACGCCCGGACGAGTACCTCGTAGAACACCGCGCGCTTGTACCAGTCGGGCTCGACGGGCAGCGTCCGCGCGCTCCGGAAGTCCTCGGCCTGCGGCTCCGCCACGACCGCACCGCCGACGCGCCCCCCGGCCCCGGCGTCCGCGGTCACGTTCACGTTCACGCTGCTGACGACGCCCGCGCGGGGGCGGCCGGGTCCGGTGGCGCCTCCCTCGTTCATCACGCGCCACGGTAGTGGTCGGACCCGAGACCGCTCGCGGTGGGACGCACCGGTCAGCTCACCCCGGGCGACCGTCCCTCGATCACGAGACCGGCGTGGGGACGCCGCGGGTCGGGGTACCGCGAGCCGACCGGGGTGCCGTCCACGACCACGACGCCGCGGGGCGGACCCGACCGCGCCGCCCGGCGTCGCGCCGACGTGGCGACCCGGCGGGCGAGCGCCCGTCGCACCGGCGGGACCAGCAGGATGAGCCCGAGGACGTCGGACACCAGCCCCGGCAGGATCAGCAGCGCCGCGGCGAGTCCGACGAGCATGCCGTCGGCGACCTCGGCGTCGGCGGGTCGCCCGGACCGGGCCGCGTCCCGTAGGGCGCGCATCGAGCGGCGTCCCTCGCGGCGCAGCGCCCACATCCCGATCAGTGCCGCGCCGAGCAGCACCGCCACGAGGCCGAGGAAGCCGACGGCGCTGCCCACCAGGTACAGCACCGCGATCTCGGCGGCGACGAGCACCACCAGGGTCATGAGCACGCGCATCGGTGTCCTCCTCGGATCGCTCTCCCCCACCCCAACGCGCGCCGCCCCGCGTCCGTGCCCGATCCGCCGGAATCCTCCGGTCCGGCGCGGTCCACGGGGACGGACCGGGGCGGCGGGTCTAGCGCCGCAGCACGGAGACCACGTGCGCGACGTCGCGCCACGGCTCGAGGCGGACGTAGTTCACCTGCCCCCAGTCGAACGTCCGGCCGGTGACCTCGTCGACGGCGGCGAAGCCCTCCCCGGGCCACAGACCGAGCGCCGCGGCGTCGTCGGCGCCGATCCGGAGGGTCCCCTCCTCGGCGTCGAAGGGGTTGAGGGTGACGACGCAGATCACCGCATCGCCGGTGCGCGGGTCGGTCTTGGCGTAGGCGAGCAAGGCCGGGTTGTCGATCGGGAGGAACCGCAGGGTGCGGATCTGGCGCAGCGCCGGGTGCTCGCGGCGGATCTGGTTGAGCCGCGTCAGCCACGGCTCGAGGCTGCGCCCGGCGGCGAGCGCTCCGGCGAAGTCGCGGGGCCGCAGCTGGTACTTCTCCGAGTCGAGGTACTCCTCGATGCCCGGGCCGACCGCTCGGTCCTCGAAGAGCTCGAACCCGGCGTAGACGCCCCAGCTCGGTGCGAGCGTCGCCGCCAGCGCGGCCCGCAGCGCGAACATGCCCGGCCCGCCGACCTGCAGCGACTCGTGGAGGATGTCCGGAGTGTTGACGAAGCAGTTGGGTCGGCACTCGTCGATGTGGTCGCGGTGGAGTTCGAAGAACTCCTGCAGCTCCTCCTTGCCCGTGCGCCACGTGAAGTAGCTGTAGGACTGGCTGAAGCCGGCTCTGCCGAGCCCGAAGAGCCGTGCCGGCCGCGTGAACGCCTCGGCGAGGAACACCACGCCCGGGTCGGCGCGGTGGACCTCGGCGATGAGCCAGGACCAGAAGTCCGGCGGCTTCGTGTGCGGGTTGTCCACCCGGAAGATGCGCACGCCGTGGTCGACCCACCCGAGGACGACGCGCAGCACCTCGCGGTAGATGCCCTCGGGATCGGTGTCGAAGTTGACCGGGTAGATGTCCTGGTACTTCTTGGGCGGGTTCTCCGCGTACGCGATGGTGCCGTCGGGCCGGATGGTGAACCACTCCGGGTGCTCCGCCGCCCACGGGTGGTCCGGCGCGCACTGCAGCGCCAGATCCAGCGCGACCTCGAGACCGAGCTCGTCCGCGCGGGCGACGAAGGCGTCGAAGTCGGCGACGGTGCCGAGCCGGGGATCCACGGCGTCGTGCCCGCCCTCGGCGGAGCCGATCGCCCACGGGGAGCCGATGTCGTCGGGGCCGGGGGTGAGCGTGTTGTTCGGTCCCTTGCGGTTGACGGTGCCGACGGGGTGGATCGGCGGCAGGTAGGCGACGTCGAACCCCATCGCCGCGACCCGGTCGAGCTCGCGCGTCGCCGTGGCGAACGTGCCGTGGACGGGACGGCCCGCGGCGTCGACGCCCCCGGTCGAGCGCGGGAAGAACTCGTACCAGGCACCTTCCAGCGCGCGCGCCCGCTCGACGACGATGTGCCGGATCGGCCCGGCGGTGACCAGCTCGCGGACCGGCTGCCCGGTCATCGCGCGGTGCACCGACGCGGCGAACGCGAGGGCGAGCCGGCGCGGGAGGTCGGCGTCGATGTCGCGCAGCGCGGCCGCCGCGGCGGCGAGGTCCGGCTCCGCCTGCCGCGCGGCGCGGTCGAGGAGCCGGGCCCCGGCCTCCAGGTCGTTCGCGAGCTCGGCCGGGCCCTGCCCGGCGTCCACCTTGACCTCCACGGCGTGGCGCCACGTGGCCCAGGGGTCGCTCCAGGCGTCGACGCGGAAGCACCAGAGCCCCTCGGCGTCGGGGACGACCGCGGCGAGGAACCGGTCGGTCTCGGGGCCGGCGGAGACCATGCGGACGGTCTGTGCTGTCGTGTCGTCGCAGACCGGGCGCTCGACCTCGGCCTCGGCGATCCCGACGTCGGGGCACCGCTGCCACACGACGGTGGCGGCGACGGCGTCATCACCCTCCCGCCACACGGTCGCCGTGACCGGCACGACCTCGCCGAGGACGGCCTTCGCGGGCTGCCCGCCCTCCACCCGCGGGGTGACGTGGTCGATGCCGATCCGGCCCTGCACGAGCCGCGCGCGGTCCACGGGGACGTCGGGCGCGCGGGCCGCCCCGACCGTCTGCACGGCCCTGACCGGCGCCGTGGACGGGGCCGACTCGACGGCGTGGCGTCCCGGGTTCGGGTCGAGGTCCACGCCGGTGCCGACGCCCGGCGCGGGGGCGGCGGAGCGGGGCGGGAGCTCGGGGATCGGGGTGGAGGGGGTCGTCGGGTCGTCGGACGGCGCGGGACCCGGGGGCGGGGGCGGCGACGCGCTCGTGTCGGTCGCGGGGTCCGTCGCCGGCGTGCGCCACGGCGGTTCGGAGGCCCAGGGCGTCCCGCGGCCGGACCGTGCCCACGCCCGCACGGGGGAGTCCCGGTCGGCCGGGGCGGGAGACGCCGGCGGAGCGTCGACGGCGTCCGGCGCGAGCTCGGCGTCCGGAGGCGGCGCGGGCCCGAGGTTGACGGGGTCGACGGGGTCGACGGGGTCGGCAGGGGGGCCCTCCGGGTCGTCGTTCGAGCGCCTGCCGGAGCCCCGCCATCTGCCCACCATGCTCACTCTTCGGGAGGGTAGTGGTCGGATCGATCCAGTCCGTGCGGGGTGCGAGGGCACCGTCGGGTGACGTCCGTACTCTTCCGGCCCGTGAGAGCACTGCGACGCTTCTCGGTCCGCGCCCAGCTGCCGGCCCCCCTCGCCCCCCTGCAGGACCTCGCCACCAACCTCCGATGGACGTGGCACGGTCGGACGCAGGACCTCTTCGCCACCGTCGACGAGGTGACGTGGCGGGCGACCGGCGACCCGGTCCGACTGCTCGGGGAGGTCGCTCCGAGCCGCCTCGCCGAGCTCGCGGAGGACGCCGGATTCGTGGGCCGGGTCGCGGAGCTCGCCGAGGATCTGCGGGTGTACCTCGCCGAACCCCGCTGGTATCAGGGGCGCGCCGCGTCGGGCGCGGACGGGCTGCCCGCCGCCGTCGGGTACTTCTCGATGGAGTTCGGCGTCAGCGAGGTCCTGCCCAACTACTCGGGCGGGCTCGGCATCCTCGCGGGTGACCACCTCAAGGCCGCGAGCGACCTGGGCGTGCCGCTCATCGCGGTCGGCCTCCTGTACCGGTCCGGATACTTCCGGCAGTCGCTGTCGCTCGACGGCTGGCAGCAGGAGCACTACCCCGCGCTGGACCCGCAGGGCCTGCCCCTGCGCCTGCTCACCTCGTCGGACTCGGCGTCGGGCACGCCCGTGCTCGTACGCCTCGGATTGGGAGGGGAGCGGACGCTCCAGGCGCGCGTGTGGATCGCCGCGGTGGGACGGGTGCCGCTGCTGCTGCTCGACACCGACATCGCCGAGAACGACGCCGACCTGCGGCAGGTCACCGACCGGCTCTACGGCGGCGACGCCGAGCACCGCATCCGCCAGGAGATCCTCGTCGGGGTCGGCGGCGTCCGCGCCGTCCGGGAGTACTGCCGTACCACCGGCCACCCGGCCCCCGAGGTGTTCCACACCAACGAGGGACACGCGGGCTTCCTCGGCCTCGAGCGGATGCGCGAGCTCGTCACGGGCGTGGGCCTCGACGTCGACCAGGCCCTGGCCACGGTGCGCGCCGGCACCGTCTTCACCACCCACACCCCGGTCCCCGCCGGGATCGACCGGTTCCCCCTCGGGCTCGTCGAGCACTACTTCACCGAGGCGCTGCTGCCCGGGCTCGACGCCGGGCGCGTCCTCGAGCTGGGCCGCGAGGGCTGGGCGGGTGACGACGGAGCCGACATGTTCAACATGGCGCACATGGGACTGCGGCTCGCGCAGCGCTCCAACGGTGTCTCGCGGCTGCACGGCGAGGTGTCCCGCGGGATGTTCCAGGGACTCTGGGGTGGTTTCGACGTTCCGGAGGTGCCGATCGGGTCGGTCACCAACGGTGTGCACGGGCCCACATGGACCGCTCGCGAGATCGGCGCGCTGACGGCCGGCACGCTGGCGCCGAGCACCCCCGAGTTCTTCGGCGTCACCGACGCCCTGCTCTGGGAGCTGCGCGGGACGCTGCGCTCGCGTCTCGTCGCCGAGGTGCGCCGCCGCGTCCGCCTGGCGTGGCTCGACCGCGGCGCGTCGGCGCCCGAGCTGGGCTGGACCGACCGCGTCTTCGACCCGTCGGTGCTCACGGTCGGCTTCGCCCGCCGCGTCCCCACCTACAAGCGGCTGACGCTGATGCTCCGCGACCCCGACCGGCTGCGGGCGATGCTCCTCGACCCCGAGCGGGGAGTGCAGCTGGTGATCGCCGGCAAGTCGCACCCGGCCGACGAGGCGGGCAAGGCGCTGATCGCGCAGATCGTCCGGTTCGCCGACGATCCCGCGGTGCGCCACCGCATCGCCTTCCTGCCCGACTACGACATGTCGATGGCCCGCTACCTCTACTGGGGATGCGACGTGTGGCTGAACAACCCGCTGCGTCCGCTGGAGGCCTGCGGGACGTCGGGGATGAAGTCGGCGCTGAACGGCGGGCTGAACCTGTCGGTCCGCGACGGCTGGTGGGACGAGCTCTACGACGGCCGCAACGGTTGGGCCATCCCCACCGCCGACGGCGTCGACGACCCGGACCGCCGCGACGACATCGAGGCCGCCGCGCTCTACGACCTGCTGACGACCCAGGTGGCGCCGCTGTTCTACGACCGGGGCGCCGACGGTGTCCCCGACCGCTGGACCGCACGGGTACGCCACACGCTCGCCACGCTCTCGCCGAAGGTGCAGGCAACGCGGATGGTCACCGACTACGTGCAGGACTGGTACACCCCCGCCGCGCGCGCCGCGTCCCGGATCTCCGCGGAGGGGTTCTCCGGGGCGAAGGAGCTCGCGTCCTATCGCGCGCGCCTGGACGCGGCGTGGCCCGACGTCCGGGTCGCGGAGGTCGACGCCTCCGGCGCGGGCGACACCCCGGTGCTGGGCGCGCCGATGACCGTGCGGGCCCAGGTCGATCTCGGCGGCCTCGGCGAGTCGGAGGTGCTCGTGCAGGCCGTGGTCGGGCGCGCGGACGAGCACGACGAGCTCTCCGGGTCCCTCGTCGAGCCGATGACCGCGGTGGGGCCGGGCGCGTTCGAGGCGACGGTGGCCCTCCCGCACGCCGGGGTCCTGGGCTACACGGTCCGCGTGCTGCCCCGCCACGGCCTCCTCGCCGCCCCCGCGGAGCTGGGGAAGGTGGTCCTGCCGACGTAGGAGCGCTTGATCGACCTCCAGTCGGCCTCCTCGCGGCCCTCCGGCGCCAACACCATCGGACGCCCGGGGGCGACGCCGCCCACGGAGCCGCCCCACCATCCCTCGGCGTCGGGCGCCACTCCTCGCGTCACCACGCGGTGATCGTGCCCGAGGGCGTGCCGCCACCCCGTGAGCGGATCGGAGAGGATGACCTCGTGACCTCGCGCCCGGACTCGCCCCCCGAGCCGCTTCCCGAGGCGTCCGGGGAACCGAGCCCCCACCCCGACGTCCCCCACCCGGACGTTGTCGTGTCGATGCGCGACGTGGCCCTCGTCCGCGACTCGACCCCGCTCCTCGACGCGATCACGTGGGACGTCGAGCTCGACGAGCGGTGGGCGGTCATCGGCCCCAACGGCGCGGGCAAGACGACGCTCGTGCGCCTCGCGGCGGCCGAGGTGCACCCGACCCGCGGCGTCGTGCACCTGCTGGGTGAGCGGATGGGCGGGGTGAACGTGTTCGAGCTGCGCGCTCGGATCGGCCTCGCGTCGGCGAGCCTCACGGACCGGGTGCCCGCGGACGAGCGGGTCCGCGACCTGGTGCGCAGCGCCGGTTACGGCGTCCTCGGGACGTGGCGAGAGGACTACGACGCCGCCGACGACGCGCGGGTGGACGAGATGCTGGCCGCGATGGACGTCACCCCGCTCGCCGACCGGGTCTTCGGCACCCTCTCCTCCGGGGAGCGCCAGCGGACGCTGCTGGCCCGGGCCCTGATGACCGACCCCGAGCTGCTGCTGCTCGACGAGCCGGCCGCCGGGCTCGACCTCGGCGGCCGCGAGGACCTGGTCGCCGGCCTCTCCGCGCTCGCCCTGCACCCGGACGGCCCCACGATGGTGATGGTCACCCACCACGTCGAGGAGATCCCGCCGGGGTTCACGCACGCGATGATGCTGCGGGAGGGCCGCGTCGTCGCCCAGGGGCTGCTCGAGGACGTGATGACCACCGAGAACCTCTCGGAGACCTTCGGTCAGCCGCTGGAGCTACTCAGCCGCCGCCGCCGGTTCTCGGCGTTCCGGCGCCGCTAGGGTCACCGAGGTCCCGGAACGATCGAGGAGGTTCGCCGACGTGAGTGAGTTCGTGCGGCTCGAGGTGGACGCCGGGGTGGGCACCATCCGCCTCGACCGGCCTCCGATGAACGCGGTCAACCGGCAGGTCAACCTGGAGATCGCCGAGGTCGCGGCCGAAGCGACGAGCCGCGCCGACGTCCGCGCGGTGATCGTCTACGGCGGTGCGAAGGTGCTGGCGGCCGGCGCCGACGTGAAGGAGATGGCCGACCTCACCTACTCCGAGATGGCCGAGCGTGCCCACGAGCTGTCCCGCGGGTTGGGCGCCGTCTCGGAGATCCCCAAGCCGACGGTCGCCGCGATCACCGGCTACGCCCTCGGCGGCGGGTTCGAGATCGCGCTGGCGTGCGACCGCCGCATCGCCGGCGACAACGCCCGCGTCGGCCAGCCGGAGATCCTGCTGGGGATCATCCCCGGCGGCGGGGGGACACAGCGCCTGACGCGACTCGTCGGCCCGTCGAAGGCCAAGGACGTCATCTTCACCGGGCGCTTCTACACGGCCTCGGAGGCGCTCGAGCTGGGCCTGGTGGACGAGGTCGTCGCCCCCGACGACGTCTACGCCGCGGCCCACCGCTGGGCGTCGCAGTTCGCGAACGGCCCGACACGCGCGCTCGCCGCGGCGAAGGCCGCCATCGACCGCGGGCTCGACGCCGACCTGCGCACCGGCCTGAACCTCGAGTCGGAGATCTTCGCGGCGCTGTTCGGCACCGAGGACCAGACGATCGGCATGCGGTCGTTCGTCGAGAACGGGCCGGGCCGAGCCCAGTTCCTGGGCCGATGACCGCGCTCGAACCGCGTCCGCGGGACGTCCGCTCGGCGGCCACCGCGGCCGAGGTCGACGCCGCGCGCTCCGACCCCAAGCTCGCCAACGTCCTCTACCACGACTGGGAGGCCCGCTCCTACGACGAGAAGTGGTCGATCTCGTTCGACGAGCGCTGCACGACGTTCGCCGTCGACCGGTTCCGCGCCGCGGTCGGTGGGCAGGAGGTCGGCGACGCGCGACCCTACGAGCACGCCCTCGAGATCGGCTGCGGCACGGGCTTCTTCCTGCTCAACCTCATGCAGGGCGGGATCGCGCGCCGCGGCACCGTCACCGACCTCTCCCCGGGCATGGTCGAGGTCGCCCTGCGCAACGCGGCGGGCCTCGGGCTCGACGTCGACGGGGTGGTTGCCGACGCCGAGAGGATCCCGGTTCCCGACGCGTCGGTCGACCTCGTCGTCGGGCACGCGGTGCTGCACCACATCCCCGACCTCGGCGCCGCGTTCCGCGAGATCCTGCGGGTGCTGCGACCCGGCGGCCGGTTCGTGATCGCCGGGGAGCCGACGCGTCTCGGCGACCGCTACGCCCGCAAGCTCGGCCAGGCGACGTGGTGGGCGACGACGTCGCTGACGACGCTCGGCCCCCTGCGGGGCTGGCGTCGGCCGCAGGCCGAGCTCGACGAGTCGTCGCGGGCGGCGGCGCTCGAGGCGGTGGTCGACCAACACGTCTTCGACCCGGCCCGCCTCGAGCGGTGGGCGCACGCCGCCGGGGCGATCGACGTCCGCGTCGTCACCGAGGAGCTGACGGCGGCGCTCTTCGGCTGGCCGGTGCGGACCTTCGAGGCCGCGGTCCGCCCGGAGCGGCTCGGGATGGGGTGGGCGATCTTCGCCTACCGGGCGTGGCAGCGGCTCTCCTGGCTCGACTCCCACGTGCTCTCGCGCGTCCTCCCGCGCGCGGTGTTCTACAACGCCCTGGTTACCGGGGTGCGCCCGCCGGACCCCGGGCTTCTGTAGCGACCGGTCACCGTGAGCTTCGCCTTCACCCTCGACGACGTCGCGTTCCTCGTCTCCCCGGCCGGGCGCGACGCCCTCGGGAGCGTGACGCCGACCGGGGACCCGCTGCGCGACATCACCGCCGCGCGCGCGAGCGTGGGGGAGCGGGCAGCGGCGGTGCTCGAGACCGTGCTGCTGCGGGCGCGGGCGGCCGGGCGGGTGCCCGAGGGCTGGCTGCTCACCGCGGACGCCGCCGCGCAGGCCACGGCCCGCCCCGTCGCCGAGCACCGGGCGGCACGGCTCGCCGGGCGGGAGGTCCACGACGTCACCTGCTCGGTCGGCGCGGAGCTGGCGGCGTTGCGGCCGCGCGCCGCCCGGCTCCTCGGCTCCGACGTCGACCCGGTGCGCCTGGCGATGGCCCGCCACAACGTGCCGGACGTTCCCCTCGTCCGGGCCGACGCGCTCGCACCGGTGACGCGGTCGGCGGTGCTCGTGGCCGACCCGGGTCGGCGGAGCTCGGCGGGGCGCCGGGTGTGGCGACCGGACGCCTTCACCCCACCCCTCGACGCGCTCGTGGACGCCGCGAGCCAGGGACTTGGGGCGGGCGGCCGCGACCTCGTCGTGTCGACCACGCCGGGCCTGGACTTCTCGCGCGTCGGGTGGGCCGCCGAGGTGGAGCTCGTGTCGCTCGACGGGCGGGTGCGGGAGGCCGCCCTGTGGTCGGCGGGGCTCGCGGGCACCCGGCGCCGGGCGAGTGTCCTGTCCTCGGGCGGGCCCGGCTGGGAGGTGACCGACGCCGAGGACGACACCTGCGAGGTCCGGCCCGTGGGCGAGTGGATCGTCGACCCCGACGGCGCCGTGGTGCGGGCCGGGCTGGTGCGGCAATGGGGTGCGCGGCACGGGCTCGGCCGGCTCGACGCCCACCTCGCCTACCTCACCGGCGACACCCCGCCACCCGGCGTGCGCGCGTTCCGGGTGCTCGAGGAGGGCCGCTTCTCGGAGAAGACGTTGCGTCAGGTGCTGCGGCGCCGCGGCGTCGGGCGGGTGGAGATCCTCGTACGCGGCGTCGACGTCGACCCCGCGCTGCTGCGTCCGCGCCTGGAGCTGCACGGCCCCGAGGAGGTGACCGTCGTTCTCGCGCGCCTCGACGCGGGCCCCCGCGCCTACGTGTGCTCCGCGCGTGTGAGCGAATACCACCGCGAGCACCGGTGATCGGCTGACCGCGTCTCAGCGATCGCCGATCCGCCGCGCGATCTCGCTGCGCACGAGGTCCGCGTCGGCCTCGAGGGCCACGTCCACCGCGCGGCGCCCGTCCTCGGCGGGCCGGTCTCCCCGCCGATCGGCGATCACCGCCCCGCGGCCGGGGCCGAGGGAGACGTCGACCTCGAGGGGCATCGGCGTCGTGGTCAGGGTGCCCGGCACGATGGCCTCGAGCATCGCCACCGCGTCGTGCAGCGGGATCGCGGGACGCCCGTAGCGGGCCGCGTAGGAGCGCAGGTAGTTCTCGCGGGTGGCGGCGAGCGCGGCGCCGACGGCCCCGGACGCACCCACCGCGTCGAGCCACGCCTCGTCGACGGTGAGCCGCATCGTGAGGTCGAGCGGGACCAGCGTCGTCGGGACGGTCGAGGAGACGAGGACGCGGTGGGCGGCCTCCGGGTCGCACCAGAGGTTGAACTCGGCCGCGGCCGACGCGTTCCCCCCACGGCCGATCGACCCACCCATGACGACCAGGCGGGCGATCTTCGGGGTCAGGTCCGGGCGGGTCGCGAGCAGCAGCGCCACGTTCGTGAGCGGCGCGATCGCCACCAGGACGACGGGTTCCGAGGCCGCCTCGAGCGTCGCCGCGATCAGGTCCACGGCCCGGTGGGTCGGTTCCGGGCCGAGCGGGGCGAAGTCGCCGGCCCGCCCGCCGAGCCCGTCCTCGCCGTGCACGTCGGCGGCCCGGCCGGGCGTGGGATGGATCAGCGGGCGGTCGGCCCCGCGCCCGAGGCGGACGTCGGTGCGCCCGGCCAGCCCGAGGAGCCCGCGGGCGTTGCGCGTCGTGCGGTCGAGGTCGACGTTGCCGAACACCGTGGTGACGGCGACGAGGTCGATCTCGGGCGCGGCGAGGGCGACCGCGAGGGCGAAGGCGTCGTCGACGCCCGGGTCGGTGTCGACGATGAGCGGGGTGTTCACGAGAACGCCTCCGAGAGCTCGGCGAGGGTGGGGAACGAGGGCTGCGCCCCGGCGCGGGTGGTGGCCAGGGCGCCGACCGCGCAGGCCCGGTGGAGCGCGGCGTCGTCGTCGCTCCCGGAGGCCAGGGCGAGCGCCAGGGCGGCGGTGAAGGCGTCCCCGGCGCCGGTGCCGTCGACGGCTCGACGGTCGGGGACGGCCGGCGGCTCGGCCCGGGCGACGACACGCCCGTACCGGCGCAGCTCGGCCCCCGCGCCGCCGTGGGTGATCGCGACGGCGGGGAGGGCGTCGAGGTCGGCGTGGCGGCCGAGGATCGCCGCCTCGTCGGTGTTCACCGAGAGCAGGTCGACGCCGGCGAGCACGGCGGCGTCCACGGCCGACGCCGGGGCCGCGTTGAGCACGGTGAACCCGGCCGCGCCCATGGCCGCGGCCACCGCGGCGTCGGGCACCTCGAGAACGGTCATGACGACGTCGGCGGCGTCGAGGTCGGCGTCGTCGACGGTGACCGCGGAGTTGGCGCCCGTGTCGATGACGATCGTGGTGTCCCCGGCGTCGTCGACCTGGATCAGCGCCGTGCCCGTGGGGTGCTCGGGTGCCGTCCGCAGCGCGGTGAGGTCGACGCCGCCCTCGCGCAGGAGGGCGAGGGCCTGTTCGGCGAGCGGGTCGTCGCCGACCGCCCCGACCAGCCGCACCGAGGCGCCCAGCCGGGCGGCCGCGAGCGCCTGGTTCGCGCCCTTGCCGCCGGGCAGCCGCGTGACGCCGTGGGCGGTGAGCGTCTCGCCGGGGGACGGGAGGCGCTCGACGCGCGCGACGAGGTCGAGGTTGACGCTGCCCACCACGACCACCGACGGGGTGCTCATCCCCGATATCCTGCACGGTCCCGCGGGGGCCTCGAGGCCCGGTCGTAGGCTCGCCGACTGTGCGTGCTGACCCGGAGCAGGCCCGGCTCGTGTCCTGGGCGTCGCTGCGCTGGATCGCGCGGCACCGCGCGTGGACGCCGTGGTACCTCGTCCGCTACTACCGGATGCTGAGGCTCCGGTTGCTGCACCCGCACATCGTGCTGCGCGGGATGGTGTTCCTCTCCCGCGGCGCGCGGCTGGAGTGCCGGCCGGGGATGGGACGCATGGAGATCGGCCGGTTCGTGCACATCGGCGAGAACACCCGGATCCGCTGCCACGAGGGGTCGCTGCGGATCGGGGACAAGGCGGTGTTCGGCGCGGAGAACGCCGTCAACTGCTACCTCGACGTCGAGCTCGGCGCCTCGGTCCTGCTCGCCGACTGGATCTACATCTGCGACTTCGACCACCGCTACGCCGACATCCACACCCCGATCAAGGACCAGGGCATCGTCAAGACGCCGGTGCGCATCGGTCCGGAGACGTGGATCGGCACGAAGGTGACGGTGCTGCGCGGCGCGCGGGTCGGGCGGGGGTGCGTGCTCGGCGCGCACGCCGTGGTGCGCGAGGGCGTGGTGCCCGACCACGCGGTCGCCGTCGGCGCGCCCGCCCGGGTGGTGCGCGACCGCGTCGCCGACTACGAGGCCGCCGCGGCGCAGCGCGAGGCGCTCGCCGACATCGCCCGCAAGACCGCGGTCGCCGCCGAGCGGGCGGCCCGCTCCTGAGCGTTCGCCGCCCGCAGCGCCGCCGCCGCTGCCCTCGCCGGAGCGAACGGCACGTTCGTACCGGAAGTGCGGAACGAGCGTGCCGTTCGCTCGCGGACCGGCCGGGCGACGCTCAGGACCGCCCGAACACGTTCCCGGTCGGAATCTTCGGCCGACCGAGCACCACCGGCCCGCGCGGCGCGGCCCTGGCGTAGAGGGCGGCGGTCTCGGCGGCGATCGTCGGCCACGCGAACTCGCGCCCCAACCGGTCTCGCGCGGCGGCGGCCCGCTCGGTCGCCGCGTCCGGGTCGTCCAGCGCCGCCACCACGGCGGCCGCGAGGCCCCGCACGTCGCCGGGGTCGAAGGACAGCCCGGTGACGCCGTCGACGACGACCTCGCCGAGGCCGCCGGCCCGCGACGCGACGAGCGGTACCCCCGCCGCGGCCGCCTCGAGCGCGACGATGCCGAACGGCTCGTAGCGGCTCGGCAGCACGACCGCCGACGCCGCGGCCAGCAGCGAGCCGAGCGCGGCGTCGTCCACGTGGCCGAGCAGCGTCACCGCGCGCCGGACGCGGGCCGCCCGGGCGCGGTCGGCGAGCCAGTCGATGCACGAACCGGTGCCCGCCAGGAGCAGCCGCGTCTGCGGGTGTGCGCGCCGGATCGCCGGCAGCGCGGCGATCAGGTCGTGGATCCCCTTCTCCCACTCGAGGCGCCCGAGGTAGAGCAGCGTCGGCGGACCCTCGGGCAGCTCTCGAGAGCGGTCCCACCCCGTCGCGGCGATCCCGTTGTGGACGACGGCGACGTCGGCGCGGTCGAGGTCGAACAGGCCCGCCACCTCCGCGCGCATCGCCTGCGAACAGGTGACGACGGTGTCGGCCCGGCGCGCGAGCCACCACTCCACCGAGTGCACCTGCTGGTTGAGCGGCGCCGAGAGCCAGCCGCCATGCCGGCCGGCCTCGGTGGCATGCAGCGTCGCGACCAGCGGGGCGCCGGTGAGGTCGGCGAGTCCGATGGCGGCGTGCGCGACGAGCCAGTCGTGGGCGTGCACCACCTCGGGTCGCCAGTCCGACTCCCGCAGGAAGGCGGTTGCGGCCCGCAGCATCGCGTGCCCGAGCCCGAGGGTCCACGCGACGAGGTCGCGGACGAACTCCAGGTGCGGGGGGTCCTCCGCGACGCGCAGCACCCGGACACCGTCGAGGTCCACCCGTGCCGTCGGGTGCGTCTCGGCGTCGGTGCCGAAGGGGTGCCGGGCGATGACGACGACGTCGTGCCCGGCGGCCGCAAGGGAGGTCGCGAGGGCGTGGACGTGGCGTCCGAGGCCACCGACGATCACGGGCGGGTATTCCCACGACACCATGAGCACGCGCATCAGCGGGCCCCCCCGACGGTTCCGCGCAGCCACCGCGCGTCGAGGTGACCGAACAGGTCGTCCTGCGCGCGGAACTCCGCGGCTCGCCGGGCGGCGTCGGCGTGCCGTCCGGCGGGGAGCAGGTCGGTGAGCTCCCGGACCCGGTCGCGGTGGACCGTGGCGCGGCCGCGGGCGTAGTCGGCGGCGGCGTCCTTGGTGACCATGAACGCCCAGTCGCTCGAGAGCGCCAGCGCGGCCTGGACGGCGACGGTGTCGAGGGTCGGGTCGCGGGCCCCGACCGCCCCGACGTGCCCGTCGGCGGCGGCCAGCAGCCGCCGCGCCACGTCGGCGTTGCCGGCGGCGAGGTCGGTGACCGACTCGCCGGCCCACACCCGCCAGTCCTTGCCCGATCCCCACGACGACGCCGGGAGCACCGCGGGCCCGCCGAGGTGGCCCACCTCGACGGCGCCGCGCAGCGTCGTCACCCGGACCCCGGCGTCGGGCAGGTCGGTGAGCACCCGCTCCAGCCAGGCCGGGCCCTCGTGCCACCAGTGCCCGAAGAGCTCGGTGTCGAAGGCCGCGACGACCAGGCCGGGGTGGCCGTGGCGGTCGGCGAGGTCGCGCTGCACCGCGGTGGCGGCGCGCGGGGCGTCGTACGGGGCCTTGGCCGCGGGGGCGACGCGGCGTCCGGTGACCCGCGCGGGCTTGAGGCCGGTCGCGGGGTCGACGGTGTGGAAGTCGCGGTAGTCGCCGCCGCCCGGGTAGCCGGCTCGGGGCGACCAGACCCGGTAGGTGACCTCGAGGTCACGGCCGAAGGCGATCACGTCGGTGCCGTCGACGGGGCGGGCCGCAGCGGTGTCGCCGCGCATCGCGGGCCCGTCGACGAGGAAGCGCTCGACCCCCGCGGCGGCGTAGTCGTGCTCCATCCCCGCGGCGTAGCCGCACTCCGGAGCCCAGATCCCCGTCGGGCGGGTGCCCAGGCGTCGCGCGGTGTCGCGCAGCCCGCCCTCGAGGAGGAACCGGCGGACGCGCCCGGGCAGCAGCGGCGCGAACGGGTGCGTGGCCGGTCCGCCGAGGAGCTCGACGACGCCGGCGTCGGTGAGCCGCCGCAGGATCGGCGACGCCCCGTGGCGCCAGTCGCGCTCGAACACCGTCAGCGCGTGCGCGGAGCGGCGGTGCTCGAGCACGGCGGCGTCGGCGAGGTCGCGCCGGGCCGCGGCCGTGTGCGCCCGCAACTGGCGGTCGGCGAGCCACGTGTGCATCGCGCGCAGGCAGGAGGGGTCGTCGAGCTGGGCGGCGAGGACGGGGGTGACGCCGAGGGTCAGGACGTCGCGGTGTCCACGCTCGGCGAGACGGTCGAGCACCTCGACGACGGGGAGGTAGGAGTCGGCCCACGCCTGGTAGAGCCAGTCCTCGCCCACCGGCCACGCGCCGTGGCGGGCGAGCCACGGCAGGTGCGAGTGCAGGACGAGGCAGAACGTTCCGAGGGCCGGGCTCTTCACCGCGCGGCCGTGACGACCAGGTCGAGGCAGGCGTCGAGGTCCTCGGGGCCGAGAACGAAGTCGTCGACCGCCACGGCGGCGACGTCCGAGGCCAGGGACTCGGGCCAGTCCGCGCCCGACACCGCCAGCGCGATCTGGGCGTCGACGACGGATCCGCCGTGGCGCCGGTCGAGCGTTCGCAGGGCGGGGCCGTGGTGCAGGCCCTCCATCCGCTCCACGCGCAGTCCCGCGCCCGCGACGAGGCCGGCGAGCTCTCCGGCGTCGAGCTCGCGGGTGTGGAACGGGTTGAGCGGGGTGTCCCCGGGCCCGCGCCCCGGCGAGAAGGTGAGCCGGTTCGGCGTCGCGCAGTGCAGTCGGCCGCCGGGACGCAGCACGCGGGCGCACTCGGCGAGAAAGCCGGGCTGGTCGTGCAGGTGCTCGATGACCTGCAGGCCGACGACGGCGTCGAGGATCGCGTCGGGCAGCGGCAGCGCCTGCAGGTCGGCCCGGGTGACGAGGACGCTCCGGTGCCGTCGACCGACGTACGCGGCGACGGCCAAGTCCAGCTCGACGGCGACGACGCGGCGCGCGGACCCGGCCAGCATCGCGGCGCCGTAGCCCTCGCCGACGCCGGCGTCGAGGACCATTGCGTCCCGGCACGCCGGGACGAGGGCGGCGTAGACCGCCTCGTGGCGACGGAACCAGTAGTTCTCGTGGCGGACGTCGGGAAGCGTACGTTCCCCGGTGAGCGGTAGGACATCGTTCTCACCGGCGACGTTCGCGGACATGCTCACCCCTTACCTCTTACCCCTCACCCTGCCGTGGATCGGGTCAGGTGCAGGGCGAGGGTGGGGCAGGCGGTGACCGCGCGGTGGGCGGCGGGGAGCAAGGCCGGGGGTACCGCGGTGCTGGGCGGCATCGGGTAGCCCCATTCGTCGAGGTCGATGAGCTCGGGCAGCAGGTCGGCGCACAGGCCGTGCGCTCGGCAGGCGATGGGATCGACCCGCAGTCGGTGCTGGGCGGCGTCGGAGGCGTGGCCGGGCGTCACAACGGCCGGGTGGCGCGGGGCGAACGTCGTGGATGCAGCCCGGGCAGGGGGAACGGGTGGGTGGCGCCGCGACAGGGCCGTCCTCGGCGGTGTGCTTCCAGGTCGACGGCGAATGTGCTCAGCGCACTTCGGGCCAGCCGGACGGCGCCGTCGGGGTGGGCGCAGGCGCCGCGTCCGGCGATCACACCGAGCCGCCGGGTGAGCCGGTCCACCGCGGCGGGCTCGTGGGGGGTGGTGACGAGCTGGGTGAGGTCGTCGGTGATGGCGGGCAGTCCGAAGGTACAGGGCCCGCACTGGCGGGCGGATTGGGCAGCGAGGAAGCGCAGGAGCGCGGCGGTGGTGGCCAGGCCGCAGGCCGTGGACGGCAGGGCGACCAGCAGGGCTACCCCGAACCCGGCGCCGGCGGCACGGAGGTCTTCGTGGGTCAGGGCGATCTCAGTGGCCTCGGGCAGCGGCAGCCAGCTCCCTCCGTAGCCGCCGACCAGCACGGCGTTCAGGGGCACCGTGGCGCCGCCGGAGGCGTCGAGGGCGGCGCCCAGCGATGAGCCCAGGCCGATCTCGTAGACCCCGGGACGGGCCACGGCGCCGCCTACGGTGACGAGGGTCGTGCCCGGGGAGCGCGGCGTTCCCGCAGTCCGGAACCAGTCCGGTCCATAGCGGGCGATCAGGGCCAGCTGGGCGAGGGTCTCGACGTTGTCGACGAGGGTCGGGCGGCCGCGGACCCCGGCATCGCTGGGCCGTGGCGGTGTGGTCGTGGGCCGGGGGTCGCCGCTGTTGAGATAGTGCACGAGGGCGGATTCCTCGCTGGCGACATAGCGGTCGGGGACCTCGACCAGCCGCAGCCGCACCGGGTCCCGGAGACGTTCGCCGATGGCCGCGCGCACCCCGCGAGCGGTGGGGTCGCCGGCGTGCAGGCACACGACGGCCTCGTCGGCGCCCACCGCGTGCGCGGCGAGCACCACGCCGTCGAGCACCAGGTGCGGGCACAGCGTCAGCAGTACGCGGTCCTTCTCGCTGGCCGGTTCACCTTCGCAGCCGTTGGCGACCACGACCCGGCGGCGTCCCACCCGTCCGGCCGCCACCGCACGCAGTTTGGTGCCGGTGGGAAACCCGGCCCCGCCGCGCCCGCGCAGGCCCGCCGCGGCGACGGCGCCGATCAGCTGGTCGCGCCCGGCCCGGCGCGGGCCGGCCGGGATCGGGGGTGGGCCGTACGCGTCCAGGTGCGAGCCGTAGTCGGTGGGGGCGCCCGTGTCGTACCAGCCGGCCAGCAACCGCGGCCCGGTGCTCGGGGCCGCGGCGGCGTCACCGTACCCGACGGCGACGGGTTCGGCCTGTCCCGCCCGACCCGAGGTGCTCATCGGCGCATCTCCCGCCCGCCGGAGGCTCCCACCCGCGGGTCAGCGCCGGCGTCGGGCCCGAGGGCCATCCGCCATGCGCCGGCCGCGAGCACGGCCAGCACGCAGCCCCCGGTCAGGATGAGCACCCAGCCGGTGCGGCTGTCCGCCCCGCCGATGAGAAACCCGTGGATCACCGCGATCGGCCAGCACACCCAGGCGACCCAGTGCACGGCCCGCCAGGAGCGGTAGCTGATCCAGGGCCGCAGCATGCTGGTGATCAGCACCGCGAGCAGCAGGTCGACCGCGACCGCGCCCAGCCCCAGCGCGAACGGCTGATACACCGAGCCAAAGGGCACCAGTGCGTCGAGCCAGCCGATCCCGGCGTAGGGGTCGATCACGGCCGTGGACACGTGCAGCACGAGGAAGACTACCGCCAGCAGCGCGCCGTTGCGGTGCAGCGCGGCGAGCACGAACCGCGGCCACCGCGGCGCCTCGAACCGGGTCACCCCGAGCACCCCCAGCGTCATCGTGGCGCTGAGCAACACCAGCGACACGAGGCCGGCGGCCCGGCTCGCGTACCACAGGGCGGTCACCGCGATCGTCCCGCGAACGGGTTCGCGGCCAGGGCCGGCTCCGTGGTGGGCTCGTCGGCCCACCCCGGGGTCTCCACGACCCATCCACTCGTCGAGACCAACCGGGCGGGCAGGCCCCGACGGGTCAACCAGGCGGGAGCAGCGGCGGCGAGCACGATCGCTGCGGTGCTGGCGGTGTTGGCGTCCAGGCAGGACCCGGCCGCCACCGTGACCGTGCGCCACCACGGTGTCGCCGGTTCACCCGTGCGCGGGTCCAGGATGTGATGGGCCACCCGCCCTCCCCGCCGCCAGGTGCGGCAGGTGGTGCTCGAGGTCGCCAGCCCACCGTCGCTGATCTGCACCACCGGGTCGGAGTCGGCGCCCGCCGCGGCGTGGTCGTCACCGAGCTGCACCCGCCATCCTCCCGGCGGGGTCCCGCCGGCCACGGCCACGTCACCGCCGAGGCTGACCAGGACCCCGCAGCCCTGCCGGTCGGCGATGCGCCGGGCGGCGCGATCGGCGGCCACCGCCTTCGCGGTGGCGCCGAGGTCGATGCGGACCCCGCGGGGCACCAGCACCTCGCCGCGAACCGGGTCCAGCCCCACCCGCCACCACCCCGGCGCGGGCACCGCCGGACGAACCGGCGCGTCACCCGCGGGGAGGGCAGCGAAGTCCCGGTCGTAGCCCACGGCGCACATCGCCTGCCCGACCGTGGGATCGACCAGGCCCTCGGTCAGGCGCGCCGCCCTCAGCGCCGCGCCGAGCAGCACCGTCAAGAGGGGGCTGATCGGCACCGACCGGCCCGCGCGGCGTTCCAGCTCGCGGAGCTCGGAGTCACCGCGGAACCGGCTACACGTCTCGTCGAGCACCGCGAGCTCCTCGTGCAGCAGCGCGGTCGCGGCGGGGAGCGACGCCGCGTCGGTGACCAGCACCGTGGCCGTGGTACCGAGAGCGCGGAAGCTCGCCGCCACCGGCCCGGTGCGCAGCGGGTCGGTCACCGTGTCGCTCACGACCCCCCCGAGCGCACATGCACATGCGACCCCGACCCCGACCCCGATGACCCGGAGGACCCCGAGCGGGAAGAGCGGGTGGAGCGCGGGGACGTGGAGGGCGGCACGAGACCCCCGGTCGAGCTCGGGTCGAGGGTGTCCGGCCCGGGGTCCAGCGGGGCGAACCCGGGGCTGGTGCCGGCGCCCGGGGGCGACGGCAGATCCGAGGGCGTCGGCGACGGTGACTGAGCCGGCGGGTCGGCCTGAGCGGTGCCACCCGCGAGCACCACACCGAACACGACAGAAGCGGCGGCGGCGGTCATCGCCGACCAGGTGGTCACGCGCTGGACCCGCCGGCGACCGTGCTCGCGCAGCCCGATCCGTTGGCGTCGTGACTGGTTCATCGTGCGCATTCCTCCTCGGGACCGGTCCAACCCCTTCCGCGAGTGTCTGCCCACAATCTTGGTGAAACTTGAGAGCGCGGCCAGGCCCGACGACGAGGCGCGCTGCTGGCAGGGGTCAGGATGGTGCGGTGAACACCAGGGCGACGCGGGTGTTGCTGGTCGAGGACGACAAGGACCTGGCCGGCCTGCTGACCCGGTTGCTCGCCGACGAGGGCTACGAGGTCGACACCGCACCGGACGGTCAGCGTGCCCTGCATCAGGGACTGACCCGCTCCTATGACGTGCTCGTCCTCGACCGGGGTCTGCCCGGCATCGAAGGGCTGGATGTCCTGGGCCGGCTCCGTCGAGCCGGCATGACCCAGCCTGTCCTGGTGCTCTCCGCCCGGGCCAATCCCGCCGACCGGGTGGCCGGACTCGACGCCGGGGCCGAGGACTACCTGAGCAAGCCCTTCGACGTCGACGAACTCCTCGCCCGCCTCAGGGCGCTGCGCCGTCGCCACCTCGACGCGGCCGACACCCTGCCCCTCGGTGGCGGACACTGGCTCGAACTCGGCACCCGCCAAGTCGTGATCCCCGGCCGCGACACGCTGGCGCTGGCCGGCGCGGGCCCACACGACCCCCCACGCGATCCCGGCTCGGCCGCCGCCCGGGTGCAGCTCTCGGCCCGGGAGTGTGACCTGCTCGGTGCCCTGGCCGCCCGCCCGACCCGGGTTTTCGCCCGCAACGAACTGCTGGCCCGAGTGTTCGCGGCCGCCGAGAACCCGGTCATCGTCGACACCTACGTGCACTACTTGCGCCGCAAGCTCGGTCGTCGGATCGTCACGACGGTCCGCGGCCGCGGCTATCAGCTCGGCACCCCCGAACTCGCCGACGGGTCGACGCAGCGATGAGCCGCACTCCCTGGCCCACCCCCGACCGGCAGATGATGCGGCGCACCGCATTCCGACTCGGGCTGCAGGCCGGCGGTATCGTCGCGGCCATCGTTGTCCTCCTGACCGGGGTCGCGGTCACCGTGATCATCGGAGGACAACGCAGCGACGCTCGCGCCCTGCTGGCCGAGGCCGTCACCCGTGCCGACGACGTCAGCGACCCCCCGGCCGGGATCTGGCTGGTCATCGACACACCGCAGGGCAACGCCGCCAGCCGCAATCTGCCTCCGGGGCTCCCCGACACGGTGGCTCTGGCCGCCACCGCCGCCAGCGGGGCCACCGAGGTCAGCGACCACCGGGCCGCCGGCACCGACTATCTCGTCCAGACCAGCCGCCACGACGGCGCCACCATCCAGGGCGGGCTGGACCTGAGCGCGAACCACGCCGTGCGCGACCGGCTGGTGACCGCCCTGCTGATCTGCGGCGCCGCGGGCCTGGCCCTCGCCGCCCTTGCCGGGTCCTGGCTGGGGCTGCGGGCGGTGCGTCCGATGAGCGATGCGCTGGCCGTGCAACGCCGCTTCGTCGCCGACGCCAGCCACGAACTGCGCACCCCGCTCACATTGCTCAGTACCCGCGCGCAGCTCCTGCGCCGCCACCTCCGCCAAGGCCGCTCGAGCGAGTCGACCCTCGCCGACGCCGACGCGGTGGTCGCCGACAGCGACCACCTCACCGCCATCCTCGAAGACCTGCTGCTCGTCGCCGAGCCGGCCACCACGGCGCAGCGCAACGATCCAGTTGACCTCGGCGCACTCGCCCGACAGGTCGCTGCCGCCGCCGCCCCCGCCGCACACGAGCGAGGTATCACGATCACCACCCCGGCACCCGAGGACCCCGTGATCACGCGCGGCTCCCACCCCGCACTGCGCCGCGCGCTCACCGCCCTGGTCGACAACGCCCTGACCCACGCCGCACACCAGGTCAGCATCACCACCGGTCGGCGAGGATCCGACGTCGTCATCGACGTCGTCGACGACGGCCCCGGGATCGACCCCAGCATCGCGCCGCGACTGTTCGACCGGTTCGCCTCCACCCAATCCGCCCCCTCCGGCCCCACGACGACCACGGCCGGACCCCGCCGCTACGGGATCGGACTCGCCCTGGTCGCCGAGATCGCCGGCCGCCACCACGGCCGCATCACCGCCCCCACCCCCGACCACCACGGCGGGCTGCTGCGTCTGACCCTGCCCGCCCACACCGACCGCGCACGACCCCGCCCGTACGCCCGGCCGGACTAAGAAACCTCTCATCCGAGGCTGTCACGCTGGCGGACGCGGTCGGCCCCCGTCCCGCATTCCTTCCCAAGGAGCCGTCTGCGTTGGATCCCTCCGAGATCAACGGCCTACCCGCCCACGTCCTGTTCGTCCATGCCGTGGTCGTGCTCGTCCCCCTCGCTGCCCTGCTGGTGGTCCTGGTGGCCGTGTGGCCCGCGGCGCGGCGCCACCTCACCCTCCCCACCGCGATCATCGCCGTCGTCGCTGCGCTGGCGGTGCCGCTGACCACCCAGGCCGGCGAGTGGCTGCAGCGTCGGGTTCCCCCCACCCCGCTGGTGAGCCAGCACGTCGACCTCGGTGACGGGCTTCTGCCGTGGATGGCCGGGCTCGCCGTCCTGGCCATCCTGATCTGGGGGCGACCGGTGCTCGCCCGCCGGAGCGCCACCGCGGAAGGGCCAGGTGCGGCCACCCGAACCTCCTCCACCAGACACGGAGGACACCGCACCCACCCCGACCCCAGCCCGCAACCCGGGGGCACCACCGCGACCGTCGTCCTCGCGGTGCTCGCCATCGTGCTCGCCATCGGAGCGGTCGCCGACGTGTATGCCATCGGCGACTCAGGCTCCCGCGCTGCCTGGACGGGACACGTCAGCTCTCAGCCGCTGCCCGGCACAGCCCGCGCCCCGGGCTGAGCTGACCCCGGGCTGGAGTCGGCGAGTCGTGGTCTGTGCCCCGGCCCGGGCGTCTCGCGTCGCGTCGCGGGTGGGGGTGGGAGTCCGGCTAGTGTCCTGTCAGGTTGGAGCGCTCGCTATTTGTTGAGGGAGCAGCAGTAGCCGGCGAGTCGGTCGAGGATCTCCTCGGCGCTCTTGTGCCAGGTGAAGGGTCGGGGTTGTCGTTCCAGGTCTCGACCCAGTCGCGGATGTCCTGGGCGAGCGCTTGGACGCTGCGGTGCGCCGACGAGATTCATCCACGACCCGTAGGTGGGGGTGAAGTGGAAGTGTACGTCGAGGTCGTCGGTGACCTTGCGATCGATCTTGTTCAAGAACGCGATGAAGTCCGCAGCGGTGTGTACTTGCGCAGGTCGGTGATGACCTTGCCGGTGGGACAGGTACAAGCCGACCAGGTCGCGGATCTTCTCGATCAGGTCCGGATCGGGCTAGGAGTCTGCCAGCCACGTCAGGAAGCGGCCCTGCGACCAGCAACGGCCAATTGCCTCGGCGCGCAGAGCCGACCGGTCGAACACCGCCAGGCCGATGATGCTGTGGCCAGAGGCGCGGCGATCACCAAGTGTCGGTATCGTCGGCGCGACTCCGACCCCCTCCGCTGACACCCACGCCACCGGCCGGCCGGCCGCCGCTTCGTCGAGGCGGTGCAGGAAGCGCAGGCGGCTCTCGAGCGGGAAGTGCGACAGCGCCCACGTCGTGGTGACGACGGGCAGGGCGTCCGCGGGCACACGGGCGAAGGCGTCGGGCACCACCTCGACGGCGTCACCTTGCAGCAGCAGCGGAGGGGCCGTCGCGGCCAACGCCATCTCCGCTTCCAGCCTCGCGACCCGCTCCGGCTGATCCGGCTGATCCGGCCACAGGCAGGCGCGCAACCATCGGGCGTCATCCGCGTCGGTCACGTCCACCGGATCGAGGTCGACGCCGACCCGGGCGACGACCTCGGGCATCGCCCGCGTCGGGATGGGCCGGTCTCCCACGACCGAAGAGGACAGCTGCACGGGAGATGACGGGTCGCCCAGCGATTGTCCGTTGCTGTACGTGATGCCAACGCGATCGACATTGAGATTGAGCTCAGCCGAACAACCCACGTCGATCAGCCCAACCGCATTCGCGCCTACCCGGCGCGCCGCCTCGGCGATGGCCGGATACAGCACGGCGCAGCGGGCGGTCTCGTTGGTCCGCGTCTGCCGGCGCACCGCGATGGCCACGACCGAGTCGGTCATTCGCAGCAGCGCGTCGATCGCCGCGCCAGCGGCAGCGTCGCCGTCCGCAGCGGCATAGGCCGCGGCAAGCGCCGGGGCGCGTCCGGCGAGGGCGAGGTCGTGCAGCGCGGCGAGGATCAGCGTGGGGTGCCGCTTGCGCGCCGGCGCCGCCCCGATGGCGCGCAGCGCCTCGTCGGACTCACTCAGGGCGACGGCGACGCGCTCGTACAGCGGCGATGTTTCGGCGGCGTCGACCTCACCGAAGTGTCGGTACACCTGAGCGAGTGTGCGGGCCCTACCCACGGCTACGGCGCTTCCTGCGGTCGGCCCTGGCATCCCGACCACTCTAGCGGCCTTGGACGCGGCCTTGGACGCGGCCTTGGACGCGGCCTTGGACGCTAGGTGCGACGCGGCGTGGTACGAGCGCGGGTGAACGCGAGGGCTGCCCTCAGCTCGGGCCGAGATGCCGTGCAGCGTTCGCGGTGCCTGTGGAGGAGGCGACGTACGCCGTCAGGGCGCCGAGCGCCAAGCACAGCGGGGAGTACAGCGTCAGATCCCAGCGGGTGTATTCGGTAGGCTGGCTGGCCAGGCCGGAGGAGGCCATGCCGGCCGCGCCACGCAGCAGCAGCGCTCCCGCGGTGACACCTACACCGACGTGGGCCAGGCGGCGCGGCCCAACCTGAGGGACCAGGCGAGCCTGGGCGGCGACCAGATAGGCCGCCGACCCGAGCGCTACGGCCGCGATGGCCGTCAAACCGGCCGTGGGCAGCTCGGCCTCGGTGCCCCCGACGACCGTCCGGGCGAAGTCCGCACGACTGGCAAACGGCCAGGGGGAGGACGTCCAGATCGCGTGCAACACACCGGCTGCCCCCAGTCCGAGCGCGGCCGTCGCGCCAGAGAGCCTCGTCAGTTGCATGATGATCTCCCGTCTCTCCATACAGGCTTGTACGGAAGGACCGTACAGTATTGTTTGGTCTCATGGCGAGAAGGCGGCTCACACCGAATGACTGGTCGACCGCCGCACTTCGCGCGATGTCACGCGGCGGGGTAGCCGCAGTGTCGGTCAACGCGCTCGCAGGCGAGCTGGAGACGACCCGCGGTAGCTTCTACTGGCACTTCAAAGACCGCGACGCGCTGCTGACGGCCGCCCTCGAGCTGTGGGAGTGGGACAACACCACGGCTCTGATCTTGGAGATTCACGACATCGCTGACCCACGGGAGCGATTGACGGCCCTGTTCGCCATCGCGTTGGGGAAGGAGGACATCAGCGGCTTGGAGTCCGCGGTCGTCGCCCATGCCGACCATCCCGCCGTGGCCCCGGTCCTGCGTCGCGTTACCGAGCGCCGGATTGCTTACCTCGTGCAGCTCTACACCGACCTCGGCATGGAGCCCGCCCCCGCACGGCGTCAAGCGGTCACCGCCTACGCCGCCTACCTGGGATGGCAGGAACTCCGCCGCACATCCTGCGACGTCGTGCCCGAGGCCGCCGCCACCGGCGCCACGGCCGCCGCAGCATTGGATCACCTCATCACCGAACTGGCTCACGATCGGCGAGCGTGATCTCCTTCGCAGGAACGGCGTCGTGACCCGGCGACACGATCCGTCGGCAGCGGGTCGGTGGCCGACGCCCCGGTCCCCCGGCGGGCCGTGGTGGGCGTTCCTGCGGAGGTACGGATCGAGCCGTCAGCGACCCGCGCCGCCGCCCTTGCCGCGGAACCGGCTGAGCATCTGCTGGGCCTTCGCCCGATTGCGCGGGTCCGAGGCGTAGCGCTTGGCCTGATCGCTGTACTTGCGCCCCTGCGGGCTCTTGAGGAACTGGCTGACCTTCTGGAACAGACCGGGCACGACGCGCTCCCTGAGCTGGTGGGCGGCTTCTCCCCGTACGGGGCATTTCCCGAGAGTAGGCGGTGTGTCCACGCCGCCGGCTGACGGTCGGTCCGTCTACTGCCTACTCGCGGGTAACATGAGAGGCGTTCCCCACCGTGACGCCGTCGGTGACACGTGGGACAGTCCAGACAGGTGGCGTCGCTACCGGTGAGTAAGTCCTCTCGCGGCCCAGGACGCGAGCACAGGAGGTCGCGGAAGACCCATGAACATCGTCGTGCTGATCAAGCAGGTACCCGACACGTGGTCGGAGCGGACGCTCGCCGACTCCGACAAGACCCTCGACCGCGCCTCGTCCGACGCCGTCCTCGACGAGATCAACGAGCGCGCCGTCGAGGAGGCGCTCAAGGTCAAGGAGGGTGGCGCCGCGGGGGACACGACGGTCACCGTCCTCACGATGGGCCCCGACCGCGCCACCGACGCCATCCGCAAGGCCCTCTCGATGGGCGCCGACGCGGCCGTGCACGTCAACGACGAGGCGTTGCACGGCTCCTGCGCGGTGACGACGGCGAAGGTCCTGGCCAAGGCCGTCGGCACCGTCGGCGACGTCGACCTCGTGCTCGCGGGCAACGAGGCCACCGACGGTCGTACCGGCGCCATGGGCCCGATGCTCGGTGAGCTCCTGGGCTGGCCCTCGCTGACCCACGCCAACGAGCTGACCGCCTCGGAGGGCCGCGTGTCGATCCACCGCCTCACCGACGAGGGGACCTGCGACGTCGAGGCGTCCCTGCCCGCCATCGTCACCCTGAACGAGAAGATCAACGAGCCGCGCTACCCCTCGTTCAAGGGGATCATGGCGGCCAAGAAGAAGCCGGTCTCCACGATCGGCATCTCGGACCTGGGTCTGGATGCGAGCGAGGTCGGCCTCGCCGGCTCGCTCACGCAGGTCGAGGGCTTCGCCGCCCGCCCCCCCAAGCAGGGCGGCCAGAAGGTCGAGGACGAGGGAGACGGCGGAGCGAAGATCGCCGAGTTCCTCGTCGGCCAGAAGCTCATCTGATCAGCGTCGATCCGGAAGCGGAGACCCGTCATGGCTGAAGTACTCGTCCTCGTCGACCACGTCGACGGCGAGATCAAGAAGACCACCTACGAGATGCTGACCCTGGCCCGCACGCTCGGCGAGCCGTCCGCCGTCGTCGTCGGCCCGACCGGAACCGCGGCGGCGCTGGCCGAGGGCCTGGCCGAGCACGGCGCCGAGAAGATCTACGTTGCGGAGTCCGACGACGTGACGTCCTGGCTGTCGACGCCGCAGGTGGACGTGCTCGCCGCGCTGGTCGAGCGCACCTCGCCGCCCGCGGTGTTCGTCCCCGCGGGCGCGGACGGGCGCGAGGTCGCGGGTCGACTGGCGATCCGGACGAATTCCGGTCTGCTCAACGACATCGTCGGGCTCGACGCCGATCGCCGTGCCACCCACTCGATCTTCGGCGCGGCGTTCACCGTCGAGGCGACGGCGACGACCGAGACCGCGGTCGTCGCGGTGCGCGGCGGGGCCGTCGAGATCGAGCCCACCCCGGGCGCCGGGACCCAGGAGACCGTCGAGGTCCCGGCGGTCGACGCGGCGACGACCGGCACGGTGTCGAACCGCGCACCGATGGTCGGTGGCGACCGTCCCGACCTCACCGAGGCGACGGTCGTCGTCTCCGGCGGGCGCGGCGTCGGTTCGGCGGACAACTTCGAGGTCGTCGAGACCCTGGCCGACTCGCTGCACGCGGCCGTCGGCGCCTCGCGCGCCGCGGTGGACTCGGGCTACTACCCGAACCAGTTCCAGGTCGGGCAGACCGGCAAGACCGTGTCGCCGCAGCTCTACGTGGCCCTCGGTATCTCCGGCGCGATCCAGCACCGAGCCGGCATGCAGACCTCGAAGACGATCGTCGCGGTCAACAAGGACCCCGAGGCACCGATCTTCGAGATCGCCGACTTCGGCGTCGTGGGCGACCTGTTCACCGTCAGCCCGCAGCTCACCGAGGAGGTCGGCAAGCGCGCCTGACGCGCTCGGACCGCAGGAGGACGACGGGCGGCGTGGCGCCCCGGCCCTACGGAGGGGCCGGGGTCGGGCGCCCGGGCGCGGGCGGGACTACCCTCGTCGGTCGATGACCTACCTCGACCATGCGGCCACCACGCCCATGCGGCCCGAAGCCGCCGCCACGCTCAGCGAGGCGCTCGGCCGCGTCGGCAACGCCTCGTCGCTGCACACGGCGGGGCGTCGGGCGCGTCGCGCCATCGAGGAGTCCCGCGAGGCGATCGCCGAGGCCGTGGGCGCGTTGCCGTCGGAGGTCGTGCTCGCGACCGGGGGCACTGAGGCCGACAACCTCGCGGTCAAGGGCATGTTCTGGGCCCGCCGCGCCGCGGATCCGCGCCGGGTGCGGGTCGTCGTGGGGGCCACCGAGCACCACGCCGTCCTCGACGCCGCCCAGTGGCTCGCCGAGCACGAGGGCGCGGTCGTCGACGTGCTCGGCGTCGACGCCGCGGGCCGCGCCCGACCGGAGGCGCTGCGCGAGGTCCTCGCCGCGCACCCGGGCGAGACGGCGCTGGTCAGCCTCATGTGGGCGAACAACGAGGTGGGCACCGTGCACGACGTGCGCGGGCTGGCCGGGGTGGCCCACGAGTTCGGGGTCCCACTGCACACCGACGCCGTGCAGGCGGTCGGGTCGCTCCCCGTCGACTTCTCCGCGTGCGGCGCCGACGCGCTGACCCTGACGGGTCACAAGCTCGGCGGACCCGTCGGCGTCGGGGCGCTGCTCCTGCGCCGCGACGCCGCATGCGTCCCGCTGCTGCACGGCGGGGGACAGGAGCGCGACGTGCGCTCCGGCACGCTCGACGTGCCGGGGACATTGTCGCTGGCCACCGCCGTGCGCCTGGCCGTAGACGACCTCCCCCGCCGCACCGCCACCCTCACCGCGCTGCGCGACGACCTCGTGACCCGCATGCTCGCCGCGGTCCCGGACGCGACGCTGAACGGTGTCGCGCTCGACGCCGCCCCCGTGGGCGGCCACGCCGCGGGGGGCCCGGCCCGCCTGCCCGGCAACGCGCACCTGTCCTTCCCCGGGTGCGAGGGCGACAGCCTGCTCATGCTGCTCGACGCCCACGGCATCGAGTGCTCCACCGGCTCGGCCTGCACCGCGGGCGTCGCGCGTCCGAGCCACGTGCTGCTGGCCATGGGCGTCGACGAGCGCGCCGCCCGCGGATCGTTGCGCTTCTCCCTCGGTCACAACTCCGGCGCCGCCGACGTCGACGCCGCGGTCGCCGCGATCGCGCCCGTGGTCGAGCGGGCCCGCAGCGCGCAGGGTGCCCTGGCGCGCACATGAGGGTGCTCGGTCGGTGAGGGTGTTGGCCGCCATGAGCGGAGGGGTCGACTCGGCGGTCGCCGCGGCGCGGGCCCGGGACGCGGGCCACGACGTCACCGGGGTGCACCTCGCGCTGTCGGCGGAGCCCGCGACGATGCGCGAGGGCGCCCGGGGCTGCTGCTCGGTGGAGGACGCGCGCGACGCCCGGCGCTGCGCCGACGTCATCGACATCCCCTTCTACGTGTGGGACCTCGCCGAGCGGTTCACCGACGACGTCGTCGAGCCGTTCGTGGCCGAGTACGCCGCCGGCCGCACCCCCAACCCGTGCCTGCGGTGCAACGAGAAGATCAAGTTTTCGGCGGTGCTGGACCGGGCGCTCGCCCTCGGGTTCGACGCCGTGGCGACCGGGCACTACGCGCGGCTGACCCCATCCGACCGCGGACCGATGCTGCGCCGGGCCGCCGACCCGGACAAGGACCAGTCCTACGTCCTCGGGGTCCTCACCGAGGACCAGCTCGCCCACGCGATGTTCCCGCTGGGCGAGAGCCGCAAGGACGAGGTGCGCGCCGAGGCCGCCTCCCGCGGGCTCGTCGTCGCCGAGAAGCCCGACAGCCACGACATCTGCTTCATCCCCTCCGGCGACACCCGGCGCTTCCTCGCCGACCACATCCCCGCCGTCCCCGGGAACCTCGTGGACGCCACGAGCGGCGCGGTCCTCGGTCGCCACCAGGGGGTCGCGGGCTTCACGGTCGGGCAGCGGCACGGCCTCGGCCTCGCGCGCCCGGCCGCGGACGGCCGCCGCCGCTACGTCCTCGGGATCGATCCGGTGTCGGCGACGCTGCGTGTCGGACCGGCGGAGGCGCTCGAGGTGACGACGCTGACGGCCGCGGCCCCCGTGTGGCACGGCGCGCCCGGGACCGTGGACGCGGTGGTCCAGGTCCGCGCACACGGCGGGATCGCGGCCGCCACCGTCACCGCCTCGCCCGACGCCCTCCGGGTCGCGCTGCACGAGCCGCTGCGCGGCGTCGCCCCCGGGCAGGCCGTGGTGGTCTACCGCACCGATCCCGACGGCGACACCGATCCCGACGGCGACGCCGTGCTCGGCAGCGCGACGATCACCGGCACCTCGTGAGGACGACCCGAGCGCACGAGCCGGGCATCGTCGCCGGCGAGGACCGGGCCGGGTCCGACCCGCACGGCGCGGGCGGGTAGTCCTGTGCCGTGACCGATGTCGAGACCGCCGCGGAGACCGCCGCCCCGCACCCCCCCGAGCCCGAGCTGGCCCCCGACGGGCGCGCCACCGGTATCGGGTCGTGGCCGGGCACCGACCAGCGTGAGGCCAACCGCACCGTCGTCGGCGAGCTGCCGGGCCTACCGCACGTGGTCGAGCTCCCCGCCCGCGGCGTCGGGGCCGACATCGTCGGGCGGTCGGCGGCGCTGCTGGTGGACCTCGCGGTCGAGGTGTGGCCGTCGGGGTATCGCGTCACCGCGCGCCCGGGTGCGGAGCACCGCCGCGGGGTCGAGCTGCTCGCCCGCGACGTCGACGCCCTCGACGAGGCCCTCGGCGAGGCGGGAGCGACGCCCGGACGGGTGAAGTGCCAGCTGGCGGGCCCGTGGACGCTCGCCGCCGGGGTCGAGCTCCGCACCGGGCACCGCGTGCTCACCGATCGCGGGGCGGTCGCCGAGTTCACCGCGAGCCTCGCCGAGGGCCTGCGGACCCACGTCGGGGAGCTGACCCGTCGCACCGGCGCCCGCGTCGTCGTCCAGATCGACGAGCCGACCCTGCCCGCCGTTCTCGCGGGCTCGCTGTCCACGCCGTCGGGCTACGGCACCGTCCGGACGGTCGACGGCGCCGAGGCCCGGGCCGGGCTCGCCGAGCTCGTCGACGCCGCGCGGGGCGCCGGCGCCGAGGTGGTCGTGCACTGCTGCCACCCGACGCCGCCGCTCGCGTTGCTCGGGGCGCTGGGCCTCGACGCCGTCGCGGTGGACCTGGCCACGCTGAGCACCGCCACCGCGGTCCAGGACGCGCTGGGGGAGATCTGGGACGCGCCCTCGGAGGTGTGGCTGGGCCTGGTCCCGAGCACCGACCCCGCCGCGGCGAGCGGCCCGCCGGAGCTGGCGGCCCTCGCCCGGCCCGCCCTCGACCTCGTCGACCGCCTCGGCTTCGACCGTGCCTTCCTGAGCGAGCGCACCGTGCTCACCCCGTCCTGCGGCCTGGCCGGCGCGACCCCGGAGTGGGCGCGGACGGCACTCGCACGCACCGTCGAGCTCGCGCGCGCGTTCGCGGACCCGCCCACCAGCTGGACCCCCGTGCGGTGACGGGCCCGCGGAGCCGGGCCGGACCGTCGGTGATCGGGACTAACCTCGCCCCGTGACCAGCGACGCCGCCGCCGGACCGACCGGGATGCCCGCCGCGACCGCGCCCTCGGACGCGGCCGCGCGCCACCGGGAGCTCGCCGAGGTCGTGGGCGACCACCAGTTCCGGTACTACGTGCTCGACGCGCCGATCGTCACCGACGGCGAGTTCGACGAGCTGTTCGGCGAGCTGGCGCGGCTGGAGTCCGAGCACCCGGCGCTGGTGACACCGGCGTCGCCCACCCAACGCGTCGGCGGCGGCTTCTCCACCGACTTCGTCGCCGTCGACCACCTCGAGCGGATGCTCTCGCTGGACAACGTCTTCGAGCCCGACGAGCTGCGCGAGTGGGTCCAGCGGGTGCAGCGCGAGCTCGACTTCCCGACCGAGGAGCTGCAGTACCTCTGCGAGCTCAAGATCGACGGGCTCGCCTGCAACCTGCTCTACGAGAACGGCCACCTGACGCGCGCGCTCACCCGGGGCGACGGGCGCACCGGCGAGGACGTCACGCTCAACATGCGCACCCTGGCCGACGTGCCCGTCGAGCTCACCGGTACCGAGGCGTTCGGAGTGCCCGCGCTGCTCGAGGTCCGCGGCGAGGTGTTCTTCCGTCTCGCCGACTTCGCCGAGCTCAACGCGGGGCTGGTCGCGGCGGGCAAGCAGCCTTTCGCGAACCCGCGCAATTCCGCCGCCGGCTCCCTGCGCCAGAAGGACCCGCGGGTCACCGCGACCCGGCCCCTGCGGCTGATCTGCCACGGTTTCGGCAGGAGGACGGGGTTCAGCCCGGTCCGCCAGTCGCAGGCCTACGACGCCCTGGCCGCCTGGGGGCTGCCCGTGTCGACGCACACGGTCGTCCGGCACGGCGTCGACGCGGTCATCGAGCACACGCAGTACTGGGGCGAGCACCGCCACGACGCCGAGCACGAGATCGACGGCGTGGTGGTCAAGGTCGACGACGTCACGCTGCAGCGCCGCCTGGGGTCGACGTCGCGGGCGCCGCGGTGGGCGATCGCCTTCAAATACCCGCCGGAGCAGGCCACGACGCGGCTGCTCGACATCAGCGTCAACGTCGGGCGGACGGGCCGGGTGACGCCGTTCGCGGAGATGGAGCCGGTGCTCGTCGCCGGGTCGACGGTGTCGCTGGCGACGCTGCACAACGCGGGCGAGGTCGAGCGCAAAGGCGTGCTCATCGGCGACCGGGTCGTGATCCGCAAGGCGGGCGACGTCATCCCCGAGGTGCTCGGTCCGGTGATCGAGGCGCGGACCGGCGCGGAACGCGCGTTCGTCATGCCCACCCACTGCCCGGAGTGCGGGACGACGCTGCGTCCGATGCGCGAGGCCGACAAGGACCTGCGCTGCCCCAACGCGCGGTCCTGCCCCGCCCAGCTGCGGGAGCGGTTGTTCCACGTCGCCGGGCGTGGTGCGTTCGACATCGAGGGCCTGGGCTACGAGGCGGCAACGGCGCTGCTCGCCGCGGGCGTCGTCACCGACGAGGGGGACGTGTTCGCCCTCGACGCGGACGACCTCGTCGCCACCGACCTGTTCCGGACGAAGGCCGGGGCGCTCTCGGCCAACGGGGGCAAGCTGCTCGAGCACCTCGAGACCGCGAAGCACCGGCCGCTGTGGAAGGTGCTGGTGGGTCTGTCGATCCGCCACGTCGGGCCGACCGCCGCGCAGGCGTTGGCCCGGCGGTTCCGGTCCATGGCCGCCATCGAGGCCGCCTCGGAGGAGGACCTGGCCGCCGTGGACGGGGTGGGGCCCACCATCGCGGCCGCCGTGCGCGAGTGGTTCTCGGTCGACTGGCACCGGGAGGTGGTGGGGAAGTGGCGGGCGGCCGGGGTCGAGCTCGCCGACGAGGACGACGTGTCGGTGCCGCGGGTGCTGGAGGGCTGCTCGGTGGTGGTCACCGGATCGCTGCCGACGTTCTCCCGCGACGAGGCCAAGGAGGCGATCCTCGCGCGCGGCGGGCGGGCCGCCGGCTCGGTGTCGAAGAAGACCGCCTTCGTCGTCGTCGGCGACGAGCCGGGGTCGAAGTACGAGAAGGCGGTCACGCTCGGGGTGCCGATCCTCGACGAACCGGGTTTCCGCGTGCTGCTCGAGCGGGGCGCCGAGGCCGCGGCGGCGGTCGCGCTCACCCCGGGCGCCGGCGAGGACGCAGCCGGGGGAGACCCCCGGGAGGCGGGATGACCCTGTACCCGGGGGTGACGGCCCGGCGGCCGGACGGGTGGAAGAGCCGCACCGACTTGCCGATGTCCTTGCAGCCGTTGCCGTCGGCGCCGCGGAGGTCGAAGCTGGACGGGTCCGGGTCGCTCGGGCGGGGGAGGTGACGCCGCGGTGCTGCAGTGCTGTCCCAACGGCGCACGCCCGGCCGACGTCTATCCGGCCGTCCCGATGAGCCCCCGCCACCTCGCGCGCGACGCGAGAGCCGTCGCGGCCCTGGGCGTCACCAGCTTCCACGTGCACCCGCGCGACCGCCACGGACAGGAGAGCCTCGACCCGGAGGTCATCGGCGCCGTCTGCGCCGCCATCCGGCAGTTCGCGCCCGACATGGAGATCGGCGTGACGACGGCCCGCTGGGTCGAGCCCGACCCGTGGGCCCGCACGTCGCTGGTCCAGCGGTGGGCCTCGCTCGCCCCGCAGGCGCGGCCGGACGTCGCCGCGGTCAACGTCCACGAGCGCGGGTGGCAGACGGTGTGCGCCGCGCTCGACTCGGTGGGCATCGGCATCGAGCTCGGCGTCTGGACCACCGGCGACGCCGTGCAGCTCAAGCAGGCCGGTGTGCCGCGCGGCACCGTGCGGGTCCTCGCCGAGGTCACCGTCACCGATCCGGCGGCCGCCGTCGCCGAGGCCGTCCGCATCCTCAAGGCCATCGGGACCCAGCCGGTGCCGATCCTGCTGCACGGCGAGGAGGGCGGAGCCTGGCCCGTCCTGGAGTACGCCCAGCGCAACAACCTCGACACCCGCATGGGGTTCGAGGACACGCTGCGCGGGCCCGACGGGGAGTGGCTCGCGACCGGCAACGAGGAGCTCGTCCGCTACGCCCTCGGCCGTCCCGTGACGCCGCGCCTGGAGATCCGGCGCCGGGCGGGCCGCCGACCCGAGCACCGCCGCTGACCCACCGGGGCTCCCGGCGCCGCCGCCCGGCGAGCTCTCAGTCTCAGGCCATGCCCATCACCACCGCCAGGATGCCGCACAGGTGTGACATGCGGGCGAGCTCGGACGGCCGGAAGGCGGGCCCACCGGGTCGACCCACGACCACGGCCCGTGCGGGGGCGCCCAGCGGGCTCGCGGCCAGCTCGGTGTCCAGGTCGCTCCAGGCGAGCGGCACCTCGTGGACGGCACGGTCCGTGGAGGTCTCGAGCACCGTCGCGCGTGCGAGCGGCAACCACGGCAGGTGCTCGGCCTCGGTTTCGGGGGCCGCGGCGCTGGCGGCCAGTCGGACCGGCCGGCCGCCGTCGGACCCGTCCACCACGAGCGCCCACGCAGCGCGGTAGATGCGGGGAAGGGCCTCGGTCAGCAGTGCCGGCCCGTCGGCCGGAGCGGCGGTCACCGCTTCGATCAGCTCCAGCTCGCGGGCGGTGTCGAGAGGTCCGGAGAAGGGGCGCAAGGACTCCACGGACACCTCGCGGATCGACTCCGCGGCGGTGATGAGCACGTCCGGTGGACGGGTGGAGGGCAGGTCGACGACCAGGTCGTCGACGGCGAACCCGTGCGCGCGCTCGACCACGTCGACGCTGAGGATGTCGGCGCCCTCGGACCCCAGGGCGGAGGCCAGCGCGCCGAGCGTTCCGGGGCGGTCGGGCAGGACGACGCGCAGGAGGTAGGTCATCGCCCGCCTCCGTCCTCGTCCTCTCGACCCCGAGGTGCCCGGGCGCGCCCGATCCCTGGCACCGTCGTGGGGGAGGACGGCGAGTCTGGCAGCCGGGGACGTGCCAGGCGAGGGGTGCGGGGGAACGGGCGGCCCGCAAACCTCGTCGAGGGCCGTCGGGGGTCGGACCTAGACTGGAGCCACCATGTCCGACATCACCCGCGACGACGTCGCCCACCTCGCCCGTCTCGCCCGCCTGGCGGTCACCGAGCAGGAGATCGACCTGTTCGCCGGCCAGCTCGACGCCATCCTGGACACGGTGAGCCGGGTCGGCGAGATCGACGAGGACGTGCCGCCCACCAGCCACGTCGTCCCCCTCACCAACGTGCTGCGCCCCGACGCGGTCATCCCCGGGCTCGCCCGGGAGGAGGCCCTCGCGGCAGCGCCCCGGGCCGAGGAGGGGCGCTTCCGGGTGCCGCGCATCCTGGGGGAGGAGCTGTGACCGGACCGGGATGGGATCTCCTGCGGCTCGACGCCGCCGAGCTCGCGCGGCGCGTCCACGCCCGGGAGGTCTCGTCGGTGGAGGCCACCCGGGCCCACCTCGAGCGCATCGCGGCGGTGGAGGGTCCCCACGACGCCGGGGTGCACGCGTTCCTGCACGTCGACGCCGAGGGCGCGCTCGCCGCCGCCGCCGAGGCCGACCGCGAGATCGGCGCCGGGACCGTGCGCGGGCCCCTGGCCGGGGTGCCGGTGGCGGTCAAGGACAACATCGCCACCCGCGACATGCCCACCACCTGCGCCTCGCGCATCCTCGAGGGCTGGCGCCCGCCCTACGACGCCACGGTGATCCGCCGGCTGCGCGCCGCGGGCCTCGTCCCGCTGGGCAAGACCAACCTCGACGAGTTCTCCATGGGCGGGTCGAACGAGAACTCGGCGTACGGCGTGGTCCGCAACCCGTGGGACCCCTCCCGCGTCCCCGGTGGATCGGGGGGCGGCTCGGCGGCCGCGGTGGCGGCCTTCGAGGCCCCGCTCGCGCTCGGGTCCGACACCGGCGGCTCCATCCGACTGCCGGCCGCGTTCACCGGCACGGTCGGGGTCAAGCCGACCTACGGGACGGTGTCGCGGTTCGGTCTCGTCGCGTTCTCCTCCTCGCTGGACCAGATCGGCCCGTGCGGGCGGACCGTGCTCGACGCGGCGCTGCTGCACGAGGTCCTCGGCGGTCACGACCCGGCCGACCAGACCTCGATCGACGCTCCGCTGCCGCCCGTCGTCGAGGCCGCCGAGGCCGGCGCCCGCGGTGACCTCGCCGGGGTCCGCGTCGGCGTCGTCCTCGAGCTCTCCGGCACCGGCACGCAGAACGGTGTCCTCGCGGCGTTCACCGACGCGATGCGCACCCTCACGGGCCTCGGCGCCGACGTCGTCGAAGTGTCCTGCCCGTCGTTCACCTACGCGCTGCCCGCGTACTACCTCATCGCGCCGAGCGAGGCGTCGTCGAACCTCGCCCGGTTCGACGCCATGCGCTACGGCCTGCGCGTCGGCGACGACGGGGAGCACTCCACCGACGAGGTCATGTCGATGACCCGCGAGGCGGGGTTCGGCCCCGAGGTCAAGCGACGCATCATGATCGGGACGCACGCGCTGTCGGCGGGCTCGATCGACGCGCTCTACGGCCGGGCCCAGCGCGCCCGCACCCTCATCGTCCGGGACTTCACCGCCGCGTTCGAGCACGTGGACGTGCTGGTGTCCCCGACTGCGCCGACGACGGCGTTCCCGCTGGGCGACCGCGTGGACGACCCGGTGGCCATGTACCTGTCCGACCTGTGCACCGTCCCGTCCAACCTCGCGGGCAACGCGGCGCTGTCGGTGCCCTGCGGACTCTCCGACGACGACCTGCCCGTCGGCCTGCAGGTCATCGCGCCCGTCCTGGCCGACGACCGCGCCTATCGCGTGGCCGCGGCCTACGAGGTCGCGCGCGACACCGCGTCCGGCCGTCCGTTCTCCGCCCGGATCCCCGATCCCGGCGCGCCCGCCCTGGAGGGCGCCCGATGACCACCGTCGAAGCGGCCCCGTACACGGTCGAGGAGGTCTGCGAGCGCTTCGACCCCGTGATGGGACTCGAGGTGCACGTGGAGCTGTCGACGGCGACGAAGATGTTCTGCGGCTGCGCCAACGAGTTCGGCGCCGAGCCCAACACCCACGTCTGTCCGGTGTGCCTGGGTCTGCCGGGCGCGCTGCCGCGAGTCAACGCCTCCGCCGTCGAGCGGGCCGTCATCATCGGCCTCGCGCTCAACTGCCGGGTGCGCGAGCGCTCGGGCTTCGCGCGGAAGAACTACTTCTACCCGGACATGCCGAAGAACTTCCAGATCTCCCAGTACGACGACCCGATCGTCTTCGACGGCCACCTCGACGTGCCGCTCGACGACGGGACGACGTGGCGGGTGGAGATCGAGCGCGCGCACATGGAGGAGGACACCGGCAAGTCGCTGCACGTGGGCGGGGCGACGGGCCGCATCCACGGCGCGGCCTACTCGCTGCTCGACTACAACCGCTCGGGCGTGCCGCTCGTGGAGATCGTCACCCGGCCCATCGTGGGCGCGGGCGTGCGCGCCCCGGAGGTGGCGCGCGCGTACGTCACGGCGCTCCGCGACGTGCTGCGCGGGCTCGGCGTCTCCGACGTGCGCATGGACCAGGGGTCGATGCGCTGCGACGCCAACGTCTCGCTGATGCCGAAGGACGCGACCGAGTTCGGCACCCGCACCGAGACCAAGAACGTCAACTCGCTGCGCTCGGTGGAGCGCGCGGTGCGCTACGAGATGGGCCGCCACGCCGGCGTGCTGCTCTCCGGGGGCACGGTCCGGCAGGAGACGCGGCACTTCGACGAGCAGTCGGGCACCACGTCGCCGGGCCGGGCGAAGGAGACCCTCGCCGACTACCGGTACTTCCCCGAGCCCGACCTCGTGCCCATCGAACCCTCGCGGGCGTGGGTCGAGGAGCTGCGCGCGACGCTGCCCGAGCGGCCGTGGGAGCGACGGGCGCGCATCCGGACCGAGTGGGGCCTCTCGGAGGAGGAGCTGCGCGACCTGGTCAACGCCGACGCGCTCGACCTCGTCGCCGACACCGCCGACGCGGGCGCCCCGCCCGAGGCGGCCCGCTCGTGGTGGGTGTCCTACCTGCTCCAGCAGGCCAACACCGCGGGCCGCACGCTCGGAGAGCTCGCGATCACCCCGGGCCAGGTCGCCCGCGTGGTGGCGATGGTGTCCGAGGGCACGCTGACCAACAAGCTCGCCCGCCAGGTCGTCGACGGGGTGCTGGCGGGGGAGGGCTCGCCCGACGCCGTGGTCGCGGGGCGCGGGCTCGCCGTTGTCGACGACGACTCCTCGCTCACCGCCGCGGTGGACGAGGCGCTCGCCGCGCAGCCCGCCGTCGCCGAGAAGATCCGGGCGGGGAAGACCAGAGCCGCGGGCGCGATCGTCGGTGCCGTCATGAAGGCCACCGCGGGCCAGGCCGACGCCGCTCGCGTCCAGTCCCTCGTCCTCGAGCGCGTCGCCGCCACCGGCTGATCAACTCGCGTGCAGCGATGCGCCATCACTGACATTCAGTGTCAGCGGTGTTACATCGCTGACAGCCCGCGGCCCCCCCGGTTCACTCCGCGCCGGCGGAGCCCCCGGACGGCGGGCGGATGCGGATGACGCGGTCGTCGGTGGGGCCGGGCCCGGCGCCGTCCTTGTTGACGGTGCCGACCCAGATGAGCCCGTCCGCGCCGAGGTCGGCGCCGGAGAATCGGCCGTACGTGTTCTGCAGCACCGTCTCCGGCGGACCGACGAAACCACTGGAGGTCGGTCGCAGGACGAACAGCCCGGCCGCGTCGGTGAGGGACACCAGGAGCACCCCGCTGCCCACCGCGCACCCGGCCACGCCGGGGCGGTCCGGCCAGGTCCAGGCGGGGGTGGCGGCAGCCGCCGCGCCGGGCACCGCACCGGGCCGGACCGAGAGCAGCACGTCACGCCCCCCGGCTCGGTCGGTGACCCAGGTCGTGGCGTTCATGGGGTCCGGGCAGACGTCGCCGGGCGCGTGTAGCCCGCTGCCCACGATCGGCGACGCCGCGTCGGGGTTGCCGCGGGCGGGGCGGCCGAACGGGTCGACGCGCAGGAGCTTGCCGGCCAGCGAGCCCGGGGCGGACGCCGCGGCCGCGTCGCCGGCGTCGCCGGTGGCCACGAGGAGCGTCCCGTCGGGCTCGACCCCGAGGGCGCCGCGGTTGCCGCTCGATCCGCCCGGGATCCCCGTGACCACCGGCTTGGCCGTGTCCCCCGGCGCCACCCGCAGGACCGCGTTCCCGCCGGTCGTGGTCGCATAGGCGTAGACGAGCTGATCCTCGGCGTAGGTCGGCGAGAGTGCGAGACCGGTGAGCCCACCGTCACCGGTGGCGTCCACGGTGACCGTCGCCACCGTCTGCGGCGGCTGGTCGGGCGCGATGCGCAGAATCCGCCCCGTGGTGCGCTCGGCGACGAGCGCGGCGGACGCGCCGGGCAGGGTGATCACGGCCGACACGGGGGCGAGGCAGGTGGCGACCACCTGCGGATCGGGGTCGACGCACCCGTTCGGCGCGGTCTGCCCGCTCCCGCCGGCTGGCGGGGGCGGCGTCGAGGGTTCGCCCGACCCGGGTTGCCGCGGTTGCGGCGCCCGCTCGGCCCCGATGTCGGGCTTGTCGCGCCAGGGTTGCCCCGAGGCGTCCGGGAAGGAGGCGCAACCGGCGGCCAGGGCGAGGACACCGAGCAGGACCGCGACGGCGACGGAGGCCCTCGCCCTCCGCGACGCGCTGCTCGTCGGACCGGTCACGACGGCACACGGTAGGCGTCGCGGCCTGAATCGGCCGTGAGCGGGCAGTGCCGGGGGTCCGCGGGCTAGGGTCCCGGAACCGTGCCCAGCAACGACCTGCTCGTCCTCGTGCCCGACCCCACCGGCGAGCAGATGCTCGACGACCTCGACGGTGTCCGGGCCGTGCGCTACGACGAGTCCGGCGGACCGGACGCCCTACCCGCGGAAGCGGCCGACGCGCAGGTCTTCGTACCCGGCTTCCTCGCGGCCGCCGAGGCCCTCACGATGCTGGAACGCTGCCCGAAGGTGCGCCTGGTCCAGCTGCTCTCCGCGGGCGCGGAGCGCTGGGTCGACCGGCTCCCCGAGGGCGTCGGACTCTCCGACTGTCAGGGCGCCCACGGCGGCGTCACCGCCGAGTGGGTGCTCGCGGGTCTGCTCGCCGTGCTCCGCGACCTCCCGCGGTGCGTCCGCGACCAGGACCGCGAACACTGGGACCAGCGCCTCACCGACACCCTCCGCGGCCAGCGCGTCCTGCTCGTCGGCACCGGCGACCTCGGCGAGCAGACCGCGCGCCGGTTCGAGCCCTTCGACGTCGCGGAGATCACCCGTGTCGGGCGCCGCGCCCGCGACGGGATCCACGCGACCTCCGAGCTCCCCGACCTGCTGCCGCACCACGACGTCGTCGTGCTGCTCGTGCCCCTCACCGACGAGACCCGCGGGATGGTCGACGCGGCGTTCCTCTCCGCCATGAGAGACGGCGCCGTGCTGGTCAACGCCGCCCGCGGGCCCATCGTCGACACCGACGCCCTGCTCGCCGAGCTGACCGCTCAGCGGCTGCGGGCGGTCATCGACGTGGTCGACCCCGAGCCGCTACCCCCGGGTCACGCGCTGTGGTCGGCACCGGACCTGCTGATCACCCCCCACATCGGCGGCAGCGTTCCCGGACACCTCGACCGCGCCTACCGCGTGGTGCGCACCCAGCTCGAGGCCGTGGTGCGCGGGGAGGACCCGCCGAACCTCGTCGTCGGGCAGTACTGACTAACCCAGACGATCCCGGCGCGGACACGCGCCCGAGATCCTCTCGTCCGGATAACGGGCGACCTACGCTCGGCGTCGTGCGCTGGTCCCGGTCCCCCGTCACGTCGAGTGGCGAGTTCTCCGACACCGCGCTGTTCCCGTGGCGCACGGGTGCGGACGCGATGGGCTCGACGCTCGACGAGCCCGCCCCGGCGGCGGTCACCACCGCGGCCACGCGCCGGTGGCCCCTCTCGGCGGACCTCGGCCTGCTGTGCGCGCGTCTCGTGCTGGGCGCCGTCGCGATCCTGCACGGCACGGGGATCCTGTCGCCCTGCCCCGCGGCTCGGGTCGTCCGGTCGCGGAGGCGATGCTCGCCGGCTACGGCTTCGTCCGCCCGGACCTCCTGACGACCTACCTCGGCTGGGCGCAGCTCGTGGCCGGAGTGCTTCTCGTGTTCGGTGTGTTCGCCTCGTTCGCCGGGGCTGCCCTGCTCGCCGTCGCCGTCGCCGCCGTCGGGGTCACCGCGCCGCTCGCGCTGACCGTACGGGCGATCGGCCCGGTGCAGGGCCCGCTCCTCGCGGTCGCGCTCACCGCGACCGTCGTGCTCGCCGGTCCCGGCCGGATCAGCGCCGATTCGGGGCGGGCGTGGGCCCGGCAGCAGACCGCCAGCGGCCTCGTGTGCCTGCTGCTCGGCGTCGCCACCGGGGTGACGGTGCTGCTCGCCCTGCGATGATCGCGCCGTACGCGATGCGGATCGCGTCACTGGGCCTCGACCGGTCAGACCGAGCGGACGGCGCCCGTCGAACCCGAGGTGACGAGCGCCGCGTACGCCCGCAGAGCGCTGGTGAGAGGACGGTTGCGCTCGCTCACCGGCTGCCACGGGCGCTCCGAGGCGTCCATCTTCGCGCGGCGCTCGGCCATCACGTCCTCGTCGACGAGCAGCTCGATCGACCGGGCGTCGACGTCGAGGAGAATCTCGTCGCCGTCCTGCACCAGCCCGATCGTCCCGCCGGCGGAGGCCTCGGGGGAGACGTGGCCAACGCAGATGCCCGACGACCCGCCGGAGAAGCGGCCGTCGGTGACGAGCGCGCACCGGGCACCCAGACCGGCGCCCTTGAGGAACGCGGTCGGGTGCAGCATCTCCTGCATCCCCGGCCCGCCCGCGGGGCCCTCGTAGCGCACGACGAGGACGTCCCCGGGGCGGATGGTGCGGGCGAGGATGACCGAGACGGCCTCCTCCTGGGACTCGACCACGCGGGCCGGGCCTTGGAAGCGGCGCCCGTTCTCGGGCAGGCCGGCGCTCTTGATGACCGCACCCTCGGTGGAGAGGTTGCCGGTGAGCACGGCCAGGCCGCCGTCGGCGGAGAATGCGTGGGCGACGTCGTGGATGACGCCGTCGGCGGCGTCGGTGTCCAGCGACGACCACCGGTTCGACGTCGAGAACGGCTCGACCGTGCGGACCCGGCCGGGCGCGGCGTGGAAGAGCTCGATCGCCCGCTCCGACGGCGACCCGCCCCGGATGTCCCACTCGCGAAGCCACTGCTCGAGCGAGGGCGCGTGCACGGCGTGGACGTCGCGGTGCAGCAGCCCACCCCGGTCGAGCTCGCCGAGGATGGCGGGGATCCCGCCGGCCCGGTGCACGTCCTCCATGTGGTGGCTGGAGTTCGGCGCGACCTTGGACAGGCACGGCACCCGGCGGCTCACCGCGTCGATGTCCGCGAGCGTGAAGGCGAGGTCGGCCTCGTGGGCGGCGGCCAGGATGTGCAGGACCGTGTTGGTGGAGCCGCCCATAGCCACGTCGAGGGCCATCGCGTTCTCGAATGCGTGTCGGGCCGCGATGGTGCGGGGCAGGGCCGACGCGTCGTCCTCGGCGTAGAAGCGGCGGGCGAGCTCGACGACGGTGCGCCCCGCGTCCAGGAACAGGTCGCGGCGCGCGGCGTGCGTGGCCAGCGTCGAGCCGTTGCCGGGCAGCGACAGCCCGAGCGCCTCGGTCAGGCAGTTCATCGAGTTGGCGGTGAACATGCCCGAGCAGGAGCCGCAGGTCGGGCAGGCCGAGCGCTCGACCTCGGTGAGTCCCTCGTCGTCGACGTCGGTCGACGCCGACGCGGAGATGGCGGTGATGAGATCGGTCGCCTGCCCGGCGCCCACCACGCCGTCGACGACGACGGCCTTCCCGGCCTCCATCGGCCCGCCGGAGACGAAGACCGTCGGGATGTTCAGGCGCAGTGCCGCGTTCACCATCCCCGGCGTGATCTTGTCGCAGTTGGAGATGCAGACCAGCGCGTCGACGGCGTGGCCCTGGACCATGTGCTCGACCGCGTCGGCGATCACCTCGCGGCTGGGCAGCGAGTGCAGCATCCCGCCGTGGCCCATGGCGATGCCGTCGTCGACGGCGATGGTGTGGAACTCGCGGGCGATGCCGCCCGACTCGGCGACCGCACCCGCCACCAGCTCGCCCATCTCCTTGAGGTGCACGTGTCCGGGGACGAACTGGGTGTAGGAGTTCGCGATCGCCACGAGGGGCTTGCCGAAGTCGGAGTCGGTCATGCCGGTGGCCCGCCACAGGGCGCGGGCCCCGGCGGCGTTACGGCCCTGGGTGGTCACTCGCGAGCGCAGCGGCGGCACGGTTGTCCTCCTCGACGACGGCAGATCGAGGTTACGCGCCGGTGCGCCCCTGCTCACCGTCCTGCTCGGGGTCCGCCTCCTGGGGGTCGGCCTCCTGGGGGTCGGCGTCGTCGGGGTCGTCGGGGTCGTCGGGGTCGGAGCCCGCGGGTTCGGGGGCCTGCTGTGCGCGCAGCCTCTCGATCCGCAGTCGCGCGGCAGCGAGCTCGCGCTCGCGCTCCGCGGCCGCCTCGGCCTCGGCCGGGGACGGGACCCGGAGGCGCCCGCCGCTGGCCACGCCGACGCGGGCGAGGTCGCGCACCCGGACGCCGGGCAGGGAGAACTCCGGACCTGACGCCTCCGGACCCGACGCCTCGGCTCCCGCCACGCTCCGGACCGCGCAGATCCGGCTGTGTTCGACCACACGCAAGGTGGCCACCGACGACCACGGCAGCGATCGCGAGCCGACGGCCGTCCGCACGTGCAGCCCCTCGGCGTCGACGACTGTCCGCGTGCGCACCACCCACCAGGCCATGGCGAGCGGGATGAGGAAGAAGGCGAACCACCAGTGCGCCTGGAAGGCGATCGTCGAGGTGCCGAGCGCGACGAACCCGACGGCCACCAGCGAGACCAGCGGGACGGGGCGGAACACGATCGGCGTCGCGGGGTGGGCGGCCCGCGTGTCCTCGGCGGTCACCCCCCGATGGTGCCAGTCGACCTCTTCCCGGGGGGCGGTTTGACGCCGCCGGAAGGGCCCACCTACTCTCGACCGCGTGATCGGCAGGATTCTGGTACTCATCGGGCGCGTCAGCGCCTGACGGGTCCCTGCCCGCCATCCACTCCCGCTGACGCGCCTGCCCTCTCCGCCATCCGGCGGTGGGGGTTTTTTCGTGTCCGCCCCCCACGACCGAGACCTCTCGAGGCGACCACCCGATGACCACAGCCAGACCGCGACCGGCTTCGGCCCCGTCGGCCCCCGTGCCCGGTCCGCCCGCACCGCGCACCGGAGCGCCGAGCGAGCAGCACGACACGGTCGCGCAGGCGGCCCGCGAGCCCGCCGGCCCCCGCCCGCAGCGGGTCGCACCGGAGCCCGCGACCGGTGCGCAGGCGCTCGTGCGCTCGCTGGAGTCGGTCGGATGCGAGGTCGTCTTCGGCATCCCCGGCGGCGCGATCCTGCCGGCGTACGACCCGCTGTTCGACTCGACGCTGCTGCGCCACATCCTCGTGCGCCACGAGCAGGGCGCGGGCCACGCCGCCACCGGGTACGCGCAGGCGACGGGGCGGGTCGGGGTCTGTATCGCCACCTCGGGGCCCGGCGCGACCAACCTCGTGACCCCGCTCGCGGACGCGATGCTCGACTCCGTGCCGATCGTCGCCATCACCGGGCAGGTCGGGCGCGCGATGATCGGCACCGACGCCTTCCAGGAAGCCGACATCTGCGGCATCACGCTCCCGATCACGAAGCACAACATGCTGGTCACCGACCCGGCGGACATCCCGCGGGCGATCACCGAGGCGTTCCACATCGCGGCGTCGGGACGTCCCGGCCCGGTCCTGGTCGACCTGCCCAAGGACGTCCTGCAGGCGCAGACGGTGTTCTCGTGGCCGGTCGAGACGGCGCTGCCGGGCTACCGGCCCACCACCCGCCCGCACGGCAAGCAGGTCCGCGAAGCCGCCCGGATGATCGCCGGCGCGTCCCGTCCGGTGCTCTACGTCGGCGGCGGCGTGCTCAAGGCCGAGGCGTCGGCCGAGCTTCTCGCGCTCGCCGAGCAGACCGGCGCGCCGGTGGTGACGACGCTCATGGCCCGCGGCGTCTTCCCCGACTCGCATCCGCAGAACCTCGGCATGCCCGGCATGCACGGCACCGTCGCCGCGGTCGCGGCGATGCAGCGCGCCGACCTGCTCGTCGCCCTCGGCGCCCGCTTCGACGATCGCGTCACCGGCGACCTCTCCACCTTCGCCCGCGGCGCCAAGGTGATCCACGCCGACATCGACCCGGCCGAGATCGGCAAGAACAAGATCGCCGACGTCCCCATCGTGGGCGACGCCCGTGAGGTGATCGGGGAGCTGACCGCCGCCCTGCGCGCGCAGGCGGAGGCGGCGCCCGACCCGCCCGGCCCCGACCTGACGCCGTGGTGGCACCAGCTGCACTCCTGGCGCGAGACGTTCCCGCTCGGCTACGACCACCCCATCGACGGCAGCCTGGCGCCGGAGTACGTCATCGAGCGCATCGGCGCGATCGCCGGCCCGGACGCGATCTACGCCGCCGGCGTGGGTCAGCACCAGATGTGGGCCGCGCAGTTCATCCGCTACGAGAAGCCGCGGACCTGGCTGAACTCGGGTGGGGCCGGGACCATGGGCTACGGAGTGCCCGCCGCCATGGGCGCGAAGGTGGGCATGCCGGACACGACGGTCTGGTGCATCGACGGCGACGGCTGCTTCCAGATGACCAACCAGGAACTCGCGACCTGCGCGATCGAGGACATCCCGATCAAGGTCGCTGTGATCAACAACGGCAATCTCGGCATGGTCCGGCAGTGGCAGACGCTCTTCTACGACCGGCGCTACTCCCACACCGAGCTCGGCACGCACTCGCGGCGCGTCCCCGACTTCGTGATGCTGGCGCAGGCGCTGGGGTGCGAGGGACTACGATGCGAGACCCGCCACGACGTGGACGCGACGATCGAGAAGGCGATGGCGATCACCGACCGCCCCGTGGTCATCGACTTTGTCGTCGCCGCCGACGCCCAGGTGTGGCCGATGGTGGCCGCCGGCACGGGCAACGACCAGATCATGGCCGCCCGCGACATCCGCCCGCTCTTCGACGACCCGGACCTCGTGCAGGCCGACGACGTCACCGCCGACGCGGTGCCCGGCGATCGGGGGCCGGGCCGGTGAACACCCACGTGCTGTCCGTCCTCGTCGAGGACAAGCCCGGGGTTCTCGCGCGCATCTCGGGGCTCTTCTCCCGCCGCGGCTACAACATCCAGTCGCTCGCGGTGGGCCCCACCGAGGAGGCCGGCATCTCGCGGATGACCATCTGCGTGTCGGTCGACGACTTCCCCCTCGAGCAGGTCACGAAGCAGCTCAACAAGCTGATCAACGTGATCAAGATCGTGGAGCTCGAGCCGACGTCGTCGGTGCAGCGCGAGCTCGTGATGCTCAAGGTGCGCGCCGACGCCGCGGTGCGCTCCCAGGTGCTCGAGGTGACCCAGATGTTCCGGGCGAAGGTCGTGGACGTCGCGCCGGAGGCGGTCACCGTCGAGGCCACCGGCACGGCCGACAAGCTCTCGGCCCTGCGGCGGATGCTCGAGCCCTTCGGCATCCGCGAGATCGTGCAGTCCGGCATGGTCGCGCTGACCCGCGGGCCGCGCTCCATCGCCGCCAATCGATAGACATCCCCCGGAAGGACGCTGTTCGCATGAGTGCCCCGACCACCGGTGCCGTGCCCGATACCGGGCAGGCGCAGGTCTTCTACGACGCCGACGCCGACCTCTCGATCATCCAGGGCCGGAAGGTCGCCGTGATCGGCTACGGCAGCCAGGGGCACGCGCACGCGCTGTCGCTGCGTGACTCCGGCGTCGACGTGCGCGTCGGCCTGCCCGAGACGTCGAAGAGTCGTGCGTCGGCGCAGGAGGAGGGGCTGCGTGTCGTCACCCCCGCCGAGGCGTCCGCCGAGGCCGATCTGATCATGATCCTGGCGCCGGACACCAAGCAGCGCCAGATCTACGCCGACGACATCGCGCCGCACCTCGACTCCGGCGACGCCCTGTTCTTCGGCCACGGCTTCAACATCCGCTACGACCTCATCGCGCCGCCGTCCGACGTCGACGTGGCCATGGTCGCGCCGAAGGGCCCCGGGCACCTGGTGCGCCGGCAGTTCGCCGACGGCAAGGGCGTGCCGTGCCTCATCGCCGTCGAGCAGGACGCGTCGGGCTCCGCGCAGGCGCTCGCGCTCTCCTACGCCGCGGCCATCGGCGGCGCGCGGGCCGGCGTCATCGCGACGACGTTCACCGAGGAGACCGAGACCGATCTCTTCGGGGAGCAGGCCGTGCTCTGCGGCGGCACGTCGGCCCTGGTCCAGGCCGGGTTCGAGACGCTGGTCGAGGCCGGCTACCAGCCCGAGATCGCCTACTTCGAGTGCCTGCACGAGCTCAAGCTCATCGTCGACCTCATGTACGAGAAGGGGATCTACGGGCAGCGCTGGAGCTGCTCGGACACCGCCGAGTACGGCGACCTCACCCGCGGGCCGCGCATCATCTCGCCCGCCGTCAAGGAGGAGATGGGGCGCGTGCTGAAGGAGATCCAGGACGGCACCTTCGCCCGCGAGTGGGTGGCCGAGGACGACAACGGCCGCCCGAACTTCACCAAGCTCGAGGAGGAGGGCAAGGCCCACCAGATCGAGCAGGTCGGCGCGAAGCTCCGCGGCCTCATGCCCTGGATGGCCCGCCCGACGACCTGATCCGCCTCGGCGACGGAGCGAACGGCGCGTTCGTACCGCAAGAGCGGAACGATCGTGCCGTTCGCTCCACGCGGGGGTGGCGGAGGGGGCGCCTCACCGCGCGAACACCTCCGGACGGGGGCGCGACGCCGCGAGCCGGTAGGCGCCCCAGAGATCCGCCACCACCCTCCTCGGCTGCTCCAGCACGAAGGCCGGCGGGTGGTGCGCGACGACGACCTGGGCGTTCGTCATGTCCGCGCGGCGCCGTAGCGTCGCCTCCCACTCCTCCGGCGTCAGGTGGAACTCCTTCGAGTCGATCTCCCACGCCATCGCGACGTCGTCGAAGAAGCCGTCGGGCGAGGCGAGGAACCGTCCGCTGGCGGTGAGCAACCGCCGGTTCCACAGGATCGGTGGGAGGTCGCTGCGATGGTGCACGTCGAACGCCCAGCCCTCGGCCACCGACCGGATTCCGCACTCGACCTCGCGCAGGACGCTGCGGGGCAGCGCGGTCCCTCGCTGAGAACCGTCGGCCAGCTCCTGGACCAGCCGCGCGACGGTGGTACGCCGACGTTGCACCGCCTCGGCGATGACCGACCGCACGGAGTCGCGGGTGTCCCGGGTCCGCGCCGTGTCGAGGACGGCACGCTCGACGGGTGCGACGCGGACGCCGCCGCGCAGCACGCCCTCGGGGAGCCGTCCCGTCCGTTCCACGACGGTCAGCTCCGTCGAACGACGCCGGCGATCGGCGGGGATGAGGACCCGGATGCGTCCGTCCACCGTCGTGCGTGTGAGGTCGTGGCGGCGGAGCGCGTGCGCCCCGGTGATCACGGAGCTCTCGCCGCCGTGCGCGAGGGCGGTATGGAGGAGCTGATCGTCGTCGGAGCGTCCGGGACCGACGCGGACGAGGCCGAGACCGACCCGCTTCCATCGGCCGGACAGGCAGCGACGCTGGATGGCGGCGGGCGAGATCCCCGTGGCGACCAGGTCGGCGGTGCGGGCGACGCCGTGGGGCGCGAGGACCGTGAGATCGACGGGGACGGCGTGCTCGAAGCGGGCGAGGCGGGGCATGTCGCGACGGTCCGCTCGGCGGTCGAGCCGCCGGTAGCAGTGGCCGAGTGGCCTGTGGACCAGATCGCTCGGATGCGCGCCCCTGTGGACGCGCCACCCGGAACGAACGGCACGTTCGTACCGGACTTGCGGAACGATCGTGCCGTTCGTTCCGGGTGGGGTCGGGGCGAGAGGCCGCCCGGTGCATGAGAAACGGTTCACAAGGCGGCGATACGATCACCGCGCTGCGGGCACCATGGCCCGGAGCACGTCGGCACGTCCCGGACCCGACCCGTCGGCGTGCAAGACACCGCCAACCCTCGGGAGCGAAATCGCTGTGACCAGTCCTGCCGCCGGCAAGCCCGTCGTCCTCATGGCCGAGACGCTCGCGCCGTCCGCGCTGGAGGTGTTCGGCGAGGAGGTCGAGGTCCGCACCGTCGACGGCACCGACCGCCCGGCCCTGCTCGAGGCCGTCGCCGACGCCGATGCGCTGCTCGTCCGCAGCGCCACCCGGGTCGACGCCGAGGTGTTCGACGCCGCCAAGAACCTCACCGTGGTCGGCCGCGCCGGCGTGGGCCTGGACAACGTCGACGTCGCAGCCGCCACCGCCGCGGGATGCATGGTCGTGAACGCCCCGACCTCCAACATCGTCTCCGCCGCCGAGCACGCCCTGGCGCTGCTGCTCGCCACCGCCCGCCACATCCCCGCCGCCGACGCCAGCCTGCGCAAGGGCCAGTGGAAGCGCAGCCAGTTCTCCGGCGTCGAGATCGCGGGCAAGACCGTCGGCGTCATCGGCCTGGGCAAGATCGGACAGCTGTTCGCGGCGCGCATCGCGGCGTTCGGCACGGTGGTCATCGCCTACGACCCGTACCTGCCACAGAGCCGCGCCGCCCAGCTGGGCATCGAGCTGGTCGAGCTCGACGAGCTGCTCGCCCGCGCCGACATGATGACCATCCACCTGCCGAAGACGGCCGAGACGCGCAACCTCATCGACAAGGAGGCGCTGGCCAGGACCAAGCCGGGCGTGATCATCGTCAACGCCGCGCGCGGCGGGCTGGTCGACGAGGACGCCCTGGCGGAGGCGGTGCGCTCCGGGCACGTGGCGGGGGCCGGCGTCGACGTCTACGTCACCGAGCCCACCACGTCGTCGCCCCTCTTCGAGCTCCCCCAGGTGACGGTGACGCCGCACCTGGGCGCCTCGACCACCGAGGCCCAGGACCGCGCGGGCACCGACGTGGCCCACTCGGTGCTGCGCGGGCTGCGTGGCGATTTCGTCCCCGACGCGGTGAACGTGCAGGGCGGCGCCGTGGGCGAGGAGGTCCGCCCCTGGCTGGGCGTCACCCAGAAGCTGGGGACGCTGCTCTCGACGCTGGTGGGGGCGCCGTCGGAGCTCACGGTGCTGGTGCGCGGGGAGCTCGCCCACGAGGACGTCTCGGTGCTCTCGCTGGCGGCCCTGCGTGGGGTGTTCGGCGAGGTCGTCGACGAGCCGGTGACCTTCGTGAACGCCCCGGCCCTGGCCGCCGAGCGTGGTGTCACCGCGGCGGTGGAGACCGCGACCGAGAGCCCCAACCACCGCAGCGTCGTCACCCTGCGGGCGCTCCGCGAGGGCGGCGACGCCGTCACCGTCTCGGGGACGCTCACCGGCATCGATCAGGTGGAGAAGCTCGTCGAGATCAACGGGCGCTCGTTCGACCTGCGCGCCGAGGGCCACGTGCTGCTCTTCGAGTACTCCGACCGCCCGGGCGCGATGGGCACGGTCGGGACGCTGCTGGGGGAGTCGGAGGTCAACATCGAGGCCGCCCAGCTCTCGCAGTCGCGTGACCGCTCGTCGGCGGTCATGCTGCTGCGGGTCGACCGGAAGGTGTCCGAGGACGTGCTCGGCCCCATCGCCTCGGCCATCGGTGCGCGCACGACGCGCGCTATCCCGTTCGGCTGAACGCGGGCCGTCGGTCGGCTGGAGGACGGGCGCTCCGGGCGGACCGTCCCCCGGCCGGGTGGACCGTGAGTACCGGGTCGGTCGCTCTCCGCGACACGCGGTAGCCTCCTGGCGGTCACGCCCGGTCACGGTGGAGCCGGTCGACTCGCTCAGTGGAGGGCAGGACATGCGACTCGCGGTGGTACCGGGCGACGGCATCGGTCCTGAGGTGGTCGCCGAGGCGCTCAAGGTGCTCGACGAGGTGGCGTCCTCCGTCGAGATCACGGAGTACGACCTCGGCGCGGCGCGCTGGCACTCCACCGGGGAGCTGCTGCCGGAGTCGGTGCTCACCGAGCTGCGCGAGCAGGACGCGATCCTGCTCGGCGCCGTCGGTGACCCGTCGGTGCCCAGCGGCATCCTCGAGCGCGGCCTGCTGCTGCGGCTGCGCTTCGAGCTCGACCACCACGTCAACCTGCGCCCCGCGCGCCTCTACCCGGGGGTGCGCGGGCCGCTCGCCGGCAACTCGGAGATCGACCTCGTCGTCGTCCGCGAGGGCACCGAGGGCCCGTACGCGGGCACCGGCGGCCTGCTGCGCAAGGACACCCCGCAGGAGATCGCCACCGAGGTCAGCATCAACACCGCGTTCGGGGTCGAGCGGGTGGTGCGCGACGCGTTCGGGCGTGCGGCCGCCCGTCCGCGCCGGAAGCTGACCCTGGTGCACAAGACCAACGTGCTCACCCACGCCGGGTCGCTGTGGTCCCGCGTGGTCGAGGAGGTCTCGCTCGAGCACCCCGAGATCGCGGTCGACTACCAGCACGTCGACTCCACGACGATCCACCTCATCACCGACCCGTCGCGCTACGACGTGATCGTCACCGACAACCTGTTCGGCGACATCCTCACCGACCTCGCCGCCGCGGTGACCGGCGGGATCGGGCTCGCGGCGTCGGGGAACCTCGACGTGTCGCGGGCCAACCCGAGCATGTTCGAGCCGGTCCACGGTTCCGCGCCCGACATCGCCGGCAAGGGCATCTCCGACCCGACCGCGGCGATCCTGTCGGTGGCGCTCATGCTCGACCACCTGGGCGAGCCGGAGCTCGCACGTCGCATCGAGGCCGCGGTCGCGTTCGACCTCGCCACCCGCGATCACCAGAACCCCGGCGGCACCCACGCGGTCGGCGACCGCCTCGCCGCCCTGGTGTCCTCGACGACGGTCGGGCAGCGCGCGAGCGTCTGAGCACCCCGGGCTAGGGTGGATCACCGTGCGTCTCGCCCGGATCGCCCACGCCGACGGCGTCTCGTTCGTCGCCCTGCAGAGCCCGACCGTCCGAAGCGGTGGCCCCGACCTCAGCGACGAGGTCTGTGCGGAGATCGCCGAGCACCCCTTCGGCGACCCGACCTTCACCGGCCGGACCTGGCCCCTCGCCGACGTCCGCCTGCTCGCCCCGATCCTGCCCAGCAAGGTGGTCGGCATCGGCAAGAACTACGCCGACCACGTCGCCGAGATGGGCGGGGAGACCCCGCCGGCTCCGCTGATCTTCATGAAGCCCTCGACCAGCGTGATCGGTCCCGGCTTGCCGATCCAGCGCCCCCCGGACTCGACCCGCGTCGACTTCGAGGGCGAGCTCGCCGTCGTCATCGGGCAACCGTGCCGCGACGTGCCGGAGGCGCGCGCGAAGGACGTCGTCCTCGGCTACACGGTGGGCAACGACGTCACCGCACGCGACCTGCAGCAGGCCGACGGACAGTGGACCCGCGCCAAGGGCTACGACTCGTTCTGCCCGCTCGGCCCGTGGATCGAGACCTCGCTCGACCCGTCCGACCTCGCGGTGCGCACCGAGCTGGACGGGGAGGTGCGCCAGGACTCCCGCACCAGCCTGCTGCTGCACCCCGTCGAGGAGCTCATCGCCTCCATCAGCCGGGTCATGACGCTGTTGCCCGGGGACACCATCCTCACCGGCACCCCCGCGGGCGTCGGCCCCATGACCGAGGGGCAGAGCGTCAGCGTCACCGTCGAGGGGATCGGGACGCTGACGAACCCGGTCCGGAACCGTTCGTGAGCAGCCCCGAGCAGGGCGACTGGGTGTCGGCCCTCGCCGACGAGGTGATCGCCGCCGCGCCCGCCGACCGGACCATCGTCTGCGCCTCCGGCCTCAGCCCGTCCGGCCCGATCCACCTGGGCAACCTGCGCGAGGTCCTGACGCCGCACCTGGTCGCCGACGAGATCCGTCGCCGGGGCCGCGCCTGCGAGCACCTGATCTCCTGGGACGACTACGACCGGTTCCGTCGCGTCCCGGCCGGGATCGACCGGAGCTGGGCCGAGCACATCGGCAAGCCGCTCACCGCGGTGCCCGCCCCGCCCGGAAGCACCGCCGGGAGCTGGGCCGAGCACTTCACCGCGCCGATGGCGGAGGCGTTGGAGACCCTCGGCGTCGCGTTCCGCGGCGTCAGCCAGACCGCGATGTACACGTCGGGCGCCTACGTCGCGCCGACGCTGCTCGCGATGCGGGAGCGATCGCGGATCGACGCGGTGCTGGGCCGGTTCCGGACGAAGAGGAGCCTCGACGACGACGAGGCCGACCCCCCGGCCGGCTCGGCGACCGGCGAGTACTTCCCCTACAAGCCGTACTGCGGCGTGTGCGGTACCGACGACACCACGATCGTCGCCTACGACGACGACACCACCGAGATGAGCTTCACCTGCGGCTGCGGGGCCTCGGAGACGGTGGAGCTGAAGGACTTCACGCGCGGCAAGCTCGTGTGGAAGGTCGACTGGCCCATGCGGTGGGCCTACGAGGGAGTCGACTTCGAGCCCTCGGGGGTCGACCACTCGTCCCCGGGGTCGTCGTACGAGGTGGGTGGCCTGCTCGTCGGCGAGATCTTCGGCGGGCGGCAGCCGATCGGGCCGATGTACGCATTCGTCGGCACCAGCGGGCAGGCGAAGATGTCGAGCTCCGGGGGAGGGGTGCCGACCCCGCGTGATGCGCTCGCGATCCTCGAGACACCGGTCCTGCGCTGGCTCTACGCCCGCCGACGCCCGAACCAGGCGATCAAGGTCGCGTTCGACGCCGAGCTCCACCGCCTCTACGACGAGTGGGACGCCCTCGAGCGCAAGGTCGCCGCCGGTGGGGTCGGTGCGATCGAGGCGCTCGGGCACACCCGGTCGGTCACCACGGCGGAGCGGGACCTGCCCCGCACCCCGCACCCGGTGCCGTTCCGGACGCTCGCCTCGGTGGTCGACGTGACCGCAGGCGACCCCGGGCAGCTCGGCCGCATCCTCGCTGGCCTGGGCGCGGAGGATCCCGACGCCGTGCAGCCGCGGCTCGGGTGCGCGCAGCGCTGGGTCGAGCACTACATGCCCGACGACGCGCACACCCGGGTGCGGACGTCGCCGGACACCGCGCTGCTCGCATCGCTCGACGCCGCCGACCGCGAGTCCCTGCGCCTGCTCCTCGACCGGCTGGAGTCCGACTGGAGCCTCGACGGCCTCACCACGCTGGTCTACGGCGTGCCGAAGGTGCAGGCCGGCCTGCCGCCGGACACGAAGCCGACCGACGAGCTCAAGGTCGCCCAGCGCCGGTTCTTCGTCCTGCTCTACCGCCTGCTCCTCGGGGCCGACACCGGCCCGAGGTTGCCGACGCTGCTCCTGGCCGCCGGACCGGGCACTGTGCGACGGTTAGCGGGCGCCTGACCGGCCCGGTCGGCGGGTCGCTGCCGCTGATCCCGGAGGAACGGAGGGGACCCGTGACGAACCCGATGCCGCCCTGTCCCCGCTGCGGCTTGGTCCCGGTCTGGCCGTACGGATGCCCGTGCGGCCACATCTCGCCCAGCGGCGCGCCGGCCTCGCAGCCGTATGCTCCGTACCCGGCGCCCGGGCCCTACGGGCCCGCCGGCGGGTACCCGCCCGGCCACGGGCCGATGGTCCCCGGCGTCCAGTACCACGTGCAGCACACCGTGATCTCTCCGAAGTCCGGCGGGGTGGCGGTCCTTCTGACCTTCCTGTGGCTCGGCACCGGGCACCTCTACCTCGGGCGCACGACCCCCGGCGTCCTCCTGCTCGTGCTCAACCTCTTCCTGTTCTTCCTCCTCGTCATCCCCATCATCGGGTGGGTGCTCGGGTTCCTCGGGTGGGTGGCGGCGTTCATCGCGGCGTCGATCTCGTGCTCGTCGATCGCCGCGCAGGACAACGCCCGCCTCGCTCCGCCCCCGTTCCGGAGCGGACCCGGCTGGTGAGGGCGACGATCGGCTGAGCTGCCCGGCTCAGGGAGCGGTGGGCCAGCGCACCGTCACCCGGGCACCCCCGTAGGGCGAGGCGCCGACGCGGACCGTCCCCCCGTGCCCGTCGACGAGGCGCGCGACGATGGCCAGCCCGAGGCCCGCGCCGTCGCCGGCCTCCTGTCCGGGACCGGGGGCGAGCCGGGTGAAGCGGTCGAACACCCGCTCCCGATCGGCGGTGGGCACGCCCGGGCCGTCGTCGTCGACGAGCAGGCGCACCCAGCGCCCCGCGGGCACGACCGACACCGACACCACCGACCGGGCGTGGCGACGGGCGTTCGTGAGGAGGTTGTCCAGGACGAGGTCGACCTCGACGCGCGACGCCGCGAGCCGCGCCGGGATCGGGGCCCAGACGGCGACGGCCGGCACCGGGGCGAGAGTGTGCCGCTCCACGGCCCGTCGGGTGGCGTCCACGAGGTCGACCGGCCGCGCCGGACCTGTCGTGCCGGCGCCGGCGCGGGCCAGGGCGAGCAGGTCGGCGATGAGCGCCGAGAGGCGCTGCGCCTCCTCGGCCACCGACTTCCACGTGTCGACGGCGGGCTCGGCGTCGGGGTGGGCCACGGCGACGTCGGCCTGCGCCCGCAGCGCCGCGACGGGGGAGCGCAGCTCGTGCGCGGCGTCGGAGGTGAACCGCTCGAGACGGGTGACGGCCTCGTCGCGGCGGGCGAGCAGCGCGTTCATCTCCCGGACCAGGGCGCCCAGCTCGTCGGCGGCGGGCGGCTCGGGGAGCCGCTGCCCGGCCGGGAGCGCGGCCGCCGCGAGGCGCATGCGGTCGACGGGCGCCAGCGCCGCACGGGTCGCGACCCAGGCGGCGACGGTGACCGCGGCGGCGGCCACGAGGGCCGCGAGCAGCAGCCAGGGCGTGGACCCGGCCACCAGCGCGAACGCGCCGGTGAGGTCGCGCGAGGCGAGCACGAGGCGCGTCGTGCCGTCCGGCACGGTCACCGCCACGGCCACCCACCGTCGGGGCGACCCGTCCCCCGCGGTCAGGGTCACCGGCTCGCCCGCGGCCAGCGAGGCGACCGCGTCGGGAGCGAGCGGGCTCGGTCCCCGTCCGTCGACGGGGGAGCCCGCGGTGTCGACGAGCCGCATCGGACCGGGCAGGCGGTCCTCGCCGGCGCGCACGCGGTCCGCGGCCACCGCGGCCGCCGCGCGCAGCTCCGCGTCACCCGCCCGGACCGCGGCGGAGAAGAGCAGGCCGGCCCCGAGGCGGGTCACGCCGAGCAGGACCAGGAGCGCGACCAGCCCGACCACGACCGTGATCCGCGTCCGCAGCGGCCGCCGGCGCCACCACGTGGACCGCGCGGTCACCCCGGCCCGTCGGGAGCGAGCCGGTAGCCCGCCCCGCGGACGGTGTGCAGGAGTCCCTCGGCGCCCGCCGCGGTCAGCTTGCGGCGCAGGTACCCGACGTACACCTCGACGACGTTGCGCGTCGCCGCACGGTCGTCACCCCAGACCGTCGCGAGCAGGTCGTCCTTGCTCAGCGCCGTGCCGGCCTGGGAGGCGAGGGCGTGCAGGACGGCGAACTCCCGCGGGGAGAGCTCGACCGGCCGGCCGGCCCACGAGACCGACCGCGTCGCCGGGTCGAGCGCGAGGTCGCCGAGGACGACGGGGGACTGCGCGGCGACGGTTCGGCGCAGGACGGCGCGCAGCTGGGCCACCAGGACGACGAAGGAGAACGGCTTGACCAGGTACCCGTCCGCGCCGAGGTCGAGACCGTCGGCCTGGTCGACCTCGCCGTCCTTGGCCGAGATCAGCAGCACCGGCACCTCGACGCCGTCGGCCCGCAGCCGTTCGAGGATGCGGTAGCCCGACAGGCCCGGCAGCACGATGTCGAGGACGACGGCGTCGAACCCTCCCGTCGACGCGGCGTGCAGGCCGGTCGGGCCGTCGGCGACCGCGACCACGTCCATGCCCTCGGCACTCAGTCCCCGCGCGAGGGCCGCGCGGACCCCCGGCTCGTCGTCCACCACCAGTACCCGCGGCACGCCGTGACCGTACGGCCGACGGCGACCCACGGCCTCCGACGGACTGAGACCGTCTCAGCGGACACCGCCCACGATGGGGACATGGGCATGAACCGGAGACGCTGGATCGGCACGGGAATGGGCGCGGCTCTGGTCGGTGCCGTCGGGGTGGGCCTCATCGTGGCCCCGGCGGGGGCGGTCGCCGCGCCGCAGCTGCCCCCGGTGACCCTCGAGGACCTCGTGGCCTCGGTGATGTCGGCGGAGCCGGGCGCGCTCGCGGGCACCGTGCAGATCCAGAACGGTCTCGGACTGCCGGCCTTGCCCGGGCTCGGCGCGGCCGCGAACGGGAGGTCGACGGTCCGCGTGTGGTCCGGCGGCGACCACAAGGCCCGCGTGGCGTTGCCCCAGGGGGAGGGCGAGAAGACCTTCGTGTCCGACGGGACGACGCGCTGGGCCTACGACTCCCAGGACCGCACCGCGGTCCGCGTCCCCCAGTCGGCGCCGGGTGGGCCGTCGGCGGGCGGCCCGTCCGCTGGTGGACCCGGCGGCGGCCTCACCGCGGACCCGTCGGACCCGGTCGCCGCGGCGAGCCAGGTCGTCGGTGAGCTGCGCCGCTCGAGCACGGTCACCGTCGACGGGACCGCCGAGGTCGCGGGTCGTCCCGCCTACCAGCTCGTGCTGACCCCGGCCCCGACCGAGCGCACCCTGCTGCGGCAGGTCCGCGTCGCCGTCGACGCCCAGTCGCGCCTGCCCCTGCAGCTGACCGTCCTGGCCAACGGCTCCGCCGCGCCCGCGCTGCAGGTCGGGTTCGAGGAGCTCACGTACGGCCCGCAGGACCCGGCGCTGTTCAGCTTCACCCCGCCGCCGGGCACCACGGTCACCGACGGTCCGGCCGGTGCACGGGGTGGACCGGACCGGTCCGGCCCGCCCGAGGGCACGCAGGTCGTCGGCGACGGCTGGGACACGGTCGTGGTCTCCCGGGAGCCGAAGGCCGGTGCTCCCGGCGCTCCCGCGCCGGGTGCTCCCGTTACGCCGGGTGCTCCCGCGGCCCCGCCGGCGCCTGCCGGCCGGGGTCCCGACGCCGCCGGCACGCCCGACCTGTCGACGCTGGGCACCCCGGTGAGCGGTCCGTGGGGCACCGGCCGCGTGATCACGACCGCCGTCGGCACCGCGATCGTCACCGACGACGGGCGCATCGCCGCCGGCGCCGTGCCCGAGCAGGTCCTCACCGAGGCCCTGACCCGATGACCGCCGCGACCCGAGCGGAGCAGTCGGACCAGCCGGCTTCCCCGCGCGCGGCGACGGAACGGCCCACCGAGCAGGCCGTGCCCGTCGCCGCCCGGGCCCGGGGCGTCCGCAAGGTCTTCGGGCGCACCGTCGCCGTCGACGACGTCGACCTCGAGGTCCCGGCGGGAGCCGTGTTCGGGATGCTCGGGCCGAACGGATCGGGCAAGACGACCCTGATCCGGATCCTGCTGGGCCTCACCCGGCCCACGGCCGGGACCGTCGAGCTCCTCGGCCGGTCCGCGTCCGAGCTCACCGCGGCCCTGCCGGACGTCGGCGCCCTCGTCGAGGGTCCCGGGTTCCATCCGTTCCTGTCCGGGCGGGACAACCTGCTGCGCGCCGCCGCGACCGAGCCCCGCCTCACCGGCAGCCCGCGGAGCGTGGTGGACGCCGCCCTCGAGCGGGTCGGGCTCGCCGACGCCGCGGACCGTCGCTTCCGCGGCTACTCCCTGGGCATGAAGCAACGGCTCGGGCTCGCGGGTGCCCTGCTCATGCCGCGCCGCCTCGTCGTCCTCGACGAGCCCACCAACGGGCTCGACCCGGCAGGCACCCGCGACGTCCGGGAGGTGATCTCCGGGCTACACGGCGACGGTGCGACGGTGCTGCTCTCGTCGCACCTGCTCCCCGAGGTGGAGGCGGTGTGCAGCCATGTCGCCGTCCTGCAGGCCGGGGCGCTGCTCGTGGCCGGTGAGCTGCAGACCCTGCTCGACGCCGACGCCGGTGGCCTCGTCGTCTCCACCCCGGACGTCGACGACGCCCTGGCCGTGCTGCACGCCGCCGGCTCGCCCGCCCACCGGGTGGACGGCGGCGTCGCCGTCCTGCCCGGTCCGCTGGCCGCGCCGGAGGTCGTCGCCGTCCTCGTGGGGGCGGGCGTGGCGGTGTGGGAGCTGCACCGCAAGCGTGCTCGTCTCGAGGAGCTCTTCGCCCGTCTCACCGAGGAGGACGCGTGAGGACCGCCGAGGTCGCTCCCGCCGCACCCGTCCCGGCCCCGGCCCGGTCCACCGCGCCGCTCGGGCGGCTGCTGCTCGCCGAGCTCCGCTGGGTGCTCCGACGCCCCCGGACGCTGGTCGTGCTGGGGCTCCTGGCCCTGATCCCGGTGGTCGTGGCCATCGGGGTCTCGGTGACCGGTGGTCCCCCGGGAGGTCGCGGGCTGGTCGCGGCGGTGGCCGGGAACGGCCTGGTCCTGCCGATCGCGTCGCTGACCCTCGCGCTCGCGCTGTTGCTCCCGCTCGCGGTGTCGATGGCCGCCGCGGACGCGATCGCCGGCGAAGCGGCCCACGGGACGTTGCGCGGCCTGCTGCTCGCCCCGGTCGGGCGGCTGCGACTGGTCGCCATGAAGGGCTTCGGCGTGGCCGTCGTCGCCGTCGCAGGACCGCTGGTCATCGCGGTGATAGGCGTGCTGGCCGGCGTGGTCGTCGTCGGTGCGGTCGCCGGCGGGGACGGTGCGCTGATCACGTTGTCGGGGACCACCCTCGGCACCGGTGAGGCGCTCGCGCGGGTCGCGCTCGTCGCGGTGTGGACCATGGGGCAGCTGCTGGCGGTGGGGGCGGTGGCCCTCGCGATCTCCGCGCTGACCGAGCACCCGCTCGTCGTCCTCGCCTCGGTGCTCGGCGGGCTCATCGTCTTCGGCGTCCTGGGGGCGATCCCCTCGCTCTCCTGGCTGCAGCCGCTGCTGCTCACCTCCGGGTGGGGCGCGGGCGCGGACGCCCTGCGTGACCCGCTCGTCACCGACGGGATGGTCGAGAGCTCGTGGCGGGCGCTCGCCTACCTCGTGGTCGGGGGAGGGGTCACCGTCGTATGGATGCTGCGCCGCGACGCCTGATGCCGAGGCCTTCGCCGGCCCACCCGCGGTGATCAACCAGCCGGTGCGCTGGCTCCGGATCTCCCGATCCATGCGCAGCGGCTGGAGCCTACCGGCGGGAACGCGATCAGAGTCGCGGCGGCGCAGGACGACTCGAGGGCGCCGCCTGCTCCTCGAGTGTCCGGCCCCCCGCCATCGCCACCCACGGCGTCGCCAGCCACACGCTCACGCCCACCAGGACCCCCGCGCCGATCCACCTTCTCATCGTTCGTCCCCCGACGATCATGTGACGCCACACGTGCACGCGGTGCACCACGCGCCGTAGTGAGAACGCCGCCCGCACGATGATGATGCAACATCGCGGACCTTTCCGGCGCCTTTCGGTGGCGCCTTGGCGTTGACCCGCTCGTCCGCGAAGATCACCCTCATGGCGAGACCCACCTGGATCCGGGCCGAGAACGGCGACTGGTACCGCGCGTCGGAGGCGGTGGCGCTCAAGACGCTGCCGCACCCCGCGGGCGGCTTCATGGTCTCCGTGGAGACCCACCGCCACGACAACGTGGACGTCACCGGGCGCCTCGAGCATGCCGACGCCGCCTCTCGCTGCCGCGACGACCTCGCCCGCCTGCTGGCCCGGGCGGACGAGGGCACCGTCATCACCTTCTCCGGCGCCGGTTTCGAGGCGGAGGCCGTCGAGTAGGCCGTTGGCCCGGCCGCACACGGCGCACCGGCACGGTCGTCGACTCCCCTCCGCAGCACGGTGCATCACGATGCACGGACGTTATGCTGTGATGCATGCGGACTACGATCACGATCGACGACCGTCTCCTCGACGACGTCCGCCGTCGAGCGGCTGACCTGCACCAGACGGTGAGTCAGGTCATCGAGGACAGCGTGCGCGAGGCGCTCCTGCGGCGCCAGGATCCGGAGCGCGCTCCCTTCCGTGTCCACGGCTTCCGGGGTGGCGAGACCGAGCCCGGTGTCGATCAGGACGACAACGCGGCGCTGCTCGAGTACATGGACCGCGACCGGTGATCTCTTGTGACGTCAATGTCCTCGTCCACGCCCACAACCAGGACGACGCTCGCCACGAGGAGTTCCGTGCGTGGCTCGAGACCGCGGCGAACGGACCGGAGCCGTTCGGCGTGCCGTCCTTGGTCGCGAGTGGCTTCCTCCGCGTCGTCACCCATCCCCGGGTACCCGGGCCTTCGCTCCCGGCATCCACTCGATGGACGGCCCCGGGACGGCGGTGTGCTCTGAGCGTTGCCGGAGCTCACACGGGCGGTCCGCCCGGGATCAGGTGCGGCGTCGACACCAGCCCGGAGTCGCAGAGCATGCGCGGCGTCACCAGCCCGGCGGGCAGGACCTCCGGTCCGCGGGTGAGCACGTCGATCTCCGGTGCCACGTCGTGGGAGTCCCGAAGGTAGGCCCAGAGCGTCTCGACGGTCTCGGTCCAGAACTTGGGGGCGTGCCGACGCACCGCGAGCACCAGCTGGAGCAGGGTCCAGTTCTCGTAGGCCGAGGACCGGTAGTGCCACACGTTCTCGGCGAGTGCGGTCAGATCGCCCAGACGCGACGGCCGCGTGTCCTTGGCCGGCTCGAGCGCGGCCCCGTCATCGTGTGCCCCCGAGAATCCGCGGGTCAGCGGGGCCGGCGAGGCCACGGTCACCGGAGCGAGGGCTTCCCGCAGGAACTCCCAGCCGTATGCGGCGACCACGAACTCGGCGCAGAAGAACGACGGTCGGTCCGGCTCCCACCGCCAGGCCCGACCCGCGGTGATCGCTCGATCGATGAGTTCCGAGGCGGCATCACCGGTCAGGCCGCTGTCGGGACGCGACGCCATGACCGCGACGGCGCACTGGAACATCTTCGCGAAGGAGAAGGACGAGAGCTCGCGTCGACCGTCCTCGGCCAGCCCGGCGGCGACCACGCCGGCCCCGGCCCGGCGAGCGGCATCGTCGGTGAGGACGCGGGCGTGATAGAGGTTGCGCTTCCTGTCGCGTTGGAACAACGCGAAGTCGTCGATCCGCACGCCCCCGATCTGGCCGGCGACCACGACGTCGAAATCCGTTCGACAGCTCGCGATGCGGCCCCCGCCGAGAGCGATCCCGACGTGTGAGAATCGTGAGCCGTCGTACTTGCTGATCATCTTGGTGAGCGCGTCGTCGCCGGGAGTCACGAAAATCAGGTCCCCCGGGACGATTCCGTCATCGGTCATCGTCCGTTCCCCCTCTAGGGGGCGGGTCGTCGGCACGAGCGCCAGGAGGCGATGGATGGAACCTCGTGTCGGTGTCCGGCTGCTCGGCGGTGTCCAGGTAGAGCGCGACGGTGAGATCGAACAGCCCGGCGGACGCTTGGGGCGCAGCCTGCTGGCCCTCCTCGCGCTCCGTCCGGGAAGCCCGGTCCGGGTCGACGTGCTGATCGACGAGCTCTGGGGTGAGTCGCTGCCGCGGAACCCACCGGCCGCGTTGCATGTGCAGGTCTCGCGCCTGCGTACGGTGCTCGACCCGTCCCGCTCGGGGGAGGCCGACAGCCGGTCGGAGGTCCTGCGGGTCGGCGGCGGTGCCTACACCCTCGGTGTCGCCCCCGGCGCCGTCGACCTGTCGCGCTTCCACCAGCACGTCGGGACGGCGCTGAACGTGGCCGGGCCGACGGACCAACTCGAGCACGCCGACGCCGCTCTGGCCGAGTTCCGCGGGCAGCCGTTCGCCGGCTGCCTCCCGACGCCCCGGCTGGTGGCCGAACGCGAGCACATCGAGGAGCGCCGCCTCCGCATCGTCGAGCGTCGGATCGAGGCGCTCCTGGCTGCCGGCCGTGCGATCGAGGCGGTCGACGCCGTCCTCCCCGCGTGGAAGGAACACCCCGACCGGGAACGGTTCGCGGTCCTGGCCGTCAGCGCGCTCGGCGCGGCGGGGCGCATGCACGACGCGGCGCGGGCCTACCTCGCGGCCCGTCGACATCTGCGCGGCGTCGGGCTCGAGCCGGGGGAGGAGCTTCGAAGCACCTATCGCGGGCTCGTCGAGGTCCGCGCGGCGACGGCTCGGCGCACGCCGGACCGCCGGCCGATCGTGGGCCGCGACGCGATCCTCGTCCCGCTCATCGACGCCTTGTCCGGCAAGGGGCGCCTCGTCGTGGTGGAGGGTGCGGCCGGCATCGGGAAATCGGCTCTCCTGCGCGCCGCCGTCGCCCGGGCGGACGCGGGCGGTGCGCGAACGGCGGTCGGCGCGTGGGACGAGGACGGCATGCCCATGGCCGCGTGGCTCGAGGCGATGGGCGAGCTCGGGGTCGCCCTCGACCGGGCCGAGCCCGGCGCCGGGATCCCCGAACGGTTGGCCGAGCTCGCGGTCGACGGTCCGCTGCTCATCGTGCTCGACGACGCGCACCGGGCCGACTCCGCGTCTCTCGGGGTCCTGCGGGTGCTGGTGCGACGCGGGCTGCCGACCGGTGTGGTCCTCCTGCTCGCCGCCCGGACGCCGGACATCACGGCCCGGCCGATGTGGGACGCCGTCCTCGCCGACCTCGTCGGGGCCGCCGGGGCGGACGACGGTGCGTCGTCCCCCGCACGTGTCCGGCTCGACGAACTCGCCGTCGACGCCGTCGACGCGCTCGCCCGACGCGCGCTCGCTCCCTTCGGTTCCGAGGCCGCCGGGAGACTCGGGAGGCTCGTGTGGCAGCGAGCCGGCGGACATCCGCTCCACGTGAGCGCCCTGCTCGCGGTCCTCGCCGCGTGCGCCGACGAGCAGAGCGGGGCGCGCGTCGTCGGCGAGGTCCCCGACTCCCTGCGTCGCGTGTTCGCCCACCAGGTCGACGCCCTACCGACGACGACGCGGGTGGCCGTCGAGGCCCTCGCCGTGCTCCGCCCGATCAGCCTCGCCGGACTGGCTGACGCCGTCGGCGTCGCTCCGCTCGCCCTGGTGAACGACCTCCGACCCACCGTCGACGCGGGTCTCGTCCACATGGTCGGCGACGCCGAGAACCCGGAGTTCCGCCACGACCTCGTCGCCGACGCGGTCCGCGACGCGGTGCCCGCCGCGACCCGCGCGGCCCTCCACGCCGCACGCGTCCGGGCCCTCGACGCGTCGGCGCACGGCGACGCCGCGCTCGCCGAGTTGCTCGTGGACGACGGCCTCGTCTTCACCCGCCTGCGTCACGTCGTCGGGGCTCGCAGCTTGTTCGCACCCCGTGAGGTGGCCGCCGCCCATCGCCGGGCCGGCGTGGAAGCCGGGCGTCGCAGTGCCGCCGCCGAGGCGATCGCCCTGTTCGACGCGGCGGACGTCGCCGAGCCGGACCCCGCTCCCGGGGACGCCGAGGAGGGGCGGCTGCACCGCGCGCTCGCCCTCCAGCTCCTCGGTCGGGACGAGGAGGCCGACGACCTGCTCGACGGCCTCGTCCGGCGCGCCGTCGCGGGCGGCCCGCCGGTCGCCGACCGGGCTGTGATCGCGGCGCTCGGCGACCCACGGCGCGGCTACAGCGTCAAGGGCGACCAACGACGACTGGTCCGCCTGCGCGCGCTGGCTGGGGTGGCGCTGGCGCCCGCCCAGCGCCTGCGGGTCCTGGCGGCGCTGACCGTCGAGGAGACGGTCACCCTCGGGCAGGTGGCGACGCCCGGCGCCGTCCCCGATCTCACCGAGCTCTGCGCCGTGCTGGGCGCTGCCGCCGACCCCACGCTGGTCGCGCGGGTGCGCTGGCTGCAGGGCAGGGAGCTCGTCGAGGCCCCGGTGTCGGCGTCCGAGCGTCTGGGTGCCGCGCTGTTCGCCCACGACCTCGCCTCGGCCGTCGACGATCCGATCCTGCGCCTGGACACCGTCGAGCTCCTGCTGCACGCCACCCTCGCCGCCGGGGACGTCCAGGGGGCGCGCCGCCTGCAGCAGGACCTCCGCGCCCGCGCCCGTCGCCATCACCGGCCGCGGTCGATCTGGGTCGCGTCGCTGCTCGACGCCGCGCTCGCACTGGCCTTCGGCGAGACCGAGGCGGCGGACGAGCTCGCCGCAGTTTCCTTCGCACTCGGCCAGGAGCAGGGGGTGGACGACGCCGCCGGCACGCTGCAGGCGTTCACGATGTGCCGGCACTGGCTCACCGGGACCGCGCCGCTCCTCGGGAACCTGCCGGCCCTCGCCGTCGCCGCCTACCCGCAGCTGGCGGCCTGGAGCGCCGCCGCCGCGTGCGCGGCGGCGCAGGGCGGGCGGCGGGACGAGGCGGCCGAGCGTCTGGCTGCGGCGCGGGCGCTGCGGGAAACCCGAACCGCACGGACCTTCGACCGTGCGGGCCTTGCCCTCATGGCCGCGGCGGGCTTCGCGCTCGACGACGAGGACGCGGCGCGAATGGTGTTGGACGACCTGCCCGCCGACCCCGAGGCGATGGTCGTGCTCGGAGTCTGTGCCGCGACGTTCGGACCGGTGAGCTTCTTCCGGGGGCTCAGCGAGCTCGTGCTGGGCCGGCCCGGATCCGCGCGTGAGCACTTCGTGGAGGCCGAGACGGGTGCCACCTCGGCCGGCCTCGCTCCCTGGGCCCAGGCGGCGCAGACGTTCGTCGCCGTCGCCGAGGGGGCCGGGCCCGCTCGGGAGGACCTCCCGCTCGGGCTCGGCGCCCTCGGTCGTCCCGACCGGGCGCGGGTCGTCGCCGCCGAGGTCTGAGCTTGGCGTTAACCCGGGGGGGTCTGCGGTGCCGCTGCCGCGGTGTCTGATGTGACGTTCTTGCCGACCTGGTGGTGGGGGGCGCGGTGCTGGTTGCGTGAGCCGCGAGGTCGGCCGGGGCCGGGGTGGGTGGGTTTCGGTGCGCTGGCCGGTAGCGGGGTCTTCGCGCGGAGGTGGCGAAACCGGTGCCGGTGAGCCGTCAGCCCATGCTCTGTCGATCGGGCTCGATGAGCGCGACGACCCGGTCCTCGCTGCGTTCCTCCTCGAGGGCGGCGTCGATCTCGTCGTCGGTCGCGGGGCTCACGCCGAGCTGCTGGGCGATCCTGCCGATGGTCAGGTCGGTGCCCACGGCGTGGCGATGCAGCTTGTAGAGGGTGTCGCCGTAGCCGCCCTCGACATCGGCGAGGCGGGCTTCGAGGGCCGCAATGCGGCGCTCAAGGGTCGTTAGTGAGGCCACGCGGGTCTCCCTCCTCGGTCGTGGTAGTGAACAGTCGTCGGTCCTCGTCGTCGAGGTCGTCGAGGTTGTCGGCGGGGTCGATGCCCAGGTGGGCGCAGCTGGCGTGGGTCGGCGGATCGTAGGGGTTGCGCTCGGCGTAACGCTCATCGGCGCGGGTCAGGTCGAACCCGCCTCCCACCGCTTCGGCGGGGGCCAGTCGGCAGGCGGGCCGGGCAGCGCCCGCCCCGCCGGAGGATTGGCCACCCACAGGGCCTGGTTCTCCGCCGGCACGCCATCGCGGCGGACGAACATCTCGTCGTAGATCAGGACATGGCCGCGCAGGTCACGGTCCTCGCGGACCCGTCGGGCAACGCCATGATCCGGGTGATCCGGTCGCGCTCGTCGTCGAGCTCGACCATCACCGGCATCACGTACTGCACCCACCGCCGCACGGCCCCGAGCCTGCCAGCACCGGCGGGCCCGTCCGGGGCCGGGATGGGAGGTCAAGCCCCAGGCACACCCGAGCAGCTCCGCAGGACCCGTGTCAGGACGTCGCGAAACCGCTGAGCTCAGTCTCAGGCGGCCCGGTAGCTGTCCGCGGCGCCGCCGTGATTGCTACCAAGCTGCCAGACCGGGTCTCGTCGGCGTGTGAGGCGGCCCGTCTGGCGGGTCCGCCCGGGCGGCTCGTCAAGGGTGGAGCGAACTCTCCGAGGACGCGGTGGGGCCTGCGACCCGGAGGCGCTGGCGGCCGCCGCGCCGACCACTGCGGAGATTCGAGGAAATTCTCGACTGCTTCTTCTGTTCAGCACCAGGTTGTCGGGGGTGCACTCTATGGTTGACCTTGAGCACGGTGACCGTTGATGACACCCTCTGTACGCGGGTGCGCGACGCGGTGCGGACGCTGCGGGAGGCGGAGTTCGCGGTGCGGGAGGCGGTCGCGGCGCTGGACGCTTCGGATGTGGTGGCGCT